>Ga0206981_10032_pt1 | contig 36355 bp, 34 predicted proteins | sample Alteio_BWMinCont_17_FD_153312 | JGI IMG/M metagenome (GOLD analysis project Ga0206981, IMG submission 153312) | Enriched cells from forest soil in Barre Woods Harvard Forest LTER site, Petersham, Massachusetts, United States -... | ecosystem: Environmental > Terrestrial > Soil > Temperate forest >... | reverse complement strand
ATCCCGAGTATTATTTGAATGCGTTTCGAGGAAAATCTTCAAAAAACATAACAGGTTGGAAGAATCGTAATTACGATGATTTACTTTCCAAATTGGCTTTTACAGATTCAATTGAGGGAAAAGTAAAAATATATGCGAAGACTCAACATATTCTCAATGACGAAGAAATGCCGGTTGTGCCCCTCTTTGTAGACGCCAATTATTTGTTAATTCAAAAGAGAGTCAAAGATTTTCCTCTAAGTGGGCTTAAATTAGCGCCTCTCCAAGGAATAACTCTGGAACAATAGTCTTGTGGGCGCGACTGCTTCCTGCGAAATGCTTTACAATTCCTTTCCACTGTGGATGATCTTCGCAACTAAACAGATCTGGCCATCGAAGATTGAATCGAATTATTATGCGTGTCTTGAAAATAAATAAATGTTATTTAGTATGGGGATTCCGAGGCTTAATGACAGCGCGGGCTGGCTTCAATGGTGGACCAAAGAAGGATTTCAAATCCTCTAGAAATTCTTTTATCCCCGCTATTAACTTTTTCATGTAATAACTCCCAATACCTCTATTATACCAGCTTTCAGAGTCGCTTTCACTGCTCCTTTTAGAACTTTATGAGCATTTGAATTCCTTATGAATTTGAAGGAAAGTGTCAAAGATTTTGACACTCTATCATCAGAATAGGTTTGAAGGTCTAGACATTGAATTTAAAAAACAAGATGTCGCCATCTTTAACTTCATATTCCTTGCCCTCAGATCGGTACAACCCTTTTTCCTTTACAGCGTTTTCGCTGCTATATTTGAATAGATCTTCACAGTGGTAGCACTCAGCTCGAATGAAGCCTTTTTCAAAGTCAGAATGAATCACAGCTGCGGCCCCTGGAGCCTTCGTTCCCTTAAGAATCGTCCAGGCTCTTACCTCTTGAACTCCCGCCGTGAAATAGGTGATCAGATTCATAAGTTTGTAGCCTTCACGTATGAGGCGATCAAGACCCGATTCATTCAAACCCATTTCTTTTAAGAATTCTTTTCTTTCTTCGATAGTGGGGAGCTGCGCGATTTCACTCTCTAAGGCGCCGCAAATCTTAACTACGGCGTTGTTTTCTTCCGCCGCTCGTTTCCTCACTTGCCCGACCCAATCATTTTCTTCTTTCATACCAGCCTCATCCACATTGGCCAGATAAAGTACGGGCTTTTGAGTAATTAGGTGCAGTTCGCGGGATACTAGGATTTCATCAGAATTTAGATCAACTGTCCTAGCCGGTTTGCCTTCTCTTAAGGCCTCGACCAATTTTTTCAGGCAGCTGGCTTCGATTTTTTGCTTTGGATCAGTTGATATTTTTGCGATTTTTTCCATCTTCGCAAAGCGTTTCTCTACAGTTTCCAAATCTGCAAGCATAAGTTCTGTATTAATAACATCGATGTCCCGATCGGGATTTACGCTTCCCGAAACGTGAATAATGTTCGGATCGTCAAAACATCTAACGACATGTACTATAGCATCAGTTTGTCGAATATGACCCAAGAATTGGTTTCCCAATCCTTCGCCCTTGCTAGCTCCTTCAACGAGTCCCGCTATGTCTACAAACTCAACTGCAGTAGGTACTGTTTTCTTTGGTTTTACAAATCCCGTAATGCGATCAAGCCTTTCATCAGGAACTTGCACAATTCCAACATTAGGATCGATTGTGCAAAATGGGTAATTCGCGGCTTCCGCTTTAGCTGAAGTCAAAGCATTAAATAGAGTGCTCTTACCTACGTTTGGAAGACCTACGATTCCACAATTAAAACCCATTATTCTTTTTCCTTGTCTCGCGTATTAAATGTATTCATCGCTTTGAGAGGATCGTCAAAGACAATGGCTTCTATGGCATCAACAGCTTTTTCTAAAATAGTAGGTAAAGAGGCTTGCTCTTCCTTTGAGAAATTTTGAAGAACAAAGCTAGCCGGACTCATCTCTGGATGTGGTGGCCTTCCAATTCCTATTCTCACGCGCAAAAAATCGTCGGTGCCTAATCTTTCAATTAGAGAACTAACTCCGTTATGTCCACCATCGCCGCCCTTTTTTTTGAGTCGCATCTGTCCAAAAGGCAAATCTAATTCGTCATGCACAATTATTATTTTTTCGGTTTCGATTTTATAAAAATTGACGATATCGGAAACGCAGTCACCTGATAAATTCATAAAGGTCTCGGGTTTCACAAGTTTTACAGGCTCGCTCTCCCACTTGAAATCAACTGTTTTTCCTTGGTGTTCAGATTTCCCTTCTTCATTACGAACTCCAACCGACTTGGATAGGTAGTCGATTGCAACAAATCCAACATTATGTCGATTGAGTAGGTATTTACTTCCAGGATTTCCGAGTCCTACGATTAGCCACATCTTAAATATTTCTGATGAGAATTATTTCTTATCACCTTTTGCAGCAGCAGGTTTGGCTCCGCCAGCAGCAGGTTTAGCTCCAGCACCAGCAGCGGGCTTAGCTCCGGCACCAGCAGCGGGTTTAGCTCCGGCTGCTCCAGTTTCCCCTTCTTCATCTTTCTTACCTTTTGCGATAACTTCAGGCTCTGTTGCAGCTGCGGGTGCATTAGGATCAACTACAGGTGCCGCTTCTTCTTTGACTATAGTGCACGTAACAAGCGTGAAATTTTCAGCATAATGTTTAGTAACTCCGTCTGGAACAACCAGCTCGTCGATATGGATAGAGTCATGAATCCCAAGGTTTGTAACATCAACTTCGATGAAATCGGGTATTGCAGTGGGAAGACAATCAACTTCTATTTCTCGAACAATTGGAGAAATCAAACCGCCTTCAGCCACACCTTTTGCTTTACCTGTGAAGTGTAATGGAACTTTAACACGAACAGCTTTCTTGAGATCAATCTCATAGAAATCGGCGTGCAAAGGAAGTCTTGTCATGACATCGCGATCCCAATCTTTGATCAAAACGAGTTTGCCGTTCACTTCGGGTTCAGCACTTTTTAATGTGATAATGACGTTTTCGTTTTCACCCTTTAATATAACGGTCATAGTCTTACGACTCGTTTTAATATTAAAATTTTTCTTGCTGGCACCATAGAGGACCGCCGGGATCATACCCTCGTTTCTAAGACGACGATTAAATCCTTTTCCTGTTTCCAATCTGGACAGAACTTCTAACTCGAGTGTTTTCATGGCGCTCCTCTTTCTAGATAAACAGGGAACTCACTGAATCATTTTCGTGAATCCGCCGAATAGCTTCTGCAAGTAACGGTGCCACCGTCAATTGCTTAATTTTCTTACAATTTTGCGCTTGAGCATTCAAAGGAATGGTGTCTGTCACCACTACTTCTAACAACTGACTATCTTGAATCCTCGTAACCGCGGGACCAGAAAGTACAGGGTGGGTAGCACAAGCCGATACTTGTTTTGCCCCATGTGACAGGAGTGTGTCAACTGCTTGTGTGAGAGTTCCTGCGGTATCAATCAAATCATCTAGGATAATGGCATTTTTCCCCGCCACATCACCAATCAGATGAAGTGCTTTGGCTTCGTTAGGGGCATTCCTCCGTTTATCAATAATGGCAATGGTTGCATCAAGGCGCTTCGCAAAGGCTCTGGCTCTTTCAACTCCCCCTGCATCCGGGCTCACAATAACCGTGTTTCCTTTGAGGCTTTCTTTTAAATAGCTTATCAAGACTGGCATTCCAAAGAGATGGTCCACCGGGATGTCGAAGAACCCTTGAATTTGGCTTGCATGGAGGTCTATGGCTAACACACGATCAGCTCCAGCAGCGGTTATGAGATCAGCCATGCACTTAGCCGAAATCGGGGCTCTTGGGGCTGCTTTTCTGTCTTGTCTGGCGTATCCATAATAGGGGATAACCGCAGTTATTCTGGCTGCTGAGGCTCTCTTTAAGGCATCAAGCATAATAAAGAGTTCCATATAATTCTCATTCGCAGGAGTGGAGGTGGCTTGTACTACAAACACATCACATCCTCGAACATTGTCCTTAATCTCCAAGTTTACTTCGCCATCGCTGAATCTAGTTATGGAAGCTTCGGCAATAGAGGTTTTCAAATGTTTTGCAATCAAGGCAGCCAGCTTTGGATTTGAGTTACCAGAAAAAATTCTGAGTTTAGAAGACTCGGTAGCCATTTGTGAATGAATCATGAATGACCTCGGGGGAATGTTGTGAGACATCAGAACGATGTCACACTTATCAAAAAGAGTGGGATTTCACAAGGAATTTACAAAGTTGGTCACGCCATCTCGAAGGGACTGAACCACTTGAATAAGCCGGTTTGAATAGGAGTAGGAATTCCCTCCAATTGTCATGAAATGGTCTTGAGCTAAAAGCGCATCAAACTCCTGGGGGTCATTATAGTAAAGACATTCTACCAAACTTGAAGCTTGAGCCTCAATTAGTCTTATAATTTCAAGGTTTCTCGCGATAACGCCCTTTTCGACGTTTATGTTTGAGGCATCGTGTCCTGAATCGGGACCAATTCCCATATTAGTATCAAAGCTTGCGACTATTGAGCGAGCTAGCCCAAGAGAGCTTTCCCAAGTTTGCCTATTCAATAAAACTCGTCCAAAATTTCGTCTGGCTTCTCGGGTGCCCATTTCATCAAAAGCAAATCCGCCGAGAACATAAGCCTTTGTTCGATCAAAGTGTCTACTATTGATTCCTTGGGGGTCTTTAACTTGAATAGCAGCGTCGAAATGAATCATGAGCGCTATGTCGGGCTTAAACAGATTAATGTTTTGAGCTCTAGCTTGCACATCAGCTTCTTGAACATAATAGGTCCCACGCATAAACTCGGAAAACATTTTTTTAATGTAAGGGCTTTGTACAAAATGACCATAGAGAACATCATCAGGCTCTTGATCCAAAGGTGTGGAAGTTAGCAAGTTTTGAAACCAATTATCTAAATTTGAGTCTCTCATCTTTTCACGAGCAAAGGCCCGGAAATCAAAGTTATTTAAACTCAATGTTGTTACTGGAACAAAATCCCGTCTGGTCACAAAGACTTCAGCCCCGAGGGCCTGAAGCTCTTTCTCTAATAGAAGAGCCACTTGAAGTGTTAAAACCCCTTCACTTAATTTGTGACCTTTGTGATCAACTATATACTTCCCGGTTTCTTTATCCCAATAATCTGAACCCATGTGACCGGGATCTATGGCTATTCTTATTCCTGCAAGGGGTTTTTCTGGAGTTCCCAAATCGCTAATTTTTTTTACCGGTTCTTGTGTACCCTTTGACGCCAGTTCTACCTCATAATCTTTGACAGTCTTAACACTCAGGTCTTGATAAACAATGAGCTTTTGATTTTGCAGACTGTAAAATCTGTCAAATGAGTTTGTTGGGTCTAAATAGGGAAGAATCTGAACTATGTTTTCAAGATTTTGCTTCCCTTGAAGGTCTTGAAAAAAAGGTTGGGACTCTACCTCAGGGGCTAAGGAAAAATACTTGTAAACGGATTGTAATCTATCAAATAATCTTGCTGAGGGTAATCTGGGAGTCTTGAGTTCTTCGTCATGTTTTGATCCAAAAGACTCATCGGGTGTCGCATTAGCCGCAACTGGGGACAATAGAGATATAATAATAAGAAATTGAAGTGAAAACGCGGCTTTTCTCAAAAGACTCTCCTAGCCTATTTCTTACTTGGTTTGTCCTGTATACCAGGAGTGTTATTCTATTTCGTACCCTGTACCTCTGGGTTTTCCGGTACTTGTGGATTTTCTAGTACTTCTGAATTTCCGTTTCCTTCTGATGTATCTAGGATTCGAAGCACGGCGATTTGCTTACCGGGCCCACCGAAGATCACCGTGGCTTTGACATGAGTTAAGCTGAGAATGCTAGCCTTTGAGGCCATGAGATAGCTCAGACCAGGAACATTTAAGCGCATATCCATTTCGACATTGATTTGATAAATAACTGTCTGGCCTTTTTCATCTTTTCCATAAGTTTGACTGAATGAGGCGGCCTCTAATCCAGTGTGACTATCAGTAGGCTTACCTTGAATAAGTAGGGGTTCCCCATCTTGGTCGATCGAAAACTCACCATCCATGAGACCTTTTCTATTTGGAAGCGGAGTGAATAAAAATTTATAGATGGTTGTTTTCTTAGGATCTCCTACCTTAGGTGCCTGGCAGACAGGTCCTGTAATTTTGTAATTAGATTCATTTATGGCGTACTTTTCCCAATCGGGGCCATTGGAATTCCGGTCTACCTGCATGAGATGGACGGCCAACTCTTTGGGGTAAAAAGGGAGAGTTTCTATATCACCATAATTTTTACCGGACTCATCCTTTTTTTTAACAATTTCCCCCTCCTTATTGAATTCGCCATTGAAAACCTTTCCTTTGAAGGAGTTGGGCGGAAAAGTGACTCCATTAGTTCCGAAATCTCGTTCTAAAGTGGCCAAAAGTACTTTGGGATTTTTCTTTATGGGTTTCTTGTCTTTGCCCTGATCGTCTTGGTACCAGGTTTGTTCCATCGAAGTTTTCGTATTGTAGTGATTATTATGAATGGCCGTCTGTACGGCCATATATTTATCTAAAATAGTTTTACGGGTTTCTTCACAATCAAACCCAAAAACAAAAGCACTGTTACTTAAAATCAAAATAAATAAAGCAGTGCTTTTCATTTTGTCAGAAGATTACTTTCTGCCTAAGATTGCAAGTCCTTTTAAGATTTCAACCTCATCGTTGGCGGCGCCGTCTGGACGTGTGGAAGTGTTGCCAAAACGATTAGAAAACACCCTGATGACTGTACTGTCACTTTTAATCACGCTTAGTTCTGTTTCACCACAGGCTAGGCATGCAATCGTCGGATTTTTATTGACGAGGGCTATATTTTCAAGATTGTCGATTTCTTTAACTAGAGCAGCAATCTGATCGGTGCCTAACACCGCAACAAGTTTTTGAACTGCAGGTAATTTTACGTCACTAGCGACAAAGAGGGCATTCACTTTCCCCGACTGAAGTACTTCCACTCCTACATAGTTACCAGGTGAGATGGGCCGGCTGGGAATACTCAAAGTAGCTTTCATTATAACTTGGTCAGAAGCACTTGCCCCAGAAGCGCATACCATTGAACTAAAAGCACCCACCAGACTACTTGTAACAACCAAACTTTTGATAAATGTCATTATAAACTCCTTTAAACTGTTTTGAAACCTGCTTGGAACCTCTCCCAAACTGGAACCTACCCACCCATTCGGGCGCTTCCATAGCAAGAAGGAAGCCATCGTCTATCTGAAAGTGGTGCACCAGATGGTTCTTTTTCCCAATTTTGAAGCACCAAACTGGAGCTATCTGAAACATTTTGGAACCATGTCGCTTCAAAATTATTTGCCTGGAATTTAACTCTACGTTATGACAGGGGCTGATTTACATAGGGTACAGAATATTATTTCTAATTTTTGCACATTTGGATAGGGGACCACTGTGAAGCCATTATTAAATTCTGCAATTAAATTCGTGCTCTGCTCATTTCTCATAAAGCTGGTTTCGTTCTCAACACTACTTCTTTTCATTCTTAATTACTCAAACTTAGCTCTTGCGGGTACTGGGACTGGGAAGTATTTCAGGGTCCAAAAAGCGGCCGATGGGAGATGGAGCTTTGTTACCCCTGAAGGCAAGCCATTTTTTTCTTCAGCAATTGAGGGTGTGGATCCCGAAGGCGACACAAATTTTATCGATCACAAACAGGAATACAAAACTAATATCATCAATAAATATGGTTCAATAGAATCATGGACCAGTGTCACACTAGAACGAATCCGGCAATGGGGCTTTAACACTTTAGGCACATGGTCAAATGTCAGTAATCTCGAAAAACAACTTCCCTACACACCTATCATGAATTGTTCTGGCTCTATTAAAGACGAGAAGCCGATTCCTGATTTTTTCTCTCCTGAATTCAAAGCCAATGCCTATGCTGCTGCTGAGTCCGTTTCACGAGGAAGAACGGAAGATTCCAACCTTATTGGCTACTTTCTCGATAACGAAATGCATTGGGGAGTCGATCACAGGGGAATTCAACATGCCTTTGACGTATTTTATTCCCGTGGGGCTGAGGAGCCAGGGAAAGTGGCACTTGTCTCACTGTTGAAAACAAAATACTCAACAATCGCACAACTCAATGAGTCCTGGAAAACGAGCTTTGCCTCTTTTGAAGATTTGGCCAGCAATAAAAAACTTCCCATACAGACATTGAATTCTGAAGAAATATGGAGTGACCGCTTTGATTTTCTGCGCCTAGCGGCCCGCCAGTATTACTCGACTTGCTCTCAAGCTCTGCGTAGTTATGACCCTAATCATCTTCTGTTAGGATCTCGACTCATAAGCATAGACACGTTTCCCGAAGTGCTCGAGGCCGCAGCAGAGACTCAAGATGTTATTTCCATCAATTTCTATGAGTTTGTGCCAGGGGTTCCGGAACTTATCAAATTGTTTGCTCGTAAGCTTGTTTCTCCAGATGGTTTTTTATCTCATTTCTATGAACTTTCTGGAAAGCCTTTGCTTATCTCAGAATTTGGTTTCAAAGCATTTTCTTTTGAAACTCCTAGTTTTTTTCCACTCATTTTCCCCACGTCACCAACCCAGGCTTTGAGAGCGCTCAAAATCAAAACCTATTTGGGACACATCAGTGATGCCAAATATATCATTGGCTACCAATATTTCAAATACATGGATGAGCCCTCGCAAGGCCGTTTTGACGGGGAAGACAGTAATTGGGGATTGGTTAATATTAATGACGAGCCCTACTCTGAAGTCGTTAATGTTTTTCAATCTTTTAATAGGAAAATTCAGAGCCAGGCTCAGTTATTTTAGATTAAGGATAAAATTTTTGTTTGATCTAGAATGGACAGGCTACTGGTTTTATGGCCACTTTGAGTGATTGGGCTTTATTAGCTTTGGGGTTACCTTTTTGTTCAACAAGCGCAACCATATTTCCTTCTTTAGCTTCTTCCATGGTAATAAGCCCATCGAAAATTGTGCCCGGGTTTACCGTTAGCTTCAAAAAGTTCTCTAATGTTATTATCGTGATTTTTTTGCCGCCACTGCCAGGTACCAGCGTTCCATGGAAGAAGTTGAAATCCTTATTTCCTTCTTGTTCCAGATTAATAGTGCGATTATTTATAATTAATTCCGCGTATCCACTTGATTCCAACATTTCAGCTAACAATGCAGCACTGGGGCTTCCAGCAGGAACTGTATAAATATTCAGTGTGAATGGAACGGTATTCCCGTCTAATATAATGTTGCCAGTTCTGACTTCACTTAGATTGCCGCCGGCTTGTGCAGCTACAGATAATGCGAGTGTCATTGCGACTGTAAAAAGTCTAAAATAAATCATAAAACTACCTTTCAGAAATTAAGTTTCCATTCCGCTTAAGCGGTGATTGTACACCAATGGGAGGAAAGCAAAGGACTAAAATTATTACATTTTTAAAGGCAAAAATCGACACCTATGAATCTACAGATCTGTCTCTGCGATTGTTCTCAAGGCATCATTTAGTGAGGTCTTGAGATTAGTTTTTTCTGTGCGAAATCCGATAATTAAAGCACACGGAACACCAAAGGCGCCGGCTTTGAATTCTTTGTTCATGGTGCCGGGAATGACAACGGAGTTTCTTGGAACAAGGCCTCTCAATATTCTAGGTTTTTCTCCAGTTACATCAACAATCTTTGTACTGGCGGTGAGCACCGTACCAGCGCCAATCACGGCACCTTCTCCCACATGGACACCCTCGACAATGATTGAGCGACTTCCAACAAACACATTGTCTTCGATTATGACTGGCGCCCCTTGAATGGGCTCAAGGACGCCTCCAATCCCAACGCCACCTGAGAGATGCACGTTTTTACCAATCTGTGCACAGCTTCCAACTGTTGCCCAAGTATCCACGAGTGTACCGGCACCTACGTAAGCTCCGATATTGACATAACTGGGCATCAATATCGCGCCTGATTCCACGTGAGCTCCGTAGCGGACCAGGGCGTGAGGAACCACGCGCACTCCTTCTTTGCCCGTCCATTTTTTAAGCGGAATTTTGTCGAAAAAATTTAGATCGCCCGCTTTGATTTCAGACACTTTCTGAAGTTTGAAATAGTCGAGTATAGCTTGTTTGACCCATGAATTTGTTGTCCATGAAGTATTTTGTTCTTTTCCAGTAATTCTCTCGGCTACTCTAATTGAACCTTCATCTAGACCCTTTATTATTTCCTCGATTGAAAGATTATTTTCACTTTTCATGATCGACCTTCTGATTTTCTTAGTCCCGCCAGAATGGCCGGAATGTGAATTCGTAGTGTCTCGCTTGGCGGTAGTCCCCTTTGAATTTCGTAAGTAAGTGTAGGCAGGTCCCTTTCAAGCCCCGCGTAAGTGCCAAGACATCCTGGAGTCGGGTAGCCAATTTCTTCCTTGATTTCATATCCTGTGAGTCGGCTGATTTCCTGGGCTTCGAGAAGACAGTCCCCGTTTACATTTAAGAGCGGGTGCCAAGAGTGTAGACTCAAAACAAAAGTAGGTTTTTCGTTTTCTAGAAATTTAACGAGGGCCTGATTTTCAGGCTCGCTCCCTGCGTTTGGCCCCGGTGGGTACTTGGGGTCAAATGCTTGGGGATTCCAATCTTCCGTAGGGAGATTTCTATTGAGGTCGACCCCGTTACCGTTGAGCCTGCTGGATGCCAAAATTCCATCTAGATTAAATGAGGGGATTAAGGTGAGTTTGATTCTGAGGGAAAACTCCCTGACAAAATTTTTCAATAAACCGAAGCTTGCGACGACGCCTTCGGGCTCGTTGCCATGGACTCCCCCAATAATTAAAACCTTTGGCCCTGAGTCTCCAAATTTGAAGGCCGGTATCGCAAGCCCGTTTGCGGTTTCAGCAAAAACAAAACTGTCCATAATGCGTCCTTTTAGTATATACCTTTTCCCGACATGAAAACCCAAACACTGATTTCGGTCAAGAAGTTCGGCGGCACCTCTGTAGGTTCTATCGAAAAAATCCGGAACTTGGCGGATAGAATCAAGAGAGAATCAAATCCTGACAAAGCCCAGGTCCTAGTTGTTTCAGCCATGTCAGGCGAAACAAACAAACTCGTGGCCTTAGGAGAAAATATTTTCTCCGGTTTTCGCGGCCCGGCCTACGACATGCTTTTGGCAAGCGGGGAACAAGTGTCAGCAGCCTTGGTGAGTATGGCTCTTGAAAAGGTTGGTCTGAAATCAAAGCCCTATCTTGCCTACCAATTAGGAATTGTTACTGATTCGATGTATTCCAGAGCCCGTATTACGAGAATCGACACAAAGAAGATTCTAGCAGACATAAGGGAAGGCATCATTCCGGTTGTCGCCGGGTTTCAAGGCGTTGATGCTTTAGACAACATAACAACATTGGGTAGGGGCGGGTCTGATACCACAGGTGTAGCTCTGGCCGCGGCCATTGGTGCTGGTGAATGTGAGATTTACACCGATGTTCCGGCCGTTTTTACAGCCGACCCAAGGCTTGTGCCTAGAGCGCGAGAGATTAGCAAAATAAGTTTTGAAGAAATGATTGAAATGGCTTCTTTAGGCTCAAAAGTTTTGCATATCCGGAGTGTTGAGTTAGGAGCCAAGTATCATGTTCGGATTCATGTTAGATCGAGTTTCGAAGATAGAGAAGGAACATGGATAATTCCTGAAGGAGAAATTATGGAAAACCCTTTAGTTTCGAGTCTCACTCATGAGGCTCTCACCGCTGTAATCAAATTGTTTCCACTGCCTAAGGGAACTGAGTCACTTGCCTCTCTTTTCGAAGATCTGTCAGAAAAGGGTGTGGTGGTTGATATCATCACTCAAAGTGAGGCTCCTCAAGGGCAACAATTGGCTTTCTCCGTCCCCCATGAAGACTTGAAATTGGCTTTAGAAGTAATAGATCAAAGATTTTCAAAAGAAATTCAAGTCGAGGTCATGAAGGAAATTTCGAAAGTGAGTATCGTGGGGGTTGGAATGAGAAATCACCCCGGTGTTGCGGCAAAATTTTTTCGCACTTTAGCTAATAAGAATATCCCAGTGCATCTTGTAACCACTTCAGAAATTAAAGTAAGCGCCATTATTGATAAAAAGGATCTGGCGGAAGCGGCTAATTCCCTTCACACCGCATTTGATTTAGATTCTTGAGGCTGGACCGGTCTCGTCCGGGATTTCTTTTAAATAAAAATTAGAATTCAGGTTTTCCAATAAGGCATCCATTTAAATAATTTGCACTAGGGCTCCCTCGGTTTAGTTTTTCAAATGAGGGAACTTATGGCGCCAGACATCTTTAATATATTCACTTTTCTTTCACTAAGTTTTTTATTGCCTTCCTCGACATTTGCACAAAACCAACTTCAATCTATTTTCAGCTCTTCACAAAAAGAAATTAAGGGAAAGTATAATTATTCAGAAGAAATCGACGCCCAAGGCCGTGAGGTTGAATTATTCCGGGGGTTTCGTGTCCTAAAGTACCCCATCGAACAACCCCCGGAATTTCAAACATGGAAATATAAAAATGAATTTCTCGCACGTAGAAAATTATGGTTGAGGGCCCTGGCGTTTACTTTTAGTGCCGCGAGAATATTGCCAATCGGTTCTGTTTTGTTCCTCAAAAATGGAATCGTATCAAATTACCGGAAAATTCGAGGTGAGGACTCTCCTTCTGAACAAGAAGTCGCGCTATCCCCTGTTCAACTTAGTTTTCAAACCAAGCAGGTCCTCATGGCTAAATTTAATAAAATTCTATGGGAGTCTAGATTAGTGGTAGCTGAAGCAAATGAATTCGGTGGGACATTCACTTTCGAATCGGGCTACGGATTTGGCACCAAAAGGTCAGACCCTTTCGGGTTTTGGTCCATCAGTTTCAATTTAGGATTTAACAGAACTCTAAAAGAGGTGTTTTTTGAGGTGACTCTTGAGCGGGAGAAATTGAGTGAAGTTTATACTTTCTTGGCTGAAGTAACAGTAATTGGAACTCGGTTTGGAGCTTATGCCACATCTGTCGAGGCCTCACAGGCTGGCGAAGATAAGGAAGCAGAAATCAATTATAGTCTGGGAATGGGGATCTTCACACGAGGCCCGAAATTTTTCTCGGCCAATGGCGCACTGCCCCTTATCGGAGCGCTGAGTTGGCCACCGGCAGGAATTAGTGCTGGTTATTTATATAAGACGGATTGGATAAGAAAATCTCTGTGGCGAAAGTCGGCTTCTAAGGCAAAATTTCAGAGTTGGTATCAGGACTTAAGGTCAGACACGGTGTCTGCGTGTAAGTACCTTTTTTGATTAGTACTCCTTAAATTTGAAGAGTATATTATATGTGGGTTTATAGAGGTCTTTAATCTTTCTTCTCAAACGGAGGAATTAGTGGATCATACTCTTCTTTTTGGTTTCTTGTCAGGTCCCTACACACAGTTCGCGATCATAGGAACGGTACTTCTAGGACTTATTCTTGGATTTCGTGGCGCACCGCTTTGGCTCTGGAGCGTGCTAGGTCTTGTGGCGCTAATGGGATTTAATGCCCCTGTTCCAGTGATTATTGCTTTTGTGATTATAAATGGGGTTTTCATATTCAAACCTTCACGGCGTCTGCTTATTACGTCACAAGTTATGAAATTAATGAAAGCTCTCAACGTCATACCTCAAATTTCGGAAACAGAAAGAACCGCGTTGACCGCCGGCGTGGTTTGGATTGAAGGAGATCTTTTCTCGGGAAAACCTGATTTTAAAAAATTAATGAATGAGCCTTATCCTGAGTTAACAAAGGAAGAACAAGCCTTCATAGACGGTCCGACGGAAAAATTATGTGAGATGATTGACGACTGGGTCGTTTACAAAAATAGAGATTTATCTCCTGAAACTTGGGATTACATAAAGAAAGAAAAATTCTGGGGAATGATAATTCCAAAGGAATACGGTGGGCTCGGTTTTTCAGCGCTCTGTCATAGTGAAGTGATCATGAAGCTTTCGAGCAGAAGCGTTCCCGCAGCCATCACTGTAATGGTTCCAAATTCACTGGGACCCGCTGAACTTTTGATTCACTATGGTACTGACGCTCAAAAGAAACATTATCTTCCGAGGTTAGCTGTTGGCGACGATATTCCATGCTTTGCTTTGACGGAACCCGGTGCCGGGAGTGATGCCGGGGCCATACAAGCCTCTGGCGTTATTTTCAAGGGCGACGATGGAAAATTATATGTTCGACTCAATTGGAACAAGCGTTGGATTACCCTTGCCGCTATTTCAAGCATACTTGGATTAGCGTTTAAACTTCGCGATCCAGATAATCTTTTGGGAAAGGGTGAGGATTTAGGAATCACGTGTGCTTTGATTCCAACAAAAACTCCCGGTGTCGTTGTTGGTCGTAGGCATGATCCACTTGGGATTCCTTTTTTCAATTGTCCAACTCAAGGTAAAGACGTGGTTGTCGCAGTTGAAGATGCTATTGTTGGAGGTGCCGCCGGAGCTGGCAAGGGCTGGATGATGCTGATGGAATGTCTTGCTGCCGGCCGCGGTGTTTCATTACCGGCCCAAAGCACTGGCGGAATGAAAGTAGGAACGCGAGTCACAAGTGCTCATGCGACAATTCGAAAACAATTTGGTGTTTCTATTGGAAAGTTCGAGGGAATTGAAATCCCCCTAGCGAGAATAGCTGGCTTTACTTATTTGATGGAAGCTTTTAGGCGCTATACTTTGGGAGCACTTGATCAAGGAATAAAACCACCTGTAGTGACAGCTATTGCAAAATATAATGCTACAGAATTGGGTCGTAAAGTAGTCAATGATGGAATGGACATCCTAGGTGGCGCTGGAATCTCACGGGGTCCCAGAAATCTCATAGCAGGTCATTATATGGCGGCCCCAATTGGAATCACAGTAGAAGGGGCTAATATTCTCACAAGAACTCTGATCATTTTCGGACAAGGAGCTCTTCGGGCCCATCCCTATGCCTTTGATGAAGTTGAAAGTCTTGAAAACGGAGACATCAAGAAGTTTGACAAGGCTTTTTGGGGTCACATCGGGCACGTGGTGAGAAACCTACATCGATCAGTACTTTTGAGTTTATCACGGGGATGGCTGGCTTCAAATCCAGGAACGGGAAGTGTCGCCAAGTACTACCGCAGACTCTCTTGGGTTTCGGCATCTTTTGCAATCATGGCAGACATTGCCATGGGTTCACTTGGTGGCAAACTCAAGATGAGAGAGAAAATCACTGGGCGTTTTGCTGATATATTATCTTGGATGTACATCGGTACGTCAATCTTAAGACGGTTCAAAGCCGAAGGAAATCGAAAGGAAGATCTTCCTTTTGTCCATTTTACTATGAACTATGCCATGTTTGAAATTCAAAAGGCCTTTGAAGGAATATTCATGAATCTTGATGTACCAGGACTGAGCTGGTTTTTCAAAGGCCCCGTTAGGTGGTGGGGGAATTTAAATTCTCTGGCCAATGAAGAAAACGACAAACATACTCATAAAATTGCAACTTTGATAACAACTGATTCAGAACAAAGGGAAAGAATTGCCGCTGGAATTTATGTTCCAAAGAATACTGAAGATTCGCTAGGGAGACTTGAGGCCACTTTCAAGGTTGTTAAGCGTGCCGAAGCAGCTGAAACGAAAATAAAACATGCGATTAAAATGAAGCAGTTGCCTAAGAAGAAAATATCCGAAGTAGTACAAGAGGCTTGTTCTAAAAATATCATCTCTTTAGATGAAAAAAATGATGTTCTTAGAAGCGAAGAAATGAGGAATCAGGCTATTCAGGTTGACGATTTTTCCCAAGAGGAATACGTGGGCCACCCGGGGTATCCTCCACTCAAGAACTCAGAATCAAAAATATCAAGTTGGGGTAGTTCGATACCGCCAAGAGTGAGTTAGAGTTGATTTAGTTTAACGAACTTGAGTCGCGGTCATTACGGATGAACAACTCCAAGTTAGGTTTTCTGCGCTAGTCATGAATCCAGTTTCGCGATCCCATTGCTCTGATAAGGATCCGTCAGGTCTGCTATGAAACTTAATCCGTCTCAAGAATTTATCCCCAGAATCTTTCAATTCAAGCATCGCTTTTCTGAATCGGACATCGCGACTTAAAATCGTTTCGCCGACAACCGCTCCCAGTTCTGGCATCATTATTTTTAAGTACGGGAGATTTAATTCCGTAACTTTGATGTGACCTACTTTTTGCCATTCATTTCTGGCGCGGTAAGCAAATTCGGCCATACCTGCTGTGGCCAAAATCCAGGGATTTCCACGGGTGTTGTTATTATACCCATTGAAACGGTCATCAAAATAACGACCCTGAGCCGGCCCCATTTCTTTCCCCGCACTATCTAATCGATAATTTTTATTGATCTCGTAAGCATCGCTAAATTTAAGATAAAGTTTAGATACGGTCGCAAGAATCATATCGTCAGTGAAAGACATAAATCCGTCTTCTTGAGGGGAATGAAGTAGGGCAAGAATTATTGAAATATCCAAGTTATCCTTTTTGTCTTGGTGTCCTTCTATTTGATTTAGAGTTGCTACCAAATACCCTCTTCCACTATCCCAATGTTTAGAAAGTTCAATCTTGAGCTGGGATACTTGTTCTGAATAAAACTTGGATGTTTTTGGATCATCCCCTATTCTATCCGCAAACTTTGCGCCGTCCATGAGAGCTTTACGTTGAGCCATTCGAGTATAAAAGTGATCTCCCTTGACTTCTTCCCACAGATCATAACTTGGATCACGCCAGTGGTGAGCCGTGTATTCTAAATCAGCCTTGATCACCGTTTCTGTATTCGGATATTTTCCGTCGTATAGTTTTGTTCTTACATATTCTTCCCTTCCACTTTTAAGAAGAATGTATGCAAATCTGATCAATACACCGGCTCGTAGGGCTGGGCCATCATTTTGCGGTCTTGGCCAACCGAAAGTGTAAATTGAGCCGTCTTCATTAAATTTTACTTCACCTAAACCTGTGTCAGAGGGACCACCCGCGGGATTTATCGTCAATTGTTGCTTTCGGGATAAATCGATATAACTGAAAATAACTTTTTCGACTTTATTTTTAGTTTCAGCGCTTGAGGTGTTTTCGTACAGGTCAAGTAGGTAATTGATTATCAAAGCCCCGTCTCTAATCCAGAAATAACGATAAAAAGGATAGGTAGAGGGAGATGCGAGAATAGTTCCGGCAGCGGAATCAGGTGTGTTGATGTTGCTAAACAAAATTTGTTGTGCTATTCCTTGTTGAAAAACCGTCCATGGCTCAAAGTCATCCTTAGTATCGGCTAAGACGCTTGTTGGGATACTAGATATCATGAAGATTAGAATAATATATTTGGCCTTAGAAAAAAAAACTTCCCCACGAGTTTTCCCACTCATACTTAAACCGCCCTCCCAGGCCATCGTTTCCCTTTATTGAAATGTAAGATAAACGATTTCAGGATAGACGCTATGAAATTCGAAGAATTAAACTTTCATTGAAATAATTACATGAAATATAAATTAAATTGGTGATCTTTATTCAAGTTTTATAATGAATGATGTGTCAAATCCCTTTTTCCCAGCGATGCCATGTCTGTAAACGTCTGCAGCTTTTTTAGTTGGAAAGTGCCCTGAACAAACTCGGTACCATTTTTTCCCGTTAACGAGGCCCGTAGTATAAAAGGCCTTCATTCCTTGGTTCTCATAATTAAGTATTTCTTTTTTCGCTTCCTCTTCCGTTGGATGGGATGAGAGTTGCACACTATATTTCGTTGAAATGACGGAAGCTGGCATTCTAGGAAGGGAAACACTGGCTGCAACTTGGTTTGCATCGTTGGCCCTTTTCTCTAAGACGGCACCGTAAGAAACCGTGTGTTCCACACAGTTGGACATCGAAACTGTTTTATCCACAGTATGAATGGACCCGCGAAGATTTTCATTTAGAGACTCAAGCGAATCGGCAAACGAGGGACGACAGACACCCCCATCTGACGTTAGGATCGAAAATCCTTGAGGATTTTTATTGAATTTCTTTTGGTAAATGCAATGGTCAACAGTGACTTCTGACTTAGTGTATACGACCAGTTTTCTTGCGCTTTCGCCTTCGGTAAAGTGTCCCCAAAAACACTTTTGGTTTTCATCTAAAACATATATTGGGGAGATGACTGTGGCAAAGGTTCGGCGATCATCGGCGACAGATACAATTTGCGGGAGATGGACGCCGGATTTGCCGCCTTCATTTTCAATACTGAGCGGAATTCCATCCTTTGAGAATAGCCCCCCGTCGTAGACTCCAGCAAAGCTTGCGAGATTAAAGGAGGAGACCAAAAACATAAAAAGTATAACTAAGAAAGTATTGTCCATCAAACCCCCTTTGTAGTTTTCGTCAAGAATATCAAACCTTTGAAGTCCAGAAAATTGGGACTTGTCTTTTGGTCATGGTCTATCTAGACTCCCGGCCAGTTAGGAAAAATTCAAAAAGGGGGAATCGTACTGTGAAAATATTTTTTATGGTTTGTTTATGTCTGGTTATTGTTGGGTCCCAATCGCATTCCAATGAAAGACCACTAGATTCTGACAGATATTTCAATTTTTCTACACCTGAGGTTCATGAAATCCCGGACTTAGGGATAGGTAAGATGGGAAAACTTGAGGTGGGACTAGAACACCTATTATTTCCCGCATCTTCTCAATTATTAGATAAAGATCGGCTTCCTTCTGTACCAGTTAATCTCTGGGACCTTGTTAATATTGGGAAAACTATATGGGAGATCGTGAACTCCAATAGACCTGTGGTGGATATAAATGTGGATCAGGCTACAGTTGTGCCAAAGGGGATTTCTGATTGGCAAACCTTACAAGGTTGGCGATTTCCGGCAACCCATGTGTACCGGGTCACTGCAAAAAATCTTTATGGGGGCACAGTTGTGGATTGTATTTATCGGATTTTGTACAACTATGGTGGAAATATCAATGGTCAGGGGCATTTTCTTAATCGAGTGACTGTATTGCCATCAGAAATTAACGTAGCCTGGGCCTATACTTTCAAAATGACCGCGACCATCCCTTCTATCTACAATGTGGGAAGTTCATCAGATCCTGTTGCCGCGGCCGAACTCCTTGTGAGATGGAAAATTGATACAGTCGTAAAACATCTTGAACAAGCAAACGACTATGTCGTAGAGGGTAATGGGGGTTTTTTAGATCGAGGAAGTTCGATTTTCTAGATTTTGTTTTCAAAAATTCGAGACAAATTTTGAGAATTGAGTAAACTCATTCTCAGTGGGAAAAGCTCGAGATTTAACAAGAAAAGCAAAACTGTTCTTTTCGTCTGCTGAAGACAAGACTGATCTTCCATATATACTTGGGGAAGCCAGACCGTCAGATTCTCTCATCGAGAAAGTTATTTGGCTTGAAAAATTCTTAGGGTGGATTCGTCTTGGCGCTAAGACGTCTTTTTCAACTGAATTTAATGTAAGTACCGGTCAAATACACACTGTGCGAATTCGTTTTGTTCTCCAGGTCCTTGAACGCAATCCTCATTGGAAGAAATCGGTTTCTACTACGATTCGGTCCATTCTTAAAGATCAATCTGGGCTTCAACTTTTTTCACAAACGGGTCTTTCTCAAGAGGGGGGTTTATTCGGTGAAGGGATAGATCGATTACTAAGAAAAATATTACCTGCTCCGTTACATGAAAATGAATTGTCAGAACTCTTCTCTAGAGTTTTTACGGATGAGAACGATGCCCTCTGGATAACTAATATTCCAAACGAAACTCTAGGGCAGATTGTTGCATTAATACAATATGATGCGCCAAAACCTAAGGAGACTTTTCTTAACCTTCAGCAAGATATTGCCGATTCACTTTTGGTTTTGGGTTCAAAGGTTTCTTCGACTGGACTTTCCCACGAGATTCGATCTCGTCTTCCTTTTGCCAATATTACAGAGTCACCATTTTTTAGATTAAACCAAAAATTAGAAAAAATGGCTAATTTAGATGAACCATTGCTTTTTATCGAGTGTCAGGGAGAAATAGAGAATTGCAGAAGAGGCATTCAAGATGTCATAAGGCAGCTTGAAGAGTCCGGGGTGAGTATCAGTATTGTTTTTAAACTCGAGAGCCTGTCGAATTCACTTAATCGAATTGAAGTTTTGTTACGCCTATTATCTCCGAATACGGTGAGTAAACGAACTGGTGATTTAATCACACGGTTTATAGCTGAACTAGTCCGTACCAATCTCTCAAATATGACAGCCGTGGATCTCATTCAAAGAAATTTACACTTACTCGCCCGAAAAATTGTCGAACGCACCGGAACTTCCGGGGAACACTACATTACAAAAGACCGCCGCGAGTACAAATATATGCTTTGGTCTGCAGGGGGTGGCGGCCTTATGACAGTCATCACGACGCTAATTAAAATTGTTTTAGCGAAAATGAACTTAGCTTTATTTTTTCAAGGATTTTTTAGCTGGATCAATTACGCAGGTAGTTTTGTAGCTATGCAATTCTTAGGATTGACGTTAGCTACTAAACAACCCTCGATGACGGCCCCTGTGTTAGCCGGTAAACTGAAACACATTCAGGATTCCAATGAAGTTCAAGGCTTTGTCGAAGAAGTGACTCGAATTACCCGATCTCAATTTGCAGCGGCATTAGGAAATATCGGCATGGTTATTCCTGGAGCCCTTTTATTTGAAGTGATTTTTTATAATATTTCAGGGCACCACGTTGTGAACCATGAGTATGCCAGTCACACAATTGATTCCTTTCACCCTTTTAAAAGTCTGACTATTCCTCAAGCCGCTTTGACGGGAATTATTTTGTGGTTGGCCAGTATTTCTGGCGGGTGGTTGGAAAATTGGGTTGTATTTAGACAAATTCCTGAGGCCATTGCTCAACATAGACATCTCATGAAAGTTATAGGTAAAAAAAGAAGCCGGTCTTTTTCAAAGTGGTTTCTTGCAAATATCTCGGGTTTTGGGGTCAATATTTCACTTGGATTCTATTTAGCCTTTTCACCCATTGTCGGACATTTTTTCGGAGTTCCTTTGGATGTCAAACACATCACGCTTTCGACCGGGGCCCTTACTTTTGCCGTTTGTGGAATTGGACGGGGGAACTTAGATCCTTGGTCTATCGGGTTTGCCTGTCTTGGAATTCTAATTATAGGATTACTAAATTTTGGGGTTAGCTTCGCTTTAGCGCTTGCCGTAGCCATGAGAGCCAGAAACGTCGAGCCCAAATGGCTTCGAGTCCTTTTCAAGCATGTTTGGGCAAAGTTTAAAAAGACCCCGGCAAAATTTTTTCTTCCACAGCAATAATCAAAGTGACGAATATGTCACACTGTGATTCAATTCTTTCATGGAAATAGACAATTTTAAGATGATAAAGTCTCTAGGGATAGGGGCTACCGCTGAAGTATTCGAAGCCAGTGAGCTTGGAACTGACAATCATGTCGCGCTCAAGGTCTTTAGCCCCCTGGTTCTAAGTGACAAAGAAGCTATGCAAAGGCTGAGGAGCGAAGTCGAGGTACTGACCAAATTACGCCATCCTAATGTCGTCACTTTGAAGGCTCAGCATAGGGATCCTCGATTTTACGCCTTGGAGTTGGAGTTGGTCACAGGATCCGATCTTCGAAAATGGAATGAAAGCTATGATCTTCAACTTCTGGAACCCCGATTGTGGATTTTATCACAAATCGCGAGGGGATTAGGGGCTGCCCATGAACTCGAGATTCTTCATCGTGACCTGAAGCCAGAAAACATTCTCATATCCGAAGAGGGCGAAGTGAAGGTGACAGATTTTGGGCTAGCGAGACAACTTGATCGCTTAACAATCACTCGTCTTGGATTGCTCACAGGGTCCCTCGGGTACATGGCTCCAGAAGTGATCAATGGCGAAAAAGCGACTACAAAGTCTGATATTTTTTCGTTCGGGGTTATTGCCTACGAGACCTTGGCTAGTCAATCTCCATTTATAGGTGAAACGCCTCAGGCTTTATTGAAATCAATTGTGGATTTTGAACCTGTTCCTCTGAACGAAAAGAATACGCTCGTTCCTTTTCGAATCTCAAAACTCATTTGCGAGTGTTTGAGCAAAAATCCTGATTCGAGGCCAGAGAGTATTTGGGCCATTGAATCTGAAATTTTGAATCACCTTTCTACAACTAGACTGCTGCCATTGTGTAAACGACTGGTTTCGCAGAAATTTCAAGCCGATTGCTTGAGCGAATCCTTAGAGCTAAAAAATCGAGTCATTAAAACTCAAATTGAAAAACTCATAGGTAAAAGAGAACTCAATATCGGGCAACGCAGATCTCTATTTGCCCATATAGCGGAACTCAAAATTTTATTCCCAAATGATGGGGCAGCCAGTGATTTTTTCACTCAGACAACTCTTCATTCCCAGAGGGTTACTCAAAGATCACGCATCAGACGAAGTTTCTTGATATTGGTTTTCATTCTTGCGATCTCAATTCCTTTTATTTTTTATATTAATAGGAAAAAACATGATGAGATACCTCCTCAAATAGCTTCTGAAAGGACGATTCAAAATCCAGTCATTCAAAATAGTATTCCCGACTCTAAAGTGGTGTTGAAGACCGCCGTCAAAGCCCCGGGAGCCATATCTTCAATGGGAACTTTGAATTTTGAAGCCGATGATGATGTCTCTATTTTTGTGAATGAACATTTCGTTCCTCATAAGCAATGGAGCCATTACTTGACCTCTGGTGGAGTAAAACTCATTAAGATGATAAAGCAAGGATTTCTCCCTATTGAAAGCACGGTGACCGTCGTTCCAGACAAAGTGACGTTCATCAATGCCAGGGGCACACAACCATGAATAAACTTTTTGCTTTAACTAATCGGGAGATAGTTTGCCTCCTACCAAACGGTTTGATTCCAGTGGGGGGATCTGAAAGCAGTGGTCGTTGCCTCACTGGTCTTAAAGAAAAAGACGACTATGCAGTCATTTCTATTTCGGGAAATGACGTTGCCATTCATCCTCTCAAAGGAAAAAAGAAAGGATCGTTTTCATTAAAGCCTGGGGAAGTTCTTATTATAAATGATTTGACGCTAGCGTTTATTGAAGAAACGGGATTGACGGAAAATAAAATACTGTCCCGTGACTTTGACAAAGAATTATTTGATCTACTTGATCAGTTTTCGTCGACCCAAGATCTCTCGGAAACAATGAATAATGTAATCAAAAAAATGATTGAAGTTACTAGCATGGAGAAGGGATTGTTGATCGCAAGAGACGTTGGCGGTCAATTTGAACTTATTGCTCATGAAGGCATTAATCATGATGAAAATTGGATGAGTGAGAGCCTTGTACAAAAGACTTTGAATTCCCAAAAGGGAATATCAATTCAGAATATTTACGGCAGTCAATTTCAATCAAATAAAAGTTTAATCGCAACTGGATTTATTTCTGTTCAGACGTGGCCCCTAGTTGTTCGCGGAGAGACCCTTGGAATTGTACTTGTTGGTTCTTTAAAACCACATTCAGGACCGAACATTGAAGAATTGAGACGGGCAGCCGTTTTTGCAAACCTTGCTTCCTTAATGCTTTGGTTTCATTTAAGAGATCTCAAGTTCAAAGAAGAAATTAGGGCTCTAAAGAAATTGCAAAAAAACGTAGACGAATCCCCACTAGCGACGAGTGATCCTGATCTATTAGAAACTTCTAATATGGCTCGTAAAGTGGCGCCAACTAATTTAAGCGTTTTAATTCACGGTGAAACCGGTGTCGGAAAAGAATTGATGGCTTCTTGGATTCATCGCAGAAGTGAAAGGTCCCAAAAACCTTTTGTGGCCGTAAACTGTGGAGCTATTCCTTCAGAACTTCTTGAGAGTCTTTTGTTCGGTCATCGAAAAGGGGCCTTTACCGGAGCTCAATCGGATCAGATCGGTAAATTTCAGTTTGCAGAAGGTGGAACACTCTTTCTAGATGAAATTGGCGATCTCGCCGAAATTTTACAGGTAAAATTATTGAGAGTGCTTCAAGAAAAATGTATTGAACCACTTGGAAGCAACAAATCGCTGAAAACCGACGTCAGGATTATTGCAGCCTCTCACCGTTCACTTCCAGAATTGGTTGCTCAAGGTCGGTTTCGTGAAGATCTTTATTTCCGTCTTGCTGAGATAGTTCTAGAAATCCCGCCTTTGAGAGAGCGGCCTGAGGATGTGGTGTTACTAGCGACTTCTTTTTTGAGGGACTTTGCCCCGGAGAAAAGATTCTCAACTGAAGCTTGGAATTGGATGAAATGTCAGGAATGGAGAGGCAACGCCCGGGAATTACAAAGTGCAGTAAAGCGGGCATCGATTTTAGCCGCCTGCTCTGAAATCAAGATTCTAGATTTTACGAAGGGGACATCATCTGCCAATGCCAAGTCTGACTCTGAAAATTGGTTGGGTGGCGCAACATTAGAAGAGGCCAAGGCTCATTTCATTGCTGAAAAAGTAAAGTTAGCCCTCCAAAAGTCTGGCGGACAACGCAATTCCGCGGCTGGTCTTCTAGGAGTGACACCGAGAACTTTATTTCGGTATCTTGAGGAGATAGAAATTTGAATAAGACAGAAGTGTCGCTCCAAATGACATATCTGTCATGTTCTTGGATTTTGGAGAAAATCAGAATCCAAAGAAAACATGTATTTGGAATGAAACCCCGTTCGGTACCTTTCTTGAAGTTAGGACCCAGTCGAGTGACTGAAACTAACATGAGAATGTGGGGAAAAAAGTGAAGATCAAAGTATTTATAGTGGCTCTAGCTGTATTTTGGGTTGTGATGTTTATAGCGTTTGCTGCGTCAAAATTGAATGCAGACGATGTATACAATTTTTATTTTCAAAAGGCTCCTGGACCTGTGACGGTCAATCAAGGTGGTGGATCCCCGGCAACTCCTTTGACTTCCCCACTGCCAGGGAGTCAGGCTCTAGTTTCAACAACACCGGTAGCGGGCTCTTCACCCGTGTCTGCTTCACCAGCGCCAACTCCTGTAGCCGATCAAACACCTTCGAACTCTGGAGCTTTGAAAACAGAAGTCGAGAAGCAAAAGACCAATGAAGTCGAATTCAGGCATTGGCAATTGACCTTTGGGCGCGCTTCCTTCACATCAGCACCAGGAGAGTTTTCAGGGGCCGCCAATACGCAAACTGGGGAATCAGTTCCAAGCCAATCCGTGATAAATGGTCAATGGGCCTTGGGTGCTGAATACAAATTCAGCCGTTATTTTTCGCTCCAGGCAAATATTTTATTAATTCAGGACCGGCAAATTGGTTTATCAAATATGGACTATGGCGGTGGCATAGCTGTGACGCCTTTCCATGTAGACCTCTTCGGTTGGTCATTTCTCAATATTAGTTTTCTTGGTGGCTACATGTCAGTACCAACCACGGATTATTCGTATAGTGAAAACTTCAATTATCCGAATGGTATGGATGTTACTGGTTACGATGTAGCACATAATGGAAGTTATTACGTGGGTCTTGGCGCCGAAATTCCATTGGGTAAAAGTGTTTCAATCCTGGGAGAGGCAAAGATAATGCCTGAGTTTCGCATTACTCAAACCTCACTCCTATTGGGTTTCAACCTGTAATTTATTAAAAGTATGGATAAAATATGGACTTCAAATTTTTTGTAATTGGATTTACGGCACTTTGTTTAGCAACAATTGTTTTATCAAGTACATCAAATCTTATGGCCGAAGATGTTTATAACTTTTACTTTCAAAAAGCACCTGGGCCAGTAACGGTGAATCAGAGCGGAGTTTCTCATAGCCCCCAGTTGCCAGATTCTCAAGCACCTACACATATTCAGTCTCAAGGTCAGGTTTCCAAGATTTCTCAATCCGCTGCACCCATAGATTCTTCTGCCCAACCTGAGGACACGGTAAAAACAAAGACTGTTAGTCAGCCACCACTTGAACCAGGCTTTAAACATTGGCAAATATTCTTTGGCCAAAGTTCGTCCAAATCATTTCCTACGTCGTTCGATACCTATGGGGATTATCCTTATTTGGCCGGTGTATATCCCGCTGTCGCCAGTGTCCAGTGGAATTTGGGATTGGGTTATAAATTTAGTCGCTATTTTGGGTTGACCGCAGAATTAATGCAGGTCCAAGGGGAGCCTTTGAAATTCGATGGCAATACTTTCTTTGACTATGCTGCAGGAGCTGTTGTTACTCCTTTTCATATCTCATTTTCTGGATCTTATTTCATTAATATAGGTCTCATCGGAGGATTAATTTCAGTACCTGTATTTTTACAAGGATATTTTGACGCGCCTGGTGACCTGATTTCGCGCTATAATACATATTATTTAGGAGGCGAACTCGAACTCGCATTAGGTAGAAGTTTTTCAATACTTGGAGAGATGAAGTACTTACCTGCAATAAGAACCACGCAGACTACGGCTCTTTTGGCGCTTAACCTGTGATTTGCGATTTTAGACTTTGTTCCACTAAAGCTAAATCATTTTTCCTTGGTTCTGCTCCTGTCAATCTTGTAATCATGGATTCGAGCCGTGGAAAAAAATGAACTCTTGAAAGAAGAGGATTCATCCAACCATTTGTAATGCAATAATTTGAAGTGTAGGGGAACACATGGTGATAATCATGATGATTTTTTGGTAAAATTAAATGAGACTTTTGGAGCCATTGAATAATATCAGGGACCTTATCCTCATGGCTCCATTTGTGGAACTGATTTGTAAGGAAAATAAAGCTCGTTAAACTTATCGTAAGTACGAAAAAGAAAAGAGTCGCCTTGGAGGCACTATCTAAATGAACAAAGTAGAGACTAAACAAAATTGGAAGAGAAATGAGACAATTATTCCCATTGGTTTCAATAAAATCATGGCGAGTAATGGCCTTTTGATCAACGTGGTGTTCTCTAAAACTTCTTATCAGACTTTGACCGACAATGGGCCAGTCTGTACTTCCCCAGGTGTCAGCTGACCAATGTACAACTCCTGATATGAAATCAGCCAAAAATAAACCTGCAATGACTGCTGATATGATTACAAATAAATTCTGATGAGAATCGACTTTTATAATGCCCAGGATATGCCGTATTGAAATGAAGAGAAAAACCAAAATACTTGTTATTTCTATACTTCGTTGAGTCCGAGTGTACTCACTTAAGTTTAGCTGAGATTTGTGATCCATGAAAACTGACGATCCCCTTTTGACCAGTGAGTGTAGATTCAAGGATTAGATAAGGCAAGGAGGATGCCAAGGCCCAAGTACTTTTATGTGTAATTATGTTTGATTTGGCCTTGAAAACGATTAATTTGGTTCACTTTGGTACTAAAAAATTTAAGCCCTAGACTTAATTTAGTAAGGGCCGTGAAGGATCAGACATGAAGAAGATAAGTATATATACGATGAAAAATTGTCCATTTTGTGAAGCCGCAAAGAAGATGCTTACTGAAAGAGGCGTCTCGTTTGACGCGGTCTTGGTTGACGACAGCGATGACAAAGCTTGGGATGACTTGTTCAAAAAATCTGGGATGAGAACAATGCCTCAGATATTTTTTGGGGACGATATTATTGGGGGATTTGCGGAGCTCTCCAGTATTGACAAAGAAGATAAATTAGTTCGTTTTAAATCGAGGGCCTGATGGGGCCCTCTTTTGATCTCGAATCCCAATTAATTACTGACAATTTATCTGGGTGCCAGGTGGTATTTGCTGCATAGGTGGCATAGTCTGTATGACTGTGAGAGTATATCTACTGCAATTCACACCATAACACTGGCCAATTTGTGGACCCATAGGACCGTTCCATTGGAAAGTTCCGTAGCAGGGCATTGTTGCTCCCACGCCGTATCCTCCTTGAGTCCCATATTGGCAAAGAGTTTGGCTAGGAGCGGGTTGACCTGTTGCCTGTATCATGCACTGGCCACTAGGCCCGATTATGTAGCCATTAGTTCCACCGACATTTGTACAATAAGATTGGTTAGGGGCAGGCTGATTAGTAGCTTGTAAAACGCACTGTCCGCCGGCACCGATTATGTAGCCATTACTTCCTACGCCAGTAGTACAATAAGTTTGGCTAGGGGCAGGCTGATTAGTTGCTGTTAATACGCACTGTCCTGCTCCGTTCATAGTGTAACCTGACGGTACGGGAGCAACAGGTGCTGGATTATTAGAACCACCTCCGCCACAGTTAATGGCTGTTAGTGCTAATCCGGTTAATAAACTTGCTCTGATCAACTTTGCTTTCGTTTTCATAAATTCCTACTAGAGCAAGTCCCAGACCAAAATCTTGGAGAGGCACAACTGTACAGAATTACTGGGGGATCATAATTTTAGAAGGGAGATTCCGAATATGGAAACTGTCTAACTTCTTTTCGAATTTGACAATTTTCGGTTCAATCAAAATTCAAGAAAATTCAAGAAAACCACCCCTGATCGAAGGCGCCCAACAACCAACCCACAGTCCAAAACAAACTGTGAGCATTGCCTCCAAGAAAATGGAGAAACTTTCTGAGGTGGGAGATTTTGCAAACACAATCTCATCCCACCCTTTGAAATTGGATAGTTACAGTGCTACGCACTTTGGAGGGGGGGAGCCTGGCTTTTCATTGCTATAGTGGCAACACATGAAACCATTACTTATAGTACATGAAAGAGCTTGAGCCTCTTCTACGCCTAACAAGAGAAATGGAACTGTGGTTGCGACCTGAATCGAAGATTCTGAAGATGCTTTATTTAAACTCAAGTGCTGATTGCTTATATTTACGGATAATAGAAAAAAGGCAGAGAAAACTAACGTATATAAAGTGAATCTTGGAAAATTCATAATACCCCCATGTTAATGTTAATTATAGAACTCATTAACTCAGAAATTTTATCAAGTCTAGTTGAAAAAGTTGGGGGCGGGGGCACAGGTTTTAACAACCAAGAAACGGGGGTTTGTGTAAGTTTAATCTTGCCGCAAACTTAGAAACTAACAAACGGGTAAAAGAATTCTGACCTGAGCCCCTAATATTTTTCCCTGGAGAGAAGTTAAGTTTGATACATGAATTTCGCCGCGGTGAAGTTGAGCCACTGTATTCATGATAACGGAACCAAGGCCAATAGAGGCGCGTCTTTGAGTGTGTGAACTATATTTGCGGCTCACTTTTCGGTGGCCAAATTCCTTGAAAGCTTCTTCGCTAAAACCCTCGCCATCGTCCTCAATGAAACATTCAATCGAGTTCTGAGTAATATTCTTAAGTTTGATTTTTACATTTGATTTTGCTGAAAAGACCGCGTTTTCTAGGGCATTCCTGAAAAGTCTGCGTAGAAGATGAAAATCCCCAATGATCTTATCTGTAGTGACTTGAAAATCTTTATCAATACTTACTTTGTTGCCATTAGCGAAGCTATATTTCTCGACACTCTCAATTTCGGACTTTATGAGCTCAATTAAATCAACAGGTTCAGTAACGTGTTTGTATTTAGGCTCACCCGCTAGAGCCAAAAATAGGAGGTCTTCTACGAGATGCTCAAAATAATCGACCTCTTTAATTGACAGATGGGTAAGCTCTTTTCTCACATCTTCTGGAATGGGACGATCACCCTGACTTGAAAGTGTTTCAAGCATACTTTTCAAAGAAGACACAGGCGTTCTCAAGTCATGAGCTAATTCTTGAAGAAGAGATCTTCTGGATTCTTCAGTGGTCTTCAGACGTTCCACAAGTCTCTCGATTTCATCAGCCATTTTGTTGAATCGAAGCATGGCCTCGCCGACCTCATCCATTTTCGTAACCGGGAACCGCGCTTTGAGATTTCCCCTTTGAAGTTCAGAGATTACAGAATCGGCTAGCCTGGCTTTTTGTTTTAATGAATAAAAGAGAATAAATAATGAAAGAGTTGTACCAAGAATTACGGCAACAAACAGAGAAATTAAATTCACAAAAAACATATTTTTACTGCTGGAGCGACTTACAAATCTCACCAATAAATATTGAGATGAATCGTTATCTATTTTTACAATAGTATAAGAATGTGTTGAATGTTGAGTTTTAGTGAGGTTTTTATATTCAAATATTTTCTCTGGTAAAATGATTGAATCTAAATCAATGGGCGGTGGTTTTGATCCCACGGGGAATAACACTTGCCGATTTTCAGTAAGAAGCCAGAACTGAAAATGAGAATTGGCATCGGTGTCATTGATTTCTTCCAAGGCAGAAATTCTTTTCTCAGGAGGAATTTTGTGGAGAAATTTCGAAAAAGTTTCTGCAGCTGGAGACATCGGGGGAGCTTCTTTGCGAAGCTGTTGAATCATAAAAACCGACAAGAATCCAAGGGACGAAACAAAAATAAATGTGATGAAAACCGAAATGACAAGATGTTTGCCGAAGAGTGACACGCGAGGCATCATTTTTTCTCCAGCCGGTACCCTATTCCATAGACAGAGGTAATCTGCACTGAATTGACATTTGCTTTTTTGAGTTTCGATCTAATATGGCTAACATGGGAATCAATTGTGCGGTCAAATACTTCTTCAGCTTTGTTCAAAGAATTCAAAAGCGACTCTCGAGTTATGACAGCCTCTGAATTTTGAATCAATATCGTCAGGATATCAAATTCTCTGCGATTAAAGTCGATTTCCTTTTCTTCGATAAACACTTGGCGTTTGTCGATCAAGACGAGAAGATTCCCAAATCTGAGCTGGGCGTCACGACGAGCGGGTTCCCTGAGCACAGCTTTGATTCTGGCTAAGAGCTCCCTATTTCCAAAGGGCTTTTTGACGTAATCATTCGCGCCGGCGTTAAACCCTTCTACAACGGAATCTTCATCCGTTTTAGCTGTAAGAAAAATGATAGGAATTCGTGAGCCTTTGCTTCTTATTGAGGAACATAAGCTAAGCCCTGAACCATCTGGTAGATTGACATCTAATATGACAAGTTCAAAACTGCTCGTTTCATTAGCCTCGGTAGCTGAACGCAAATCTCTAGCCCAAGTTACTTTATAACCTTCGAGCTCGAGATACACCGTGAGACTTCGGCCCAAAATGGGATCATCTTCTACAAGCAACAAACTATTCATTCAATTCACTTTTAATCCTAAATGGCTAATAGAAGCTACGAGAAAATGAATGGGGTCCCTATTTGTGATGTTCACCACGTTCCATAAAGTAAAATGTAAATCCTGCGAGGACACTCATATCGCGGTATTGAAAATTATTATTTGTATTTGAAGACACGTTTACGAGCCCGCTCTGATAATTCCCATCTACTCGAAATAATACACCGGGCGTCAAAGGAACATGAATTGATACGTTGCCAAGTAAACCATAATCGTAAGGATTAATCCCATAGGCCGAATAGGTTAAACTGGAGTTATTTGTGCTTCCTGATTCACTGAGATTTCCGGAGTTGGATGCATAGTATCCCCCGGCGCCAATGGAAAAGAATCGAAATAAATGAATTTTGAGGATAACTGGCACTTCAAAGACTTGGCTACTTATGGAATTTGTCCCACTCGTTGTGTCACTCCAATTCCGATTGAAATACAATAGTCCTGTTTCAAGACCTAGCCTCATAGCCAGCGGAAATCCAATGAGAACCCCACCGCCATATCCCGTTTGAGGCCCAACTGTTTTGCTATTGCCCGTATTATTAGAAAAATCAGCATCGCCGACCAGGGAAACAACAGCGCCATGAACTCTAAAGGGAATTAGGAAACTGCAAAATAATATCAATGGAACTATCGAATTCTTGAATATAGCCATAAGAAAAGTCCCCCAAGATTTAATGTATATAAAATTTTATATTTAAACTATGGAAGAAGTATGGAAATTCAGCTTAGTTTACGAATCTCGATTAACGTCGATATACGACTTGAGGTTTCGAATTCCGTTGAAGTGCTAAGAGTCAAAATGATATCGTTTTGAAATTGTGAGTGAAAAGAAAATCCTTAGTAGTTCAAAAAAAGATATTTTCCTAGCCGTTGGTCCCCCTCTTATTTTAGTGGTGGGATTAATTTCAATTGCCTATAGATATATTGATCCAGCACCGGCAAGACAATTTGTCATTTCGACTGGTGAAGCTGATGGCGACTACCAGAGTTATGCCGAGCAATATAAGGAAATTTTGAAAGACGAAGGGATTAATCTAATCCTGCGCCCTTCAAAAGGGACTTGGGAAAATATGTCTCGACTCAAAGATCCAAATTCAGATGTAGAAGCCGGTTTTGTTGAAGATGGTTTGGGTTCACCAAAAGACGCTCCCGATTTAAGCTCTTTAGGCAGTCTTTATTATGAACCTGTTTGGTTATTTTATAGGGGGAACTTGCCTCTGACTCGGTTTTCCCAACTCAAGGGGAAAAAAGTAGCCATCGGAATAAAAGGAGGTGGCGCCCACACTTTGGCTCTGCAACTTCTCAAGGTCAGTGGGATTGACAAGAAAAATGCTCAGTTGCAAGAAATAGGAGATCTAGAGGCGGTCGATGCTCTGACTAAGAATGAAGTTGATGCTGCCTTATTTCTTGCAACGCCCGACGATCAATTAATCAAAAAAATGATGCAACTTGACGGCATTCATTTGATGAGTGTTGACCAGGCTGAAGCCGTGACAAGGCAAATTCCTTTCCTCCATCATCTTATTCTTCCTCACGGCGTCATTGACCTTTCAAAAAATATTCCAGACCACGATATCGATTTAGTTTCTCCCACAGCGACTCTCCTTGTTCGTGACTCGCTCCATCCAGCTCTCGTTTATCTTTTGCTCAAAGCAGCTGCCCAAGTGCATAGCGACCCTGGTATTTTTGAGAAAAAAAATGAATTTCCTGTCGATAAAGATTATCAATTTCCACTTAGTGATGATGCAAAGAACTTCTATAAATCTGGAGCTCCTTTTTGGCAGCGCTATTTGCCCTTTTGGCTCGCAACTCTTGTTGATCGCTTTATTATAATTATTATTCCGTTGGCAGCGTTAATTATACCCATAGTCAAACTTGTGCCTCGGTTCCTTCAATGGAGAGTGAAGAATCGTATTTACCAACGCTACGGAGAGCTCAAATTCTTGGAAGCACAGATTCAACCTGATTCAGGGCATCAGAAATATGAAGAATTCTTAGTGCAATTGGATGCCATTGACGATCGAGTTCACAGAATGAAGGTGCCTCTCGATTTTTCTGAATTCTTTTATGGCTTGAGGGAGCATATTCATTTTGTGCGTGAAAGACTCCATCGCCTTTTGGAAAGTTCCAAAATAGTAGATCGCAAATGTTAACTTTGTTAAGTATTTTAAGGTGACTTTTCAACAAACAATCGGTACTGATCTTAAAAGTACTTATTAAAAGTACATATTAGGAAGGCGCAAGCAAGGATGACTCTCTCTGAAATCTCAATTCGACGCCCCGTTTTTGCCTGGATGCTCATGTTCGCCCTGATAGTTTTTGGAGGCATCTCCTTTACCAGGATGGGAATCAGTCAAATGCCCGACGTTGATTTTCCGGTAATCAACGTAGCCTTGCAGCTTGATAATGCGGCGCCAGAAGTTATGGAAATGAGCGTTGTCGATATTATTGAAGACGCCGTAATGGGAATTGAAGGACTGACAAAAGTTACATCTAGCGTCAGCCAAGGCATTGCCAATATCACCTGCGAATTCAAACTCAATCATAATATAGATACGGCTCTTCAAGAAGTTCAGAGCCGAATCACCCAATCTTCCAATTTGCTTCCTACTTTACTTTATCCGCCAGTCATTACTAAAACAAATCCTGAGGATCAACCCATTACTTGGGTCATGGTCACAGCTGATGATAATGTTCCGCTTTATCAGCAAATGATTTACGCCAGAAATACATTAAAGGATCAACTTTCAACTATTGCTGGAGTTGGAAACATCACCCTTGGCGGCTACGTCATTCCAAATCTTCGTGTTTGGATCGACACTAAAAAATTATATAATTTGCAACTCACGTCGACAGATGTTTGGACTGCAATTCAATCTGAACAAATTGAACAACCGGCGGGTCGCATCGAGGCGGCGAAGAATGAGACTAATATTCGAGTCTTAGGAGAGGCGAACTCACCTGCCGATTTTGGAAAAATTCGCATCAATACGCGTGGTGGTGCGGCCAATTACATTCCCGTTGCTGTAGATAAGGTCGCCACTATTGAAGAGGGAATTTCAGACCAGAGGGCCATTTCTCGCTACAACGGCAAAACAGCAGTCGGGCTTGGAATTGTGAAACAGCATGGTGCTAACGCCGTCGAAGTGGGAAAACTTGTAAGTCAAAAAGTCGCCCAAATTCGACCGGCACTCCTCCCCGGGTACCATATCGATGTCAAACTCGATACGACAAAATTTATCAGTGATTCGGTTCATGAACTCAATTTCTCGCTCATTTTATCAGCGATTTTGACTTCAATTCTTTGTTATCTCTTCCTGGGATCTTGGTCCTCTACCATAAATGTTCTTTTCGCCATACCGACTTCTATTGTTGGCGCCTTTATCGCTCTATACTTTTTTGGTTTTACTCTCAATACTTTTACACTTTTGGGTTTGAGTTTAGCCATTGGTATCGTGGTCGACGACGCGATCATGATGCTTGAAAATATTGTACGCCATCATGAAATGGGTAAACCTCGCAGAAAAGCGTCAATTGATGGATCAGTTGAAATTACTTTCGCAGCGGTAGCCACAACGGTGGCCATCGCAGCTATTTTTCTTCCAGTTATTTTCATGCAAGGAGTTGTTGGTCGATTTTTCTATCAATACGGAATCACAGTGACGGTGGCCGTTTTTCTCTCTTTGCTAGAAGCTCTTACTTTGACTCCTATGCGCTGTGCTCGTTTTCTCCATTCCGCTCACGAAAACCCCACTTGGCTCTTGAAAACTATGGACGCATTTATGGAGTCCCTTGCTAATTCTTATAAAAAAACCCTTGAATGGTCACTCAATCATCGAATTCAGATCGTCATTTTGTCGATAGTGATTTTTGTTACTTCATTAATTTTGGTTTCCACCCTTAGAAAAGAACTCGTGCCTTCTCAAGATCAAGCGCATTTTCTTTTGACCGTTAAAACTCCCGTTGGCACTTCAATTAGTTCCACCGACGACGTATTTAGAAAAGTAGAAGAGTATTTGAAAAAAATTCCGGAGGTCCAGGATTATTACACTACAATTGGAAATTATGAAAATAACAATATAGTCAACGCCGGAGTGACACACGTTATTTTAACCGACGCAAAGAAAAGAAAACTGACTCAAAGAGATTTGATGGATAAAGTCAGAAAAGAACTCAGAGTTTTGTTTCCAGAAACTGAAATATTCACACAAGATTTGTCATTAACAGGATTCAGCGCGTCTCGGGGTTATCCGCTTGAATTCACATTAGAGGGGCCTGATTGGAATCAACTCATTGAGTATTCGAAAACAATCACTGCTAAACTCAATGCAACGGGCCTTGTAGAAGATGTTAACAGTGACTATCAGGACGGGATGCCAGAAGTTCTCATTACTCCGGATCGAGACAAAGCATCACAACTTGGAGTGAGCCTCACAACGATTGGTCAAGAAGTAGGATATCTGATTGGCGGACAGATATTTAATTCCAACACACAATATCCCAAGGATGGTCATCGCTATTATATCCGATTGAGATCTGAGCCTGACGAGCACTCAAGTCCCAGTGATCTCAATAAAATTCTTCTCCGAAATGATCTTGGAAACGGAGAGTTGATTCCACTTCAAGAGACGTCGACCATCAAAACGACTACAGGACCCCAGTTACTCACTCGTCTCAATCGTCAAAGGGCCATTCCCATTTATGCCAATGTCGCTAGTGATAAATCCCAACAAGATGCTTTGGCTGCCGTTGAACGTATCGCTGCAGAAGTTTTGCCTCCTAATTCGGCCTATCAAATTCAGGTGACTGGAAGTGCAAAAGCGTTTCGTGAAGCTTTCGACGGGCTGATATTCGCCTTGATTCTTGGTATTGCCGTTGCTTACATGGTTCTTGCTTCGCAATTTAATAGCTTCATTCATCCGGTTACGGTTTTGATGGCATTGCCATTTAGCGTATCTGGAGCCCTGGTAGCCCTTTTTCTCACTAACCAATCTTTGAGTTTATTTAGTATGATCGGTCTTATCTTGCTCATGGGTATCGTGAAAAAGAATTCAATTTTACTCGTGGACTTTACAAATCAAAGAAGAGAAGCCGGTTCTCCTCCAGATCAAGCTTTGCTTGAAGCCTGCCCAGTCAGACTTCGCCCTATTCTAATGACTTCTGTGGCGTGTATCGCTGGCGCCATTCCTGCAGCATTAGCACTTGGACCCGGCGCCGAAACAAGAACACCCATGGCCATTTCCATCATCGGTGGTGTGCTTGTTTCCACATTCCTAACACTTTATGTTGTTCCTTGTGTCTATAGTCTTT
>Ga0206981_10033_pt1 | contig 36411 bp, 35 predicted proteins | sample Alteio_BWMinCont_17_FD_153312 | JGI IMG/M metagenome (GOLD analysis project Ga0206981, IMG submission 153312) | Enriched cells from forest soil in Barre Woods Harvard Forest LTER site, Petersham, Massachusetts, United States -... | ecosystem: Environmental > Terrestrial > Soil > Temperate forest >... | reverse complement strand
GCGAAGCCCGTGAAGAGAGCGTATGCCAAGGCGATGGCGAGCGTGAGCGCCGTCGCTGCGATGCGCGGGAGACGCAAGCGGCGAGTCAGTGCAAAGACGCCACCAGCAAGGATGGCCAAGTGAAGGCCGGACACGACGATCAGATGAAAGGAACCGGTTCGCTCGAAGCCGACACGAAGGTGGCGCGTCAGGTAAGTGCGGTCGCCTGTAAGAAGCGCAGTAAGCATGGCGGCGTCTTCCGGGGTAGCGCGCAGAGCACGTGGCAAGCCGCGCGTGAGGCTGGGAAGAGTCTGGAGACGGGCGCTGGTGTTGTTGCGCCAGCGATTGAGCAGGCAGGCTGAGGTGATTGCTGGAAATTCGGGGAGCAGGGTGAGGCGCGGTTTGGTTCCGTCGCGTTTGGTTGCGATGACGATGGCGGTAGCCGATATTTGCTGGCCTTCAAGGTAGGCGGTTCGATCCCAGACGCCCGGGCCGTGGAAGGTTTCGGAGGGCAGAATGCGGACTACGGCACGAAGGCGCTGACCGCAAGGAATCTGCTGCGGAAGGCCGCTGGGCCATAGGACGGTCAGGCGCAGCCGCGCGGTATCACGCGAGAGGATAGGTACGATCTGGTCTGTGGTGTTGGTGACGATTTCAGCGGCTGTCATCTGGAGATCGACACGCTGCATTTGTTCAGACGGGTGGCTGAGAGCCCGCTCCTGTCTGGCAGGATCGGCGTCGTCTAGGTCCTGGTCCTCCGAATCTTGGGCGCGGAGAGGACCGGCGTCGGCAACCGTGCCTTCAACGGTGCGCAGCAGGCCGTCGGAGAGTTGAGTGATTGCCGGGTCTGGTGCCGGTTGGAGTTCGGTCTCCGCTGACCAGATGCCGAGGGTGAACCAGATGGCGGCTAAAGGCAACCATGTGAGACGGGGAGCCTTCGCGATGGAGAAGACGGCGACGCAGCCCAAAGGTAGGAGCCCGGCCAACAGCAGGCCAGGGCGCAGGTATTGGAAATGGGCGATGACGATTCCGGCGAGGTGGAGCAATGCAGCGTAGAAGAGTGGGACGAGGGCTGAGGCGGGGATCCTGGGTTTGAGAGGACGGGGCCTGCGGACGCGCCGCATGGAGGGGCTGACCGTAGGTACGGGCAGAGGCGCAAGCGCAATGGGCGTGGATGTGCCGGATTCGGGCACGGATTTCTCCTGGGGTGCAGTCAAGCGCCGACGGAGATCTGGAGAGAAGCTGGCATTGAAACCCAGGTCTCAAAATCGAGACCTAAGGCACCCTTTCGCGTGCGCCGGTTCGATTGATGTCCTTGGACGGGTTCCAGGAAATTGCAACGAAAAGCTGGGCACTACTGTATCAGGAACGGCGCAGGCGGACCACGGTCTCCAGGTGAAAGGTCTGCGGGAACATGTCCACCAGAGTGATGTTCTCGACGAGATAGCGCTCCTGGGTGAGCCGGCGGAGGTCGCGGGCCAGGGTCGCCGGGTCGCAGGAGACATAGACTATCGCTGGTGCATGAATGGCGTTGAGCAGGGCCGTAACCTGGTCGCCGAGACCGGCGCGCGGGGGGTCGAGGATGATCAAGTCTGGGCGTGGCTCGCGGAGTTCGCGGTTGCGGCGGAGGAAGTCGAGAGTGCTGCTGGTAACGGTGCCTGCGTTGGCCGAAGTGTTGGTCAACGCAAGATTGTGGAGCAGCGCAGCTTCGGAGGCTGGAGCGGATTCGACAGCAATTACCTGAGCGAAACGGGCAGCGAGCTGACGGGCAAAGAGGCCGACGCCAGCGTAGAGATCCCAGGCAAGATTGCCGGAATGGTCGCCCGTGACGAGGCTAGCGAAATCATCGATTAGGTGCCTGTTCACCTGAAAGAAAGCGCCATGGTCCACACGGTAAGAGAAGCCTGCTGCGGTGTAGTTGAGCGAAGGTTGGCCAATCGAGGCGAGGATGCTCGGGCTCAAGCCGCCATCATTGAGTTGCAGGCGAATGCTGCTGGCTTGCGGCTGCAGGGACGCTTGTAGAGCTGCCAGCCACTCCTGCGGGTCGCTTGCCGAAGCGGTTTCGGTGAAGAGAGTCAGCAGGAGCTCGGACTCGTTCTGGTTGGTGAAAAGCTCGAGCTCGGAGATCGGAATCGGCGATGGGTTCTTCAAGAGAAATTCAGCTACTTGCGTTGCAGTGCGCAACAGCGAAGGCGCGGCGATGGGGCATTCGCTGATGGCGATGAGGTCGTGGGAGCGGCGGCTGCGATAAGCAAGTTCTCGATTGCGGGTAAGCGCGAGGCGGATGCGGTTGCGATAGGCCCATGGTTCTCCGGCGAGGATGTCGATTTCGGCGGGAATCGGGACGTTAGCGCGGGTCAGGGTTTCGCGGAGGATTTGTTGCTTGAGCGCGAGCTGCGTTGGATAGTCCGCGTGCTGATAGTGGCAGCCGCCGCAGCTTCCGAAGTGAGGGCAGTTCGGGGCGACGCGATTCGGTGATGAGGTGAGGATGGTGTCGAGTTCGGCTTTGGCGAAGCTGCGCTTTTCTTCGGTGATGTGAGCGCTGACGGTTTCGCCGGGAAGTGTTAGCGGGACGAAGATTGCCTTGCCTTCAACGTGGCCGAGGAAGTCGCCGCCGTAGACAGGCTTTTCGAGCGTGATGTTCATGCCTGACTCATATAAAACAGGCTTAAGCGCGGAAGCTGGTAGTGCTCCAACAGACGCTTGTGAACGAATTGCTGTTCGATCTGGCGGAGCTGCACAGCGGACATGCGGCTGCGGTAGGCTGCGAGATCGCGCGTGGCTTCGGTCTTAAATTTGAGCAGGAGTTCTTCTGGGACGTGCGTCGTCAGTGTGGCGAAGAGCTTCTCTTCGAGCGTGGTGAGGTTGCGTTCCAGCTCTTCCAGATTTGCCGCTTCGAGTGATGCTGGACCGGCCAGATCACGGAGCCGCTGAGCAATGGCAGCGAGGGCTTCGGCAGCGATCGATGCGGCAGCAAGTGCGTCGGCTGCAGCCAGCAAGTGGTCGGCGATGCGTTGGGATTCAAAGCCGGCATCTGCACCGGTCATGACGACGGCGGTTCCTGTGGCTGCTTCCTTCTGCTGCTCCGCGGCTTCCATCACAGCTTGCGCGGTCCAGGCGAGGCCGTTGATCTGGCGTACGCGGCGGGTGCTGCTGCGCTGGCGGGCATCGTGCTTGTCGAAGGCTTCATCGATGCCGCGCAGGACCACTTCGAGAGGGATGCCGGCTTCGCGCCAGGTTTCAATGAGCGCCCAGTCGAGAGTCGAGAGCAAGAGCAGCGAGCCTCGGCGGCGCTGGAAGTGTTCTTCGATTTCAGTGAAGTAGTTGAAGTAGTTCTGCACTGTCTCTGATGATAGTGCGCGCTAGCTACTTCGGCGCTTACCGGGGCGTGTTGGCTTGGCGGCGTGGGCCTCGTGATTGCGTTCGAAGACCAGGCGCAGGCCGTCGAGGGTGAGCATGTCGTCGATGGTCTCGATGTAACGGGAGTCTTCAGCGATGAGACTGGCGAGGCCGCCGGTGGCGATGATTTTTGGATGCGCCGGGTCGTTGATGTCGGTGCCGATTTCGGCGATCATGCGTGCGAGGATGCCATCGACCAGGCCGATGTAGCCGTAGTAGAGGCCGCTCTGAATGTGGGTGACGGTGGTGGTGCCGATGACCTTAGGCGGGCGCTTGATGTCCACGCGGCCGAGGCGGGCAGCGCGGCTGAAGAGGGCGTCGGCGCTGATGCCCAGGCCGGGCGAGATGATGCCGCCGAGGTATTCACCTTTGGCGGAGACAACGTCAAAGGTCGTCGCGGTGCCGAAGTCGACGATGATTGCCGGACCGCCGTATTTTTCGTAAGCGGCGATGGCGTTGACCAGTCGATCTGCGCCGAGTTCGGCGGGGTTGTCTACCAAGACGGGCATGCCGGTCTTGATTCCGGGCTCGACGAAGAGCGGTTTCAGTTTGAAGTAGCTTTCGCAGACCTGGGCTAGCGTGCTCTCTACCGGTGGGACAACCGAGGAAATGATGATGTGCTTGACCTGGCTGGTGGAGAGGCCGTGCAGGTTGAAAAGGTTGGTGAAGAGGACGCCGTATTCGTCGGCGGTCTGGGTGCGATGCGTGGAGACGCGCCAGTGGGCTGCGAGCGTCGGAGGGTTGCCCGAGGCAAGATCGTAGAGGCCGAGGACAGTGTTGGTGTTGCCGACGTCGAGAGCCAGGAGCATGAACTTTCCTCTTTTAAGTCCACTCTAGTCTACTGCGGCGCGGATGCCGCCGGTGGTGATGGTAACTAGGCCTGTCGCGGTGCGGACGCGGAGGAAGCCGCGTTCGTCGAGGCCGGCGGTGACTCCGGTGCAGGGTTGCGGGCCGTGCACATCGACGCGGCGGCCTTGCACCCAGGTGGAGATGGCGGCGATCCGGTCCGGGATTGCGGCCAGCGCCGATTTCGATTGCAGCGTGGCGAGTTCAGTATTGAGCGATTGCAGGATGGCGATGAGGAGTTGCTGGCGGCTGGTGTATCTGCCGGTTTCGAGGTCGAGCGAGGTGGGTTCAGTGGCTAATCCTGAGGGAAAGCTTTGCTGGTGAAGGTTGATGCCGATGCCGATGACTGCTGCTGTGACTTGGTCGGCTTCTGTCTGGCCTTCGACTAGGATGCCGCCGGCTTTTCTCGGGCCGATGAGCAGGTCGTTGGGCCAGCGCAGGTCGGGCGCGAGAGCGGTGACTTCGCGGATCGCATTGTGCGCGGCGAGGCCGGCGAGGAGCGGAACCCAGACTAGGTCGGCGATGGCGATGCTTGGGCGAAGCAGAACGCTGAGATACAAGCCCTGGCTGGCGGCAGAGTGCCACTGATGATCGCTGCGGCCTCGGCCTGCGGTCTGTTCATCGGAGACGTAATACGGACCATGTGGTGCGCCTTGGCGGGCTTGTTCGAGGGCGTAGGTGTTGGTGCTTTCGATGGTGGCGAAATGATGGAGCTTGCCTGCGAAGGGTGTGCCAGCGAGGACGGCTTCGATCTCTTCGAAGTTCAAGTCTGATGCGGTGGACACGTCTAGCGCTGCTCCGCTGTGATTCTCATGCTGATGTCGGCAGCTTTGGCGGAGTGGGTTAGCGCTCCTACAGAGATGAAGTCGACACCGGCTAAGGCGTAGGCGCGGATGTTTTCGAGGACGATGCCGCCGGAGGCTTCGGTCGGGATCCAGGCTTTTTTCTCGCCGCTTGGTGTTGCGGCTTCGCGGGCTGCTTCAGCTTCCTTGATGCGGGCGACGGAAGTCTTTACCTGCTCCGGAGTCATGTTATCGAGCAGGATGGCTTCTGCGCCGTACCTGAGGGCGTCTTCGAGTTCCTGCGGGTTGCGGACTTCGATCTGGACGCGCTGGCCGGGTTTGCGGCCGGTGAGGGCGCGGCCCAGGACTTGCTTTACGCCGCCGCCGAGTGAGATGTGGTTGTTCTTGATGAGAATGCCGTCGGAGAGGTCGAGGCGGTGGTTGGTGCCTCCGCCGCAGAGGACTGCGTACTTGTCGAGCGTCCGCAGGCCGGGAACGGTTTTGCGGGTGTCGAGTACGTGGGCCTTGGTGCCCGCGATGGCGTCTGCGTACTGGCGCGTCAGGGTTGCGATGCCGCTCATGTGCTGCATCAGGTTGAGCAGCACGCGTTCGCAACTGAGGAGCGCGCGGGCGTTGTGGCGGATGACGGCGAGGGATTGGCCGTCGTGGGCACGGACGCCGTCGAAGATTTCGGGATGGCTGATGACTTCGTAGCGAGTCTGAACTCGATTTGGCGCCTGCGTGTCCAAACGGGCGAAGATTTCGAAGATGCGCGGGATGCAGCCGAGGCCGGCGACGATCAGTTCCTGGCGGGCGAGGACGGTGGCGGTGGCGCGCAGGTCGGGATCGATGGTGAGGCTGGTGGTGGTGTCGCTGGCGGCTTTGTCTTCGATGAGCGCCTGCTCGAGCAGGGCGTCGATTCGGCGATTTTTCCAGTCCATTGGGAGATGCTCCGCCGGTGATTCGTGGGAACCACACTGGCCTAAGGCGAAGAGAAGGAGAACCATACCCAGGGGGGTGGGGGTAATTAATTCCCTTTTCGCTTCGTTGCCGCGTACTGGAGACGTAGTCGACTATACGCGGGTTGCTGTTAATTATGTGCAGCTCACTTAGCCTTCCGGCAACGCGGCGAGTGCGGCTTTGGCTTTTTCGAGTAACTGTCGGTTTTCGGACTCCTGTTTCTTGAGGCCTTCGACGATGTGCGCGGGGGCTTTGGAGATGAAGGCTTCGTTGCCTAGCTGGCGTTCGGCGGAGGTTAGATTTTTTTCGAGTTTGGCGATTTCTTTGGTTAGGCGTTCGCACTCGGCTGGGATGTCGATGGTGCGTGCGTAGATGACGGCGACGTCGAAGTCAGCCGTGGAATGAGAGGCGACGCCTGCGGTGATCGCGTCAGAGAAAGTGACCGATTCAACGCGGGCAAGGCGCTCGGCGATGAGCTTGTTTTGTTCGATGGCTGGGCGGAATGCTGCATCGATGCGAACTTCGATGGGAACAGAGACCTTCTCTTCGACGCCGATCTCTTTGCGCAGGGCGCGAACTTCCACGATGAGGCTTTGCAGCAGGCCCATTGCACTTGCCCAATATGGTTCTATCGCTCCGGCACCAGTCGTTGGGTAGCGAGTGAGCGCGATGGACCTGGCTGGTGTGTTGTTTTCGTGGATAGCGTGCCAGATCTCCTCGGTGAGGAAGGGCATGAAAGGTGAGAGCAGGCGCAGGGATGCTTCAAAGACCTGTATGAGTGTGGTGAGGGCGGCTGTGGTGGCAGCTTTATTCGCGCCTTCGGTGAAGTCGAGACGAAGTTTGACGATCTCGAGGTACCAGTCGCAGAAGCTGCCCCAGAAAAATTGATAAATCGTGCTGGCCGCATCGTCGTAACGATAGTTCGTCAACGATTGGTTTACTTCGAATGTTGCAGTTAGTAATTCGGAGATGATCCAGCCGGCTTCTAGTGGCGCGTCGGCTGTGGTTTCTGGCATCTGGCCCAGCGTCTTCAGGTCGACTGTGATGCCGGCTTCTTTGGCTCGGTCGAGGTTCATGAAGATGAAGCGGGCGGCGTTCCAGATTTTGTTGGCGAAGGCGCGGTAGCCTTCTGTTCTGGCTTCGTTGAAGGCGATATCGGTGCCGGGGCTGGCCATGCTGGCCAGGGTGAAGCGAACGGCGTCGGTGCCGTACTTCTTCACGATCTCGATCGGGTCGATTACGTTGCCTTTGGTCTTGGACATCTTTTCGCGGTTGGCGTCGCGGACCAGGGCGTGGATGTAAACGTCTTTGAATGGAACCGAATCTTTGAGTTCGCGTTTGCCGCCATCGGGCAATGGCACGTCGAGGGCGAACCAGCAGCCGAGCATGATCATTCTCGCTACCCAGAAGAAGAGAATGTCGAAGCCGGTGACGAGCAGGCTGGTGGGGTAGAAGGTGTTGAAGTCAGTGCCGGGCTTACCGTTCTCCCAGGTCTCAGAAGAGAGACCTGGGGCACCCTGATCTGGACCTGGAAAGGGCCAGCCGAAGACGCTGATGGGCAGCAGGCCGGAGGAGAACCAGGTGTCGAGGACATCTGTCTCCTGCGTGATTGCTGTGCTGCCGCAATGGCCGCAGGCGGCGGGATCAGATGCCTGGCCGGGCTTGGGGACGGTGATCTTGTGGCAGGTAGAGCAGTGCCATGCGGGGATGCGATGGCCCCACCACAATTGGCGGGAGATGCACCAGTCGTGGATGTTTTCCATCCAGTTGAGGTAGGTCTTCTCGTACATTGCGGGAGTGAAGCGGATCGCTCGTTCTCCGTTTGCGCCGGGCGTTACTGCGGCGATTGCCGTCTCGGCCATCGATGCGCGGCCGTCGGCAGATTTCTTGTTGACGGCGATGAACCACTGGGTGGAGAGGCGCGGTTCGACGGCGTCTTTGCTGCGGTCACATCTTCCCACAGACAGCTTGTGATCGTGGATGGCGCCGAGCAGGCCTTGTGTTTCGAGGTCTTCCAGAATGCGCTTGCGGGCTACGTACCTGTCGAGGCCGTTATAGGGGCTGTCGGGCAGGACGATGTGCGCGGTGTCGTCCATGATGTTGATGGAGGGCAGGTGATGGCGCTGGCCGAGGGCGAAGTCGTTGGGGTCGTGGGCGGGGGTGATCTTGACGGCACCGGTGCCGAATTCGCGGCTGACCCAGGGGTCGAGCACGATGGGGATTTCGCGGCCTGTTAGAGGTAGAACGAGCTTCTTGCCGTGGAGGTGCAGGTAGCGCTCGTCTTGGGGATGGATGGCTACGGCTACGTCGCCTAGCATCGTTTCCGGGCGCGTCGTGGCAATCGTCAGGAACTCATCTTCAGAGCCGACGACGGGGTAGCGTATCTCCCAAAGCTTGCCGAGGGTTTCTTCGTGGACTACTTCGAGGTCGCTTACTGCGGTGCGGCAGCCGGGGCACCAGTTCACCACATACGCGCCGCGGTAGATGAGGCCCTGTTCGTAGAGGCGGGTGAAGGCTTCGCGCACCGCTATGGAAAGGCCCGCGTCCATGGTGAAGTATTCGCGCTGCCAGTCGACGGAGGCGCCGAGGCGCTTCATTTGGTCGAGGATGGCTTTGCCGTACTGGTCGCGCCACTGCCAGACGCGGGCTTCGAAGGCTTCGCGGCCCAATGCTGTTCTTGAGGTGCCTTCGCTGACCAGCTGGCGCTCGACCATCATCTGGGTGGCGATGCCGGCGTGGTCGGTGCCGGGGAGCCAGAGCGTGGGGTCGCCTTTCATGCGGTGCCAGCGGGTGAGGATGTCCATCTCTGTCTGGTTGAGCATGTGGCCCATGTGCAGGCGGCCAGTTACGTTGGGCGGCGGCAGCAGAATCGTAAAAGGATTGCCGATGGGTTCGCCGGGCGTGGGTGTGGGTTGCGCAAAGAGGTTTTCGCGGACCCAGTATTCGGCCCATTTATCTTCAATGGCGGTGGGGTCGTAGGCTTTGGGGAGATCGTGGGGCATGGGTTCGTTTCGGGGGCCGGATGGGCTTGCGGAGGCCTGTTTTATAGGGCTTTCCGCTGTTGCGGCCAACCTCTCACGATAGCACAGCGATGTGTTTGCGATGATCTGCACCCCAGGCTGCCAGAGCCGTCAGAGCGGGGCGCAGGGTTTCGCCATATTCGCTGAGCCGGTACTCGGATTGAAGGACTTTGCCGGGATGGATGGTGCGGGTGAGGATGCCTTCTTCCTCCAGTTGACGCAGTTGCTCGATGAGCACTTTGTGGCGCACACCGGGGATCGAGCGGCGCAGTTCGCCAAAGCGCTGCGGGCGGTCTTTGAGCTCTCGCAGGATGAGCGGCTTCCACTTGCCGCCGATGACGTCGATGGCCGTTTTGACGGGGCAATCTTCGATGCGCATGGCAGATAGTTTAATTCCGCTGAGGGCAGGCCGCGGGCGGGCACAAAATTGTGCGTAATTGTCAGGTCGAGTGCGTGCGGCTATAGCTATAGGTGGCCCGGAGGTGCGGTGGATGAAGATCGGGATCATTGGGACGGGGAACATTGGCGGAGCGTTGGCGCGGCTGTGGATGGCGCATGGGCATGAAGTCGTGCTGGGTGTGCGGGATGAGCAGAAGGTCGCGGCGGTGCGGGGTGCTTTTCCTGGAGCTGCGGTGGCGTTGACTGCCGATGCGACGGCTGGAACTGAGGTCGTAACGCTGGCTCTGCCGTGGCCTGCGGTGGAACCGGTTCTCGCACGGATGGGGCCGCTTGCCGGGAAGGTGCTGATCGATACGAACAATCCGTTGAAGGCCGACCTGAGCGGACTGGAGGCGCTGGGTGGAAGATCGGCGGCGGAGGTCATTCAGCAGCTGCATCCTGAGGCGCGCGTGGTAAAGGCATTCAATACGGTGGGCGCGTCTTATCTTGGCCATGCGCGGGTGGGCGATGCGGATGCGGGCGGGTTCTATTGCGGGAATGATAAGGACGCAAAGGCAGTCGTGGCGGAGTTGGTGGGGCAGACAGGGCTTGTTCCGGTGGATTGTGGGCCGCTGCGCAATGCCCGATATCTCGAAGCGATGGCCATGTTGTGGATCGATATGGCGTTTGGTCACAGGCGCGGGGAGCGGTTTGCGTTTGCGCTGCTTACGGATGCGGCATCCCGCGCTAACAACTAACTAGGAGGATGGGTGATGGTGGTTGAGTACATTCGGTACACGGTTGCGGATGCGGCGCGGCAGGCGCAGCTGATCGAGGCGTATGTTGAGGCGAGCAAGAGTCTGGATGCTGCTCCGGAGTGCCTGGCGTATGAGCTTACTGTGTGCGAGGAAGATGCGACTTCATTGGTGCTGCGGATTGAGTGGGCATCGACGGAGGCGCATTTGCAGGGTTTCCGGAAAGGGGCGCATTTTGCGGCGTTCTTCAAGGCGATTGGAGGGTTTGTGAAGGAGATTACGGAGATGCGGCATTATGCGAGGACGGCGGTTGTGCGGCAGAAATAAGGCGGCTAGAGCTGTACGCGAGGTTGTTCAGGGTGTGATGAGGCGGATTGTTACGTTGGCGGCAGCAGGGTTGTGAAGGGATTGCCGATGGCTTTAATGGGCGTGGGTGTTGGCTGGAGCCTTAGTCGATCAGGCAGCGAATTGTAAGTCCGTCAAGGTGAAGCTGCTTGCGGCGTTCTACGATGCGATCAATTGCCTCAGCGACAGCCTTCTGCCTGGAAGCGGACGATGTGACCTCACTGAGCACAATCTCTCCTGAGGGTTCAATCGACATATCGAGCTTGTATCCGGGTTTCCAGCCGAGGGCGTCGCGCAGCGGTTTCGGGATGGTGATCCTGCCTTTGCTGGTAACGGTTGCTGTGACTTTCTTGTCGATGTCCTTCATGAACGGCATATCGGCAGCTTTGCGCTGGAGTCAAGTTACGCAATGAGATTCGGCACCGGATGTAGTGACGAAGAACAGGTCGAGAGCGACGTTTCAGGTAAGTTGGACGGATTTCTATGATCGATGCGATCGGATCAGCGAACTTGATAGATCGGGCTTTCAGCCCTCGGGGTCGATGTGGGCCAGTTTCCTGGGGCGATGCCCCAGGCTGGGATGGAGCGGGCCTTTGGCCCTGAGTCCATTGATCGCTAATCGAGATAGGCGATGATGAGGCGCCTTGCCTCTTCAACATCCTCCATGAGATGGAAGAGATTCGGAACTCGTTCCAACGTGATTCTTTGCGGGGTCTCCGGAGATGGAAATTTATCCCAGAAGGAACGGCTTGAAAGCTTGAGAAACTCGAGTCGTCGCTCCGGCGAGATAGCTTTCAATTTCTGGCCATGCGAGGCGATCCCTGCGATATCAGCGAGGTAGACGACCAATTCGCCGTGAAGTTTCCCTGTGATTCCGGCGGTGAAGCATTCTTCCGTAGGAAACGGGCCCCATCCGAGGCTTTGTTCGTATATCAGACGGAGCCTTTTGAGATCATCTAAATCAGTCATTCGTTAGTTCACAGCTAGAGAGCGCAGGACGTACTGCAGGATGCCGCCGTGTTCGAAGTAGGCGATTTCCTGGGGGGTGTCGATGCGGACTTTGCAGGCGATCAGCTTGGTGGTGCCGTCGGGGCTGGTGACCTGGATGTTGAGGGTCTTGCCATCGGCGAATTTGCTGTCCAACATGGTTTTTAAGTTGGGGAAGCTGTAGAGCTCTTCGCCGGTGAGGCCGTGGGTTTCGACGCCTTCTCCTGCGGCGAACTGGAGGGGCAGAATGCCCATGCCGACCAGGTTGGAGCGGTGGATGCGCTCGAAGCTTTCTGCGATTACCGCGCGGACGCCGAGGAGTTTTGGTCCCTTGGCGGCCCAGTCGCGGCTGCTGCCGGAGCCGTATTCCTTGCCGGCGAGGATGATGAGCGGGATGCCGCGTTCGGCGTAGGTGACGCTGGCGTCGTAGATCGATGTTGGCGTTCCTTCGGGGAGCAGGCGGGTTACGCCGCCTTCGGTGCCGGGGGCTAACTTATTGCGAAGCCGCACGTTCGCGAACGTCCCGCGGACCATGACTTCGTGATTGCCGCGGCGGCTGCCGTAGCTGTTGAAGTCGCTGGGTTTGACGCCGTGGTCGGAGAGATATTTTCCGGCCGGGCCGTTGGCCTTGATGCTGCCGGCGGGGGAGATGTGGTCGGTGGTGACGGAGTCGCCGAGGATGGCGAGGACGCGGGCGCCGGTAATGTCGGAAACAGGCGCGGGCGTAGGAGTGATGCCGTCAAAGTAGGGGGCTTTGCGGATGTAGGTGGAGTCGGGTTCCCACTCGTACGTGTCGCCGAGGGGGAATTTGAGGCCCTGCCAGTTGTTGTCGCCGAGGGTGACGGTGGAGTATTCCTTGGTGAAGCTTTCGCTGCTGAGGCCCTTGGCGATGGACTCGGAGACTTCAGCTTGGGTGGGCCAGATGTCTTTCAGGAAAACGGGTCCGCCGTTCTGATCCAGCCCAAGTGGTGCGTTTGCGAAGTCGTGGTCGATGCGACCGGCGATGGCGTAGGCGACGACGAGCGGCGGCGACATCAGATAATTGGCCCGGACGTCTACGTTGACGCGGCCTTCAAAGTTGCGGTTGCCGCTGAGGACGCTGACCGCGACGAGGCCGTGGGCGTTGATCGAGTCGGTGACGTCGGCGGGTAGCGGGCCGGAGTTGCCGATGCAGGTGGTGCAGCCGTAGCCGACTACGTTGAAGCGCAGTTTTTCGAGATAGGGCAGCAGGCCGGATTTGGTGTAGTAGTCGGTGACGACGCGGGAGCCGGGGGCGAGCGAGGTCTTGACCCAGGGCGGGACGGTGAGGCCTTTTTCTACGGCCTTTTTGGCGAGCAGGCCGGCGGCGATCATGACCGATGGATTGGATGTGTTGGTACAGCTGGTGATGGCGGCTATGACTACCGAGCCGTGGTCGAGATAGAGGTCGGGGTTGACGCCGAAGCGGGCTTGGACGGTGTTGCCGATGCTTTGACTGGTAGCGTGTTCAAGGCCGCGATCCATGCCTTCACTGGTGCCAGTAGCTAGAGCTGGAGCCAATTCCCGATCCAATACTGCTGTTGCGGCGGACCAGCTTGTTGCGGTGCGCTCGCCGAGTGGCTTGGCGGAGGGACCGAGCAGGTTGGGAAGCTGTTTACGGAAACTGGCGCCGGTTTCGGAGAGCAGAACGCGGTCTTGCGGGCGCTTGGGACCGGCTACGCTGGGTTCGACGGTGGCCAGGTCGAGGGAGAGGGTCTGGGTGTATTCGGCTTCGGGTGAATCGGTGGTATGGAAGAGGCTCTGGGCCTTGTAATAAGCTTCGACGAGCGCGATCTGGTCTGCACTGCGGCCGGTGAGGCGAAGGTAGCGGAGGGTCTCTTCGTCGACGGGGAAGATGCCGCAGGTGGCGCCGTATTCGGGGGCCATATTCGAAATGGTCGCGCGGTCGGCGAGAGGCAGTTCAGCGATGCCGGGGCCGTAGAATTCGACGAACTTGCCGACAACGCCTAGCTTGCGCAGGGCTTCGGTGACGGTGAGGACGAGGTCGGTGGCAGTTGCTCCTTCCTTGAGCTTGCCGGTGAGCTTGTAGCCGACCACCTGGGGAATGAGCATGGAGACGGGCTGGCCGAGCATGGCTGCTTCGGCCTCGATGCCGCCGACGCCCCAGCCGAGAACGCCGAGGCCGTTGATCATGGTGGTGTGGCTGTCAGTGCCTACGAGCGTGTCCGGATAGGCGACCTGTTCGCCGGCGACCTCGGCGGTGAAGACTACGCGGGCGAGGTATTCGAGATTGACCTGATGGCAGATACCCATGCCTGGGGGGACGGCGGAGAAATTTCTAAAGGCTGTCTGGCCCCACTTGAGGAAGGCGTAACGCTCGCGGTTGCGCTGGAATTCGAGCAGCGAGTTGGCGTCGTAGGCTTGGGGTGATCCGAACTCGTCGACCTGGACGGAGTGGTCGATGACCAGTTCTGCGGGCTGCAGGGGGTTGATTTTCTCAGGGTCGCCGCCGAGGGTCTTCATGGCGTCGCGCATGGCGGCGAGGTCGACGATGGCGGGGACCCCGGTGAAGTCCTGCATGAGGACGCGGGCCGGCATGTAGGCGATTTCGAGGCTGGGCTCTGCTTCGGCCTTCCACGCGGCGAGGTGGCAGATTTCAGCGGCGGTGACGTTGACGCCATCTTCGCGGCGAAGCAGGTTTTCAAGCAGGATCTTGAGGCTGAAGGGCAGGCGGGCGAGGTTGAAGCCCTGCGTGGCGAGGGCGGGAAGGCTGTAGTAGGTGTAGGTGCGGCTGCCGGAGGTCAGGGTGGTCCGGCTCTGGAAGGAGTTCATGACGAATATGCCTTTCTGGCTGAGGGCTTGTAACTCGGTTTATCGATGGATCGCGCTCTTGCTGCCTGACCGGCTGAATTCACGGCCTGGCTGGGTGCGGTCGATGTGCAGACGGCGCAAAATCTCAGGCGAGCCGGCTTCGACCGCGGTCGGCTCGTCCGTAGCGGAAACGCTTGGGACGGCGAGGTGAAAAGAGGCTGGGGGCCGTAGCGAGAATGCGCGGAATGGAGTACGGCGGATTCATGGGGCGAAATAATTTTAAGACATTCGAGGCATCTTTGGACTGTACGCCCATTATGGAATTACGAGCATTTGCGCATTTGGTGGCTGGGGCTAGAATGGTATGAAAGTGTCATACTTTTGTATCGGAATGTAGACCATGCCTTCTGCAATTAAACGGACATTCAGTTTGCCCGACGAGCAGTCGGAATATATCGACACGCAGGTTGACTCGGGCACCTATGGCTCGGCGAGCGAGGTGGTGCGGGCCGGATTGCGCGCGTTACAGGAACGGGACGCGGTGATCGAGCGATGGTTAATTGAGGAAGTGGCGCCAACCTATGACAGGATGATGGCCGATCCGAGCCGCTTGAAATCGGTCGATGAGGTTTTTGCGTCTATTCGAAAACATCATGAGAAGCGTCTGCGAGAGACTGCGTGAAATATCGGGTCTAGATGGACGATGCGGCGGAAGAGGACTTGAGGGCAATTTATGCTTACATCGCCGAACAAAGCGATCAGATAACTGCCTTCAACTATATTCGCCGGATTCTGGAATGGTCCCGTTCGCTTGAGACATTTCCCATGCGCGGGGCTTCACGGGAGGATATTCGTAAAGGCTGCGCGTCGCAGGCTTTGAGCGACGAGTATCTATCGGATTTGCAGTCACCCGAAGGCGCGCACGAGTCATAATGCTGGTTCGGCCGAATTTGGGGTGGCCTCGGCTTTTGGTGGATTGAGATATGAAGCTGTCTCGACAAAATCGAGATATATCCATTGCCGCTCGCGGTTGCGGGAATTGGAATGCGATGCAGATCCTCGCCATTGTTTCTCTGCTTGTGGGGTTCGCCGGGCGGCCTGCCGTTGCCGAGGAAGATCGTCAGCAGAAGGTGGACCGGATTTTTGCAGCCTACGATAAAGCAGATTCTCCCGGCTGCGCGCTGGGTGTGATCCAGGATGGCAATTTTATCTATCGCAAGGGTTATGGTGCTGCCAGTTTGGAGCTTGGAGTTCCGCTCTCGCCTGCGTCTGTCTTTTACATGGGGTCGGTTTCAAAGCAGTTTACCGCTGCGAGTGTTGTGCTGGTGGCTGAACAGGGACTTCTTGCGCTGGACGACAGCATCCGGAAATATATCCCTGAACTTCCGGATTATGGCCATGTCATAACGCTCCGCCAGATGCTGCACCATACGAGCGGTTTTCGGGACTTTCTAACGCTGCTCGAATTTGCGGGCCGCGACGCGGGGTCGATCCACTCCGAAAAGGAGATCATCGATCTCATCGCGCATCAGAAGGGCCTTAACAACGTTCCGGGGGAGGCGTATCTCTACAGCAATACGAACTATTTTCTTCTTGGCGTAGTGGTGAAGCGAGCGACCGGAAAATCGCTGGCGCAGTTTGCCGCGGAGAATATCTTTCAGCCGCTGGGAATGGTGCACACGCGATACTACGACGATCACACACTTGTTTTGCCTGGCCGTGTTGCTGCTTACGATGCGGGAGCCGATGGCAGGTTTCTTGTGGATTGGTCGACGGAATATGACATTGTCGGCGGGGGCGGGCTGACGAGCAGCGTGGACGACATGCTGCTGTGGGATAGGAACTTTTATGCCAACATGCTAGGAAAAGGAACGCTTCTGAAGGAGTTGCAGACCCCGGGCGTGCTCAACAACGGCAGGCAGATCAGCTATGCGCTTGGGCTTGAATTGGGGACCTATCGCGGGTTGCCGATCGTGGAACATACCGGCGCGCTGTATGGATACATCACGGAGATATTGCGCTTCCCTGGGCAGCGATTTACCGTTGTGAGTCTTTGCAATGTATCGAATGCGAATGTCACCAGCATGGCGCGCAAAGTGGCCGACGTTTACCTGGAAAAGAACCTTCAGGCTGAACCTGGAGGAGTGCAATCCCCAGGCAGCGGTTACCCGGATCCGAGCCCGTTTGCGGGCAAATATCTCGATGAGCGCAATCATTTTGTCTATTCGTTTTCTGCGGCGGGAAACACCCTGAGGGCGTGGGGTGCGAATCTGCGCCGCGTGGGCGCCAATCAATACAAAGACCTTGGCACAGGGACAATCACCTTCGATAACTCAGACGAGACTATGAAGGCTACGCTCGAGATGGACGGAGAGGCGTTCTTCGCAGGCAGGAGAATTCAGGAGCCGCGCCTCAGCGATGCAGAGTTGTCGAGTTATGCGGGGCGGTATAGAAGCACCGAGATCGACGCGCTGTATCGGCTGTCGGTGGAAAAAGGAAGTCTGGTGCTTCAACTCAACTGGAATTCACCGCTGAAGCTGGTTCCCATTGCACTCGATGAGTTTGAATGCGAAGAACTGGGGACGGTCGTCTTTCGCAGGGACGCGCATCATCGTCTGAGTGGAATGAGTCTGTTTTCGGTCAATGCGCGTGGTGTTTCCTTTGAGAAAGAGAACTGATTGCGGTCCGGCGGAAGCTACTTCTTTGCTGGCGGTTGTGAGGCGATCGTCACCATGCTGGGTGTGAAGGCCTTGTTTTCGAAGTCGTAGATCAGTGTGTCGGAGACATCGACGGGCTCGCCATCAATCTTGAAGGGTTCGAATTTGTAGTTGCTTACGCAATCTCCCGCGGCCATCGCGATGTGCGGCTGACCCATTGCTGCGCCATTGCTCTTGACACCGCCGTCTTTCTTGATGATGACGGGAATCATGACCGGCCCATGCTCCTGCGCATTGCGGGCTTCTATGGGGTAGGCGCATTCGGTGATGCGGACGGGTACCAGAGGGGCATCGCCGGTCTGATGGGCGTAGGGAACGGGAACGACGTTGCCGGGAGGCGTGATCTGCGCCTGATCGGCGGAGGAGAGTGGCTCAAGGAGCGTGATCTCGAGCGCGGTGCCGAGGCGGTTGTAGGGCTTGACTTCAACTTTGTTGGCGATAGATCGAGTGCCGAGGGGTTTGAAGTTGGAGTAGACGGTCATGGTGTTGCTGGTGGTGATGAAGCGGAGAGTGTTGTCTTTGATGTCGAAGCAGAGGCGTGGGAAGAGCGCGTCGGGATCGATGGCGCCTGCGGCGTGGCTTGGGTTGGCGGCTGAGACGCAGTCGAGGGTGAGTCCTTCGAAGGTGCCCGCCTGAAAATTCATCTCTACGGTGGGCTTGTAGTTGGTGGCCTGGAAGACTGGATCCACAAGAGGGCGGGCGACGGCTTGATCGAGCCGGGCGAGGTCCAGCTTGCCATCCTTGACTTTGAATTGCTTGACGTGACCGGTGCTCCATTCGCTGGCGTTCAGCTTCTTTTCGGTGTAGACGCGGTGCCAGGTGTAGGGGCCGGTGTACCACTCCTCGAATGCGCCAGACTCGGTAACGCTGCCTTTGGCGGGGTCGTAAAAGGTGTAGTTGGCCTTGAGGTGCCAGGCTGGCACATCCGCTCCGGTGAGGCCGGAGGCTTTTGCGCCTTTGTCGAGCACGGCATGGGGATTGTCGGACTGGGCGAGAGAGACGGCTCCGGCAGCGAGGATGGTTACGATGGCTGTGGCGATACGGATGGATTCAAACTTCATGAAGCGCTCCTCATTTGGCCAGAGAAGTTTACATTAGTTCGAGGCAAACGAGAGCGGTGCAAGACGCTGGACAATCGATTTAGTGGGCGATTTAGTGGACGTTGTACTGGAAGCGGAAGCGGAGTTGCAGGTAGGGGCCGTGGAACTCGCGCGGGAGGGGCGGGTAGTCGGCGCCTTCGATGGCTCCCCAGGCGGCGCGGTCGAGGGCGACGTCGCCGGAGCGGCCGGTGAGCTGCATGGCGTGGGCCTGCAGGCGGCCGTTGGGCAGGATGGTGAAGATGATTTCGCACTGGCCGCGCTTGAGGATGGGTGGATTCACTTCCTCGGGGATAAGCGGGTCCCAGGTGCGGTAGGTTTCGCGGATGACTTTTTGCAGGTAGGGGCCGAAATCGACGCCTTGGGTGTCGCTTAGAATCTGTGCACCGCCGTCTGCGCCGGAATGTTGGGCGAGAGAGCCACCGCTCATCCCGCCAGTTTCGCCGTGGGCGGAGTCGCGCATGGCCTGACGAAGCTGGTCTGCTGGATTTTGGGAGCCGAGAGAGAAATTGGGGCGTGCGGGAACGGGCGATGGGCGCGGGGTTTCCAGAGGTAGCTGCGGGCTGGGCTGGGGAGCGGCAGCCGGGGGCGGAGCCGCCGGGGCTGGCTGCTGCGGAGCTGGCTGGGGTGCTTGTGGCGTGGCCTGCTGTGGTTCCGGTGCGGGCGCTGGCGGGGTGGGCTTGGGCTTAGCTTTTTCCAGGGCCTTCAGCGCATCGAGAGTTTTCTTGTCGATGACCGTATCCTTGGGCTTCAGGACGGGCTTGGCCTTCTGAACCTGCTTGAGGGCGTCGGGAAGTTCGTCGAGATAAGTGAGATCCTTACGCTTCTTGATGGCGTCGAAGGGGTCGACGAGCTGGGGCTGGTGAAAGACGTAGCGAGGAATCCAGGTGAGGCCGGAAAACAGCAGAATGTGGGCAATGATGGAGATCCAGATGCCCTCGCGGATGCGCTGCCAGCGGCGCTCGTCTTCATACTGCGTGATTTTTTCGAGCAGCTCGTGGGTCTCGTAATCGACGTAGCGCGAGGTGGAATAGCCCCGCCGCGAAGGCTCCTGGGAGTCCGTGGACGCAGTGGGGGAGATTTCCTCGACGGCTACTGAGCCGGACTGGTGTGTCTCAGGCTGTGGGGTCGGCGGGTTGGTGGGCGTTTCGCTGGCGGGCATCAGGTAATCATCAGACTCAGAAGGTCGATGGCGAAACGGGGCGGTGAAGCAACGCAGGCGCCATCGGACTCTTCGTTTAGGGCTGCACTTATTCTCTCATTCTCCGGAAAGTACGGCCAGACGGTCTTCGCGAAACTGTCAAGAACCGGGAGGGTGGCGCAGCTTAGAATAGGGGCTGTTGCAAGGCAGGGATTCCCCTCAGCCTTACTTGACTCCTACCTGTGGTTAGACGCATCCAAGGAACGGGAAGTTACCCCCAGAGTTCCGAAAGGCTCGATTGAAACAGCTCTTTCTAAACCTGATGTCGCGTTGGAATCTGCTCGTGATGCCTGCGCTGGCCAAGCTGGGCTTCTGGGGCGTGGGGCTGATCGCGGTAATCGATGCCTCTTCGCTGCCCGTGCCGATGGATTTGATTCTGGCGGGGTATGTCTGGGCTGACAAAGGTCATTTCTGGGTGTATTGCCTGATGGCCGCCGCTGGTTCGGCGATTGGCGGGCTGTTGCCGTATGGATTGGGCAGGGCGGGCGGTGAGCTGTTTCTGCTGAAACGGGTGAATCGGGAACGCTTCGAGGCGATGCGGACGCGCTTTGAGCGGCAGGAGTTCCTGGCGGTGCTGGTTCCGAGCATGCTGCCCCCGCCGACTCCGTGGAAGGCGTTTGTCTTTGCTGCGGGCGTATTCGAGATGCGCATTTTGCCATTTATGCTGGCGGTTTTTGCGGGGCGGATGATTCGCTGGCTGGCGCTGTCGCTGCTGGTGATGAAGCTGGGTCCGAAGGCGGTATCGGTGATGGAAGGGGTCGTGAAGGATCACCTGGGATTGTTCCTGGCTGCGCTGGTGTTGGTGTTTGCGGGGATCGGAGTCTGGGCGATTTTGAAACGGCGGAAGGCTGGGGAATTGGCAGTTTAGATGAGACTCAGAGAAGCCGGATCCTTCGCTGCGCTCAGGATGACAATTTCTCCATCGAGATGACAATTTTCAAAGAGACAGGAACATCTTTTTATTCAGGTTAGAAGGATCTGGATGGGGCTGCCCTCGGGGAGTTCCTGTGCTTCTGCGGGGATGACGAGGAGGCAGTTGGAGCGGGCGAAGGCTGCGAGATCGCCGGAGCCTTGCCAGGGGATGAGACGGACCTCCGGTGCGGGGTCGAAGTCGCAGTGGGCGGGTAGGAAGCGGGTCAGCCCGGGCTTGCCGTTCCAATTCCCGGCCAGATGAGCCAGGGCGAAGCGCGGTTGCAGGGCGGTGTCATCGCCGAGTGCGGCCAGCAGTGGGGCGGCGAAGAGATGAAAGGTTACCGCGCCGGAGATAGGGTTACCGGGCAGGGCGAAGAAAGGCAGCGGGGTCTGGCCCAGTCGCGGGAGCTGACCGAAGGCGACAGGCTTACCGGGTTGAATGGCGACGCCGCCGAAGAAAAAGCGGGCTCCCATGCGGGTGAGAGCATCTTCAACGAGGTCAAAGCGGCCAGCGGAGATGCCGCCGCTGACCAGCAGCAGATCGGCGTCCAGGGCATGGAACAGGGCTGCATCCAGAGCGTCTTCCTGGTCAGGAACGGCGGGGAGAACGACAGGGATTCCGCCTGCCGCGGCGACCAGGGCGGCGAGCATCGGTGTATTCGAGTTGCGAATCTGGCTGGGGCCGGGGACGGATTCGACAGGGACAAGTTCGTCGCCGGTGGAGAGGATGGCGACCCTGGGTTGGGGCGCTACGGTCAGTTCGTGGTATCCGCACTGGGCGGCGAGAGCGATTTGCGCTGCTCCGAGGCGTGTGCCGGGAGGGATGAGCAGGTCGCCGGTGCGGGCTTCAGCGGCGCGGGGGACGATATTTTCGCCGGGTTGGATGGTGCGCGTGGCGGCTAGGCGGACAAAATCATGATTTTGGCCGGCATCGGAATTTTTGTCGCCCCCAGGATTTTTGTCGACATGTTCAACCATGAAGACGGCGTCTGCTCCATCGGGAACGGGCGCGCCGGTCATGATTTCCCAGACTTCTCCTGTTCCCAGTGAGCCGGAAGCGGTTTCGCCGGCCCGGACTTGACCAGCGCGGAAGAGCAGTTGATGGGAGTTGGCCTCAGCGGCGCGGCAGGCGAAACCATCGCGCGTGGAGCGGGGAAACGGCGGCTGATCGCGATCGGCTCGGATGGGTGCGGCGAGGACACGGCCTGCAGCGGCGGTTAGGGGAACGATCTCAGACGATGCGGAGTGGGCGGGAGTCGCGCTTTCTTCGGCCAGGGCGAGGATGAAGAGGTGAACCTGCTCGGCGGCCTCGGAATAGCTGATGAGCGGTGACGCCATTCGTCGATTGTAGCGGGGACTCGGATGTTCAGTGTATGAAGTAAAAACCCAGGTCTCGGAATCGAGACCTGGGCCACCCAGTCCGGTTTCAGGGTTACTTCTTGGGAGCTTTGTATTTAGAGGTGACTTGAGTCTTGGTGGCTTCCAGAACCGCCTTGACGTCATTGGCGTAGGGGCCGGTAGGAGCTAGCTCGAGGTATTTCTGATAGGCCTCGATACAGCCAGGAGGGGCGATGTAGTTACCCTTGGCGTCGACGGTCATCTTGCTGACCAGGCCCTGGCCCTTGAGGTAGTAGGGGAGCGGGTCATTGGGACTGACGGCAATCGCCTTGTCCGCGGCTGCTGCCTGTGCATCGGCGTTGCCGGTGTTGGAGAAGACTACCGCTTCGTTGGTATAGTAGGTGCCTGCCTTGGTCGGATTGGCCTTGGCAGCCTCGTCGTATTCCGGGCCTGCATCCTGCGGCTTGTTGTTGCGGCCATAGGTTTCGCCCAGCGCGGAGTGGGCGCCCCCGATCAGTTCAGGGCTCGGCTTTTTGGAGGCGGCGGCAAGTTCGATCGTTTTCTTGAGACTAGTGGCGGCGTCATCGTACTTTTTCAGGCCCATCTGCGCCAGTCCGAGCTCGTACCAGAGAAGTTCGCCATCGGGCTTGAGGCCGGTGTCTTTGAGCATGAGGGTTTCGGCGACGTCGTATTTCTTGTCGTGGTTGGCGGTGCGGGCTTCGGCGAGGTCGGCGTTGAGGTTCTTGATGACCTGGTTGACCTTGGTCACTTCGGCGTTCTTCTTCTTGAATTCCTCGATCTGCTTCTTCTGCTCGGGAGTCATCTTATCGATGTACTCCTTGCGCGAGAGGTCGTCATCCTGCGCGGTATCTTCGCCGGCAACAATTTTGACACCTTCGATCTGATCCGCAATTTTGCCTTCAGGCATATCCGGAGTGCGGAAGACGAGAGTGTAGGTTCCTGGAGGGATGTTATCGCCGGTGAAATCGCCGCTGGCATTCACGGGGAAGTTGTACTTGAGCGTGTGCCCGCCGTCGCTGGAGAGGCTCACGGTTCCGATATTCTTGGGTACGCCGGTGGGATCGGTGACGCGGCCATGAATCTTGCCGGTGGGGCCCTGTGCGCTGGCCATTGCGACGGATAACAGCGCCGCTGCGCCGAGGGAAAGTAGAGATCTGAGTTTCATATTCTTCTCCTTAGAGGATCGTGGGCGAAAGTCGAGAGGCCAAGGTCGTGTCATGGACGAATTTCGAAGGGCGGAATGGACGACGGCTACCCGCATATTGGAATGCTTGAGATCAGTTTCCCGTTGCATGTGGAGCATACGGGATTGGATCGGTTTCTCCGGCTGCGGCAAAAGCGCGCAGACGCAGGACACAACTTTCACAGGCACCGCAGGCTTCCTGCTCTTCCCTGTAGCAGGACCACGTTAAATCCAAAGGTGCCTTAGATTCAAGGCCGAGGCGGACAATCTCTGCTTTACTCTTCGTAATCAGGGGTGTTACGACCTGAATTGCGTCTTTACCCTGGCCATCGCGGGTGCCGGTGCGAATGAGTTGCTGGAAGGCTTCGTAGTAGGCGGGACGGCAGTCGGGATAGCCGGAGCTGTCCTGCTCTACGGCGCCGATATAGATGCGCGTTGCGCCGAGGACTTCAGCCCAGCTGACGGCGGCGGAGAGGAAATGGGCGTTGCGGAAGGGGACGTAGGTGACCGGAATCTCCTGTCCGGGTGCGGTTGAGGACTGCCCAAAGCCGGGTTCAGCATCCGGTACGGCGATCTTCGAATCGGTGAGCGCGGAACCGCCGATGTGGCGGAAGAGATCGATGCGGAGATTGAGAAAATCGTGCAGTCCGAGTTGGGCGGCAACGCTGCGGGCGGCGGTGAGTTCGCGGCCTTCGGTGCGCTGGCCGTAGCTGAAGTGCAGGGCGTAGGCTTCTGTTTCGCGGGCGGCGATGCTGGCGGTGACGCAGCTATCCATGCCGCCGGAGAGGCAGACGACGGAGCGGGGACGAGATGGGGCCGTTGTGCTCACGTTTCTATCCTAGCGTCTGCGAGCTGGCGTCCTGATATATGGCACAACCGTTTCGGCCTGTTACTTGTTTCGCTCCTCACTTCGGAGCTGGCTTGTCGGTGTCGGTCTTCTTGCGCTTGCTGCGCAGCCATCCGATCAAGAGCCCCAGGAGTACAAATCCGCCACCGCCGGGCAGCATGTATTTGATCCAATTGGCGGGGTTGAGCCAGAAATTGTCTTCGGCATTGCGGGCTATACCGGCAACGCCCTCGGCGCGCACGGTCACTGTCTTTTCGGTGGAGGTCAGTGCCTGTTGCACGTTCAGTTTCGGGTCGGAATAGACGACGAAGGCTTGAAATTGCAGCTTCTCGCTGTTGCCGAGATGATTCGGCGTTACGGTCCATGTCCAGGTAGCGCTGGAGTTGATGGGGACAAACTGCTGGTCAGGGTTATCGCCATGGACGATGGTGAATTCACCGGGGTTGTCGACCTGGGAGACTTCAACGCGCATGAATTCCGACACTTTGAGGGCAGCGGGTTTGGAGCCGTCTGCCTGATCCGGCGCAGGAGCCTTGTAGCCGTTGACAATGACGGAGACTGTAGAGGGTTGGCCGATGATCATCTCTACCGGCACCTGGTACTGGATGGAGCCGTTTTTCAGCTGGTCGAACCACTTGCCTTCGGCTTCTCCCAGATCATCGCCAGAAGTGCTGCCTGAAGTGCCGTCCGGGGCGTCGTTTGAATTCGCGCCTGGGACAGGCTTGGCTGGCTGCACCGGTGCGGGCGGCGGCGGGGACGGTGGTGATGGCTGAGTGGAGGGTGGGATGGGGTTGACGGGAGGCGCAGCGATGGCCGGGGATCGCGGGGCCATGGGTTCTGGCGGCAAGCTTGGGAGCATCACATCGGCTTCAATGGCGCGGTTGGCGGGGATGCTGATGGCGTCGAGACGGGTGGAGCGAAAGCCCGGTCTCTCAAATGTAATGGCGTAGTTTCCAGCGGGCAGACCGAAGGCGCAGTAGTGGCCCGCGCTGTCGGCTGTGAAGGCATGGGAGACTCCGGTGCCGGGTTCGACCACTTTGACCGAGGCGTTGGGAATGATCGCGCCTGTCTTATCGCGCACTGTGCCGGAGACTGCGCAGGCAAGTTTGGCTGCAGGCGATTGAAGCTGGGCCGTTTGGCCGGAGACTTTGAATTTTTCCTTGGCGGCAGCCTGGTTCTGCGCCGTTATGCGAGCAGGACAGAGTGCGGCGCAAGAGCAGCCACATATCAGAAGAAGTACGGTCGTCGATCTACGCACAGCGTCCTCGATCCGCCCGCGGGGCGCGTCTCGTAACGTTGTACTATGAGGAAGGTTCTGCGCAACAGTTCTTTTGCGAGTGGGTGCGCGCAGAGGCCGGTAGAGTCGTTTTTTCGAGCGACACCAGCCAGTCGATTTTCCCGCTGCATGTTTTCATCCAAGCCCATGCCCAACGCTCTTTCTACGACCATTCGCGAAGCAGTTTCAGGGGATGTGCCGCTGATTCTGGAGTTTATTCGAGGGCTTGCTGTCTATGAGCGCGAGCCGGATGCGGTGACGGCGACTGAGGCCGATCTGCTGCGCGATGGTTTTGGAGAAAACCCTTACTTTCACTGCCTGATTGCGGAGTATGACGGGCCGAATGGAAAACGGGCTGCGGGCTTCGCTTTCTACTTTTTCAACTACTCCACATGGACGGGTAGGCCCGGGCTTTATCTGGAGGATTTGTTTGTGAATCCGGAGTTTCGCGGGCTGGGCATCGGCAAGGCTTTGCTGGCTCGGGTAGCGGCGATTGCTGTGGAGAAAGGCTGTCCCCGGTTGCAGTGGGAAGTGCTGGATTGGAATACGCCTGCGGTCGATTTCTATGCGGCGCTGGGAGCGGATTTTCTGGATGAGTGGCGCAATGTGCGGATGACTGGTGAGGCTTTGGCGAAGCTCGCTGCGCTTGACGTTGTGGAGGCCAGGTCTTGAGTAGTGCGCCGAAGAAAATTAGGGTGATTGGCGGCGGGCTTGCTGGGCCTGAGGCGGCGCTGACGGCGGCTTCACTGGGTTGCGAGGTTGAGTTGTATGAGATGCGGCGCGACGATCCCGCTCATCCAGGGAAGCCGGTTTTGACGCCGGCGCACCAGACGACGGAGTTTGGCGAGCTGGTGTGCTCGAACTCGCTGAAGAGCGAGTCACCGAATACCGCTCCCTGGCTGCTGAAGCAGGAGATGCGGCGGTCGGGTTCGCGGCTGATTGCGCTGGCGGATGCCACGGCTGTTCCGGCGGGTCATGCGCTGGCGGTGGATCGCGTGGAGTTTTCGCGGCTGATTGCCGAGGCGATTGCTGCTGAGCCTCGAATCAGGGTGATCCGCGAGGAAGTGAAGGCGCTGGCAACGGAGGATGACACGCTCACAATTGTTGCTTCCGGGCCGCTGACTTCGGATGCTTTGAGCGGAGAGATTGCGCGGCTCACGGGCGCGGAACATCTGGCGTTCTATGACTCGATTTCGCCGATCGTGGATGCGGAGACGATTGACATGAATCGCGTCTATTTTGCGGCGCGATGGGACAAAGGAACGGCGGATTACATCAACTGCCCGATGACGCGGGAAGAGTACGAAGTCTTTCTTCATGCGCTGACGACGGCGGAAGAGGCAGAGTCGAAGGAGTGGGAAAAGGCGGAGTATTTCGAAGGTTGTCTGCCCATTGAAATACTTGCCCGGCGCGGGCCGGATACACTGCGCTTTGGTCCAATGAAGCCGGTGGGGTTGCGCGATCCGCGAACCGGGAAGACGCCGTGGGCTGTGGTGCAGTTGCGCAAGGAAAATCTACGCGCGGACAGCTACAACCTGGTCGGCTTTCAGAATCATTTGAAGTTTGGCGAGCAGGCCAAGGTGCTGCGGCTGATTCCCGGCCTCGAGAATGCGAAGTTCCTGCGCTATGGGCAGATTCATCGCAACACCTATATCTGCTCGCCGAAACTATTGGACGACAGGCTGCGTCTGCGTGAGCATCCGGGGATCTTCTTTGCCGGGCAGATTTCAGGCGTCGAGGGTTATACGGAATCGATCGCTTCAGGGCTGCTGGCGGGGTTGTATGCCGCTGCTGTGGCCCATGGCGATGAGCCTGTTGCGGCGCCACGGCAGACGGCGCTGGGTTCGCTGGTGAACTACATCACGCAGGCCGATCCAAAGCACTTTCAGCCTGCGAATATTACGTTTGATCTTCTGGTGCCGCTGGAAGAAGAGATGCGCAAGAAAGTACGCGACAAGAAAGAACGGCATCGAATCGTATGCGAGCGCGCTCTAGCCGCCTTCGACATGTGGTGGGCCGGTTCGCAGGCCGATCGAAGCACTAGTGGAAATTTTTTCGGCGTCGGTGTCTAACAAGCTAAGGAGTCTACTTGGCGATGCGGATGGCAGTTGTTGCGGAGATCCTGTCCAATCCCATCGTTGCCTTTCTGCTGCGGGCTGCCCTGGGCGCGTATGTGATCTACATGGCGCGCGGCTTCTACGCCGACCCTTTCGGCTACTTTCGCAAGTGGATGCCGCGCATGCCGGAGTACGAGTGGATGCGGCGGTCGATTCGCGGCGCGGCGTGCTTTTGCGTATGGGGCGGGTGTTTCATTATCGCTGCCGCAGTGGCGGCGCAGATTCTGGATCTGCATGGCTGGACGCTGGCCTTCGCGCTGGTGGTGCTGGCGGCGATTGCAACTTACTTCCTGCTTCCCAAAGATGCAACGCCGATGGCCGGGGAGAAGTCCGGGAGTAACTCTGGAGATGACGCCGTGCGACGGATGAAGTAATCGGCTGCGTCTGTGTTAGGCTTTCGGCGAGAAGCCATGATCACTTACTCTGCAGCCCAAGCTATCAGTCCGGCGGTTGAACGGACTAAACAGTTCCTCTTCAAGCCATTCAGTTGGGGACGTTTTCTGAAGCTTACCCTGGTGGCTATGCTGACCGAGGGAGGGATGTCGAGTTGCAATTTCAACTCGAATCTGCCTTCGGGGAAAGCCGGCGGACCCATGCCGCCGCTCCACTTGCCGCAGATTCCCCAGATACACTTGCCTGCGCTGGCTGCTATCGCAGGCATGCTGGTAGTCGTTGCTCTGATCATGATTCCGCTATGGGTATTGATCAGCTATCTGGTGATCCGCCTGCGGTTCAGCTATTTCGATTGCGTCATGCGGATGCAGGACCGGATCGCTCCGGCGTGGCGGCTTTATCATCGCCAGGCGATGCGCTACCTGGGCTTGAGCGTATGCATTGGGATAGTGTTCCTGGCGGTTATGGCCGCGGTAGGATATGGGCTTTATAGCCATTTCAAGCCCCTGTTTGATTCGATCGGTTCGGATCATCCGCCAAACTTCTTCGACTTTTTGCCGATGGCGGGCGTCGTGCTTCCGCTGTTCTTGTTACTTGCGGTGGTCGGTGCGCTGGTAGAGGGTACGGCGAGTTATTTTGTGCTGCCGCGCATGGCGCTGGACGATGCTTCGATCCAGGATTCGCTCGGCGATGTCTGGAGCGATATTCAGTATGAGCCGGGACAGTTCGTGCTGTTCTTTGTGCTGCGCTTTCTGGTCACCCTGGCTGCGAGCATCATTGGGGCGATTGCCCTGGCCATTGCGATGGTGGTGGTAGCGATCGTCTGCGTCTTGATCGGGCTGCTGCTGAAGGCTATTTCGAACACAGCGCTTTTAGCCGTGGGCATACCGGTGGGCATCGTGGTGGGCGCATTCCTGCTGCTTGCGATTATGGGGCTGGGGGGATCGATTGGAACGTTCCGGCGCAACTATGCGCTGCTGTTCTACGGCGGGCGTTATCCGAAGTTGGGCGATATTCTCGCGCCGTCACCGTTGCCACCTCCGGCTGCGACATGGATGCCCGATGTTGGGCCGGGTCCTGTACCGGGTTCTGTTGAAGGCGCCTGATTGTGGCGTCCCTTCGGCGCAGCGTGGCGGTCTCCATTCTCTTCACTTTGGCAGAATTGAGCGGGCGTTGTGATCCTCGTGCTGGGGCTGATACCTCTGCTGAAATCTGTTGTACATTTTGTTCTGGTCGGGCGTAAGACGCTGATGCAATTACCCTTCTGGCCGAAGTGTGCCAATATACCGGAAAGGGAGAGGTGAAGGGTATAGCCATATTGAACCGGACGGGTTACTGTTATCCCAACGTGAAAAAAAGCAAACCAGACCGGGAAAAAGGGCAAGACATACGAACGCTTCCCACGTACACGATACCGGAGGCTGCGGAGTTCCTCGCCATAAATAGGCGAACATTATTCTCTTGGTATCAAGGGGAGGAACCGATCCTAAAATCGTCTGGAGTTTTTGGCTCAGTCAACTTGCTGTCATATCAAGATATTGAAGAGGCTTATAGGGTCTATCTTTTGCGTGAACGATACAAATTTTCCTTGCAGTTTCTTCGCCGCTCGATGCGGAATGCTCGCAAAATGTTCGGATCTCAACACCCGTTGCAACGCACAGACGCTATCAAGGAATGCTTACATGATCTCGTCTACGACAAGCCCGCTCGCGGAGGCAAACCGCGTACAATCACTTCGCTTGGTCAAAGCCCCGGCCAGCAAATTGTAAGAGAAGTGGTTGATATGTTTTCCGAGCGGATAATCAAAGATAAATTCATTTTTCCATGGCGCTTCGCCGCCACAGATCGCACCAGTCGTCCCGTCTCTATGAACCCGCAGATCATGTCTGGGCGTTTAGTTGTAGCGGGAACACGCATTCCCGTTAGTGTGATCTGGGGCCAGAAACGTGCTGGAACCTCTCCCCTCCAAATTGCCAAGGACTACGGTCTTGATCCCGATATTGTAGAAAAGGCATTAACTCACATTGGTATACGTCAAAAAGCGGCGTGAAGAATGTGTGCTTTTCCTCGACGAGGGGTTCGCAGCAGAATCCGTTGCTACCCGACTGCGTACGGCTGGATTTACTGTGCAGCGCTTTCCCGAATGGTTCGTAGATGAGCATGGAAAAACGAGAGCAAATGTCCTTGATCCGGAAGTTATTCGATTCTGCAATAAGAATGGCTGGATGCTTGTGACCCGCGATCATGAAATGAAACTAGTTCATCGGCAGGAGATCAGAAAAACAGAGATTGCGATATTGGCAACGGCCCACAATAGCTGCGAAGACCAAGACGAATGGGTGGCAGCCATTATCAACTTAAAGTCACGGATACTTAGAGAGTTCAAAAATAGGCAACGACCTTGGTTTGCTACATTTAGCAGGACAGCAAATCTGACAATTTCTACCATTATTTGACGAGCGGGATATCGCCATTCTCATTTCTTATCGGCGTTTCTGGCACGGATTTTGAACCAGATCGGCGTGCCTTCAAAGCCGAAGGCTTCGCGAATCTGGTTTTCCAGAAAGCGCTGGAAGGCGAAGTGGAGCTGGATTTTGCGGTCCGTAAACAGGACGAAGGTCGGTGGGGCGACGGCCGCCTGGGTCATGTAGAAGATGCGAATGCGCTTGGCCATGGGCACCGGGGCACGCTGGAAGTCGATCTTGTCCAGGAAGCGATTCATCTGGCCGGTGGTGACGCGCTTGCGGCGCTGGGCGGCGACGCGTTTGATCTCCTGCATGACCTTGTTGAGATTGGTGCCGTCTGAGGCGCTGATGAAGAGGACGGTCGCGTAGTTCAGATACTTGAGGGCGCGGCGGACTTGTTCCTCATAAATGGAGCGGTCGGCGGGGGCTTTGCCGTCGGTGCGGTTGGTGGTCAGCAGGTCCCACTTGTTGATGAGGATGATAACCGAGCGTCCGCTCTCGTGCGCGTAGCCGCCGATATGGGCATCGTTCGCCGTCACACCTTCTGTCGCGTCGATCATGAGCAGGGCAACGTCACAGGATTCAAGGTGGCGGCGGGCCATGACTACGGAAAGCTTCTCGGCCATCAGGTGGGTCTTGCCCTTGCGCCGGATGCCGGCAGTATCGATGAGGCGCAGGCGCTGGCCGTCGTATTCGACGACTTCATCGACGGCATCGCGCGTGGTCCCGGCGATGGGCGAGACGATGGCCCGCGAGGTGCCGGTGAGAGCGTTGAGCAGTGTCGATTTGCCGACGTTAGGGCGGCCGATGATGGCGATGGAGGTTTCGTGCTGCTCGAACTCGCCATGGGTACGGTGCAGCGGCCGGTCCTCTCCTGACTCTGGGCCTGATGCTGCGTTGACGATTTCGGCTTCCGCGTCTTCTTCGCTAAGCAGGTCTTCTGCCGGGCCGAACTCAGAGGGATCGACGACCAGGAGATCCTCGTCTCCCTCTTCGGCGGAATCGTCCTCCGGACCCATGTCCTCTTCGATCTCGTCTTCTACGTCCTCGTCGAAGACTACTTCGTCTTCGAGATCGGGTTCGTTGGGGTCGAGTGGCGCGTCATAGACGGAGGGAACGTCGTTTTCTACCGACGCGGAGACTTCGGGTGCGGGCAAGTGGTCAAACATGGCGTCGAGCAGGTCGCCTATACCAAGGCCGTGCTCTGAGCTGACGCAGAAAAGGTCTGGAATGCCGAGCTGACGAAGGTTTTCAGCAGCGGCGGCGATGGTCGGATTTTCGACTTTGTTGGCGACAAGATAGACGGGTTTGCCGCCGCGGATGAGCATCTTGGCCAGGGTAAAGTCAGGCGAGGCCAGCTCGGTACGGGCGTCGACGACCATCAGCAGCAGGTCGGCCTCTTCGAGGGCGACGCGGGCCTGGCGGTAGATTTCCCTGGGAATGTATTCGGCGTCGTCGGGTACGATGCCGCCGGTGTCGACGAGGCGAATGATACGGCCATCCCACTCGATGTCGCCGTAGATGCGGTCGCGGGTGATTCCTGGCTCGTCGCCGACGATGGAGCGGCGGGAGTGGGTGAGACGGTTGAACAGGGTGGATTTGCCCACGTTGGGGCGGCCCACGATGGCCACCAGCGGCAGGTGCGAGCTGGCCGGGGTCGAGGGGACTACGGATTTGTGGTACTTCGACACGAAAAACTCCAATCGCCGGTCGTTTGCGCTCGGCAGGCTGCGGAGCTTAGGGGAATCGACTACCCTTTCTTTTCTATTGTCTCTTAATTCCAGATTCGAGGTACGCCATAGAGGTCGAAAGTCTTGTCGTTGCTGATGATCGGAATGTTTAGATCGAGAGCCTGGGCAATCAGGAGGCGGTCAAATGGATCGCGATGATGCCTGGGTAAAAGGCCGGAAGCGATGGCCTGAGCTATGGTGACGCCTGCGATCGAAAAGCCTATGGCGGTTTCCCTTTGTTCAAAGTTGATGAGCAGTGGAGCACCGTTGAGTTTTCCGGCGCCGGTTTTGATGGCGATTTCCCAGGGCGTGACAAGCGAAATCAGACCTTGCTGTGTCGTATCGGATAGAAGGTTCAGCACTTTCTGGGGCAGCCGCCTCGGTGAGTCACGAAGCCAAATATAGGTGTGTGTGTCGAATAGATAGCTCATTTAACGTTCTTAGCAGCTAAAATATCGGGCTCCATGGCAGCTAAGAGTCGAGCGTCTTTCTCCGGATTATCGAACCCGTATTCGATCATCTGTTCATCTGTAAGTGGATCGAAGACGTGATCATCGAACTGAATGAGGCCCTCGAATCCGCCGATTCTGCTCAATTTGGTTTCAATGGCGGGGTCCATGATGGGCACGAGTTTGGCGACTTGTTTATTGCCGCGCATGACGATGACTTCCTTGCCGGCCTCGGCTTCTTTGAGCAGGCGGGAGAAGTGGGTTTTCGCCTGATGGACGGTGTAGGCCATGGACTAAGTATGCTTAGTCCACTTTGGAATGTCAAACTGAAGAACGAGGTAAATGGCCGATGAGTGATCCGCATCATTTGGATGATCCGTACGATCTGGAGCGGTTTGTGGAGGCGCAGAGCCGGGTTTATGACACGGTGCGGGCGGAGCTGCGGCAGGGGGCTAAGCGCAGCCACTGGATGTGGTTCATCTTTCCGCAGATCAAGGGGCTGGGGTCGAGTGCGACGGCGGTTCACTTTGCGATTGGTTCGCGGGATGAGGCTGCGGCTTACCTTAAACATCCGGTCCTGGGGCCGCGGTTGGTGGAGTGTACGCGGCTGGTGCTGGGCGTCAAAAGCCGGACGAGCGAGCAGATCTTCGGCGGGATCGACAGCCTGAAGTTTCGCTCTTCGATGACGTTGTTTGCTGAAGTTACGTTGAAGGAGGCGGTGTTTCGGGAGGCGCTTGAGAAGTATTTCGATGGCGAGGCGGATGCTTTGACGCTGGAGATATTGGAGTAGGCCGCCAGCAACTGGTCCGGACGTATGATTGGTCGAGAAATGGGGAGCGATGACCATGCGTACCCACAGGGTTCACCCTCAACTTGGCCGAGCCGCGGTTCAGATCTTTGCCGCCAATGATCGCATGAACCAGATTCTGATTGAACATCTTGACCCTGCAGCATGGCGTGCAAAGCCTCCCGGCAACGTCCGGACCATTGCTGCGATCTTCACGCACATGCACAATATGCGCGCAAAGTGGGTTCGGCTTACGGCTCCGCATCTGGGGGTTCCTGCGCAGCTCAACCGCGCGCACTGTACGCCGCAGCAGGCTTGCGCGGCCTTGGCCGAGAGCGCCGCGCGCTGCGGGGAGATGCTGGGAGAAGCGCTTGGCGATGATGAGGGTGGTGAGGGCGGGCAGGATGGCCGGCGCGTGGAGACGTTTCATAGAGATGGCTGGGCGCGGTCCTGGCCGGTTGGCCCGGAGATGCTCTGCTACATGGTTGCTCACGAAGCGCACCATCGCGGGCAGGTGTGTATGCTCGCCCATCAGCTTGGGTTTCCGTTGCCGGTTGCGGTGACGTCCGGTATCTGGAATTGGGAGAAGCTTTGGAAGGAGAATGGGACGCGACTCGAAGCGAGCAGCTGACTACGAAGCTTTGAGTTGACGCTGATAATCGTCTCTGTCGAACTGGCCCTGAGACTCGGCGATGAGGCCGTCTTCGCCAATTTTCCAGACTTCAAAACCGCTGATTTGGATGGAGTTTTCTGTGCCGTCCGGGCCGGTGTTGGTGCCGGTGAGTGTCCAGTGGTAGACGGCGTCCTCTTCGCGTATCACGAAGTTATCCATCTGCACGCGGAGGTCAGGAAAGGCGGTCATGAAGCTCTGCGCAGTTGCAGTGATGGCTTCGCGACCGACGGCTGGAGCATCGCCATTGATGGCCAGCGAGCCTTGCGGGGAGAAGAACGACGCTACGCTGGCTGCGTTCTGGCTGCACCATGCTGCGGTGTAGTTTTCGGCAAGTGCTCGAAGGGACTTCTCATCGATTTGCAAACGGTTCCCCTTGGGAGACAAGCGTCGCCGCGATCTCTGTTCTCGTCTTGAGAACAAATGTACTCGTTTTGAGGTCAATTGAAGGAATCAAGATCGGGAATAAGCTTGGCGAGGATTGGCGCAGCCCTTGAAATCATGCTGCGCATGAATCGCTCCCACGTCTCAAGACGAGAACTGGGGTACCCGACGAATCAGGGTAAGGGCTAGAAGTGAGGCCTGGGAAACCGGTTGAGGTATCTTTGCGATACACTCATCGGCACAACAATCCCTTGCACTTTCCGAGGCCTAGATTGATACTCGATATGGGCTTCGCATTTTCTTCGCCTAGGAGGCCCTGAGTGGTAAACCTGTCCTTTTTTGACGAGTCGCGCGAACAATCGCAGGTTAAGGCGACTATTATCGCAAAGTATTTTTGGGCGTGGGCGAAGGTCATCTTACCTACGGCTAAGAAACAAGGAGGACGAATCGCTTACATCGATCTATTTGCTGGGCCGGGCCGCTATAAAGATGGAACGAATTCGACTCCATTGAAGGTTCTTGAGACCGCAATTGAGGATCCCGATTTAAGACAAAGCATCGTTACACTCTTCAATGATAAAGAAGCAGAAAATGTAAGCTCTCTGAAGGCAGCGATAAACAGCATTCCTAATATCGGTAGACTCCGTTACCCACCAAAGCTTATTAACGAAGAAGTTGGCGACGAGATTGTCAAACAGTTTGAAAAAATGCGGATGGTCCCAACCCTCTTTTTCGTTGATCCTTGGGGGTATAAAGGACTGTCGCTGGGGCTCATCAACTCCGTACTAAAGAATTGGGGTTGTGACTGTCTATTTTTCTTCAACTACAACCGCATTAATATGGCACTCACGAATGAGGCTGTTCGTGAACATATGAACGTCCTTTTCGGACAAGAGAGAGCTGACGTAATCCGTAAAGAACTTGAAGGCCTCAACCCAAATGACCGCGAGACACTAATTTTAGAGCGGCTCGCCGAGGCATTAAGGGAAATGGGTGCAAACTTCGTGCTTCCGTTCACTTTTAAGAATGAACACTCTACGCGCACAAGTCACCATCTCATTTTTGCGAGCAAACACTTCAAGGGTTACGAAATTATGAAGGGAATAATGGCTCGCGAGAGTTCCGAACAAAATCAGGGAGTTCCATCCTTCGAATTCTCTCCGGCGTCAGAAAAATTCCCCCTCCTCTTCGAATTATCGAGGCCTTTGGATGATTTAGAGGAGATGCTGCTCAACGAATTTGCCGGCAAACAACTCACGATGCAGGAAGTCTACGAGCGGCACAATATTGGCCGTCCGTTCATCGAAGCTAATTACAAGAAAGTACTGTCGGCGATGGAGATCAAAGGAAAAATTAAGGCTCTTCCGCCGGTGGACGAACGCCCTAAAAGAAAAGGGGCGACTACTTTCGCAGGTCATGTACGAGTCATATTCCCCGATAAGGAGAAGCAGCCTTGAGCCAACAATCGACTATTGAATGGACAGATGCAACGTGGAATCCAGTTCGCGGTTGCACAAAAATAAGCCCCGGATGCAAGCACTGCTACGCAGAGACGTTTGCCGAACGTTTTCGCGGCGTCAAAGGACATCCATATGAACGGGGCTTCGACCTCCGTGAGGTCCCAGAGAGGCTTAACGACCCCTTGAAGTGGAAGCAGCCTCGAATGATTTTTGTGAACTCGATGAGCGACCTTTTCCACCCTGGGATACCAGACGATTACATTGAAAGGGTCGCTCAAGTAATGGCAGATGCGCATTGGCACACATATCAGGTACTCACAAAGCGGTCGGATCGTCTGAGGGAACTTCTGAATGGAAAGCTACGATTTGCTGCCAGCCTTCCGCACATTTGGTGGGGCGTCAGTGTAGAAGACCGCAAGCACGGTATGCCGAGGGTTGAGCACTTAAGATCTGCTTATGCTCAGGTGAGGTTCCTTTCTGTTGAGCCCCTGTTGGAAGATCTAGGCGATTTGGACCTAACCGGCATTCATTGGGTTATCGTTGGCGGTGAAAGTGGAACAGGAGCAAGATCTGTCAGTCCTGAATGGGTTCGGAATATCCGGGATCAATCGCAGGCCCAGGGAGTGAAATTCTTTTTCAAACAATGGGGAGGCGTCCGTAAGTCAAAAACAGGAAGAATCCTTGACGGAAGAACATATGATGAATTCCCCGAACTTGTGACGCTGACGGCGTAGCATTCGCTATTCCGTCGAGAGTTGCCCGTCCAAGCTAGGCTTATTTTGTCAATCTATGTCTGCTGATCCCCATGTACGGTATCGAGGTTTTCGAAGCGGGTGAATTGGGAGAGGAAGGCTAACTCGGCGGTGCCGGTGGGGCCGTTTCTTTGTTTGGCGATGATGATTTCGGCCTGGGTTTTTTCGGCGTCGGTCATCTCTTTGTCGCGGTTGTAGTAGGGCTCGCGGTGGATGAAGGCTACGACGTCGGCGTCCTGCTCGATAGAGCCGGACTCGCGCAGATCGCTTAACAGCGGTTTCTTGTCGTCGCCGCGGCGTTCGCTGGCGCGGGAGAGCTGACTGAGGGCGATGACCGGGACTTCCATTTCCTTGGCGAGTGCTTTGAGGCC
>Ga0206981_10012_pt1 | contig 36578 bp, 27 predicted proteins | sample Alteio_BWMinCont_17_FD_153312 | JGI IMG/M metagenome (GOLD analysis project Ga0206981, IMG submission 153312) | Enriched cells from forest soil in Barre Woods Harvard Forest LTER site, Petersham, Massachusetts, United States -... | ecosystem: Environmental > Terrestrial > Soil > Temperate forest >... | reverse complement strand
CTTCAATGTCCGGCCCGAGCGCAAAACGGCGGAGCTTGCCGAGCAGGAAGGCGTCGAGATTCGCCTGCGCCGGCGCCGGAGTGAATGACCTTGATGCGCACCTTTTCGGTGGACATTTTCTGGAGCGAATCGGCGAGGACCTGGACCGAGCCCTGCACGTCGCCCTTGAGGATGATGGGCAGATCCTTGACGCCGGCCTGCTTGATCTGCTCGGCGAGGCCTTCGAGTGAGACGCGGGAGGACTTGGCGAGCTGCGCTTCGCGCTCCTTCATCTTGCGGTAGCTCGCGATGTTCTTCGCCTTGTCGCGGTCGGCCACGACGAGGAAGGTATCTCCCGCATCGGGAATGCTTTCCAGACCGAGTATTTCGACCGGGGTCGATGGCCCGGCTTCCTGGATGGCACGCCCGCGGTCGTCGAACATGGCGCGGATCTTGCCGAAGGTGTTGCCCATGATGAAGCTGTCCTGGTTGTGCAGCGTTCCGTTCTGGACAAGCACGGAAGCAACCGCACCGCGCCCGCGATCCAGCTTGGCTTCGATGACGGTGCCGACGGCGGAGCGTCCGGGCGTAGCCTTGAGGTCTCCAAGGTCGGCGACCAAGCAGATCATCTCCAGCAGCAGATCAAGATTCTGCTTCTTCTTGGCCGAAACATCGACGAATACCGTAGACCCGCCCCATGCTTCAGGAACCAAGCCGCGATCACCCAGCTGCTGCTTCACGCGGTCCGGCTGCGCATCGGGTTTGTCGATCTTGTTCACGGCCACGATGATCGGCACGTTGGCCGCCTTGGCGTGGTCGATGGCTTCGAGGGTCTGGGGCATTACGCCATCGTCGGCAGCGACTACGACAACTACAATGTCGGTCACTTTGGCTCCGCGTGCACGCATACGGGTGAAGGCCTCGTGACCTGGTGTATCCAGGAAGACGATCTCGCGGCCAAAGGCAGGCGAATCGGGCTTGCTGATACGGACCTTGTACGCGCCGATGTGCTGAGTGATGCCTCCGGCTTCGCCTCCAGCAACATCGGTTTCGCGAATGGCGTCGAGAAGCGACGTCTTGCCGTGATCGACGTGGCCCATGACGGTGACCACCGGCGGGCGTGGGACCTCGTGCTCGTCGGGGTTTTCCTGGGAGAGGATGTTTTCGATGGCTTCGTTGGCCATCTGGTCCTCAAACGTGATGACCTCGGTGTCGGCACCGAACTGGTGGGCGACATCCTTGACGAGTTCGCCGTCGAGGGACTGGTTCACTGTCACGAAGACGCCGCGCATGAGCAGTACCGCGATGAGATCCTTGCCGCGGACACCCAGCTTTTCTGCGAGATCCTTGACGCTGATGCCTTCCGTTACCGTAATGGTGCGAGTGATGGGTAATGGCTCCGCGGGAACCTGGGCTCCGCCGAAACGCGATGGCGGGGCAAAGCCCTTCATCGGGCCTTCTTTGGACTTGGGATACTGCTGACGGCCGCGGCGCGCATGGCCACCACCAGCGGGACGCTGCGGACGCGGCGCTTCACCGGGAGCCGGCATAAGAGCGCCGGGGGCTCCGCCGGGGCCGGGACGCTGGCCGAAGCCGGGGCGCGCGCCCACGCCGGGGCGCTGGCCGAAGCCAGGGCGCGCGCCCGGGGGGCCGCCAGTGGGAGAGCTGCGCGTGGGGTGCATGGGACGGCGTGTGCCGGGGGATCCTGGTGCTCCGCCGGGAGCTCCACCCGCGCCGGGACGCTGGCCGGGGCCGCCTGGGCGTCGATCGAAGATGGGACGTCCGCGCTGGATGCCTCCGGGTCCCGCTGCGCCTTGCGGCGAAGCCGGAGCTGGTGCGGCAGGCGCGGGGGCCGGTGCGGTATAGACCGGACGCGGGCCGGTCTGCGGCATGATGACGCGGCGTGGCGCCGGTGCGGCCGGAGTGACCTCAACAGATGCATCAGCGGCAGCTGCGGCAACCGGGGGCTCGGCGGCTCTCTCGACCGCCGGCAATGTCGCGGCTGGAGGCGATGCGATAACCGGTGGCTTCGCGACTACGGAGGCCGGTGGAGGCGCGACGGCAATCACTTCGCGCAGTGCCGAAGAGTGTGTTGTTCCAGGAGCGGCCGCACCTGCAGCGACGACAGGCGGCTTGGCGACCACAGGACCCGCCGGAGGCTTCGCGGCAATGGCTGGAGCTTGCGGCGGAGGCACCACGATAGGGGCAGCCTGGCGAGGCTGCGGCACAATTCTGCGTGGAGCGGGTGGCGTTGCGGCCTGGAGTGCTGTCGCAACATGTGCAGGGCGCTCGGCGGCGGGAGCCTGGGATACCGTTACAGGAGCTGCGGCCACTGGTGTTACCGGTCTTGCACCAGCTGTCGGTGTGGCAGCCGGGGTCGCTGCGGCTGGAGCAGGCGCGGGGCGCGATGCCTGCGCGGCAGACTCTTCCTTTTTCTGCTGAATCGCCTTCAGCACGTCGCCAGGCTTCGAAACGCGCGACCAGTCGATCTTCGGTTTGGGTGAAGCAGCTTCGACGCGTGAACCGCCGGACGCGCCGGACTTGCCGCGTTGGAAGTGAGCGCGCACACGCTCGGCTTCGTCGAGCTCGAGCGAACTGGAGTGCGTCTTCTTCTCAATAACACCGACATGATCGAGAACGTCCAGAATGGCCCTGCTCTTTACTTCCAGCTCACGTGCTAAATCGTTAATTCGAACTTTACTCATCCGCCCCTTTTATACTCGCTCCCACGCCTCTAGCTATACATAGCAACCTCTTGGCAGTGGGTCTTGAAGCTATTTCTATTATGGCCCGAAATGGCGCGATTTGCGCTGTTCATCTGGGGTCGATGTGTTTGCGGACGGCGCATAACTATGCGCCGCCTTCCTGCTTCTTGTCATCTTCTTCGTGAAACTCGCCTGATTCCGCGATATCTGCGTCGACTGCGGTTTCACGAAGCTTTTCGCTTGTGTCATGGACGCCCGGAACGACGGATTCAGCGCCTTCGGCGTCGAGTCCTTCGCCCGTCTCGATGATCTCGGCCAGCTGTTCCTCAGCGACTTCATCATCGATCAGCCCGGAGCCTTCTTCACTGGGAGGCTCTTCGCCCTCCTGGGTCAGATCGAGCCTCAGCGCGTCCTCTTCCTCATCCAGGCTGGCGTCGGATGCGGCTTCCGCAGCCTCGGCAGCAGCCTCTTCGCCCTGATCCACAGACGCTGTTTCGATCGGCGCGGGGCGCTCTTCGCCCGGTTCATACTCTCCGAAATAATGGCGCACGGCCACACTGATCTTCTCCAGCGTCTTTTCGCCGATGCCAGGAATTTCCTCAAGCTGCTCCGGCGTCATATCGGCCAGCGCTTCCACGGTTGTGATGCCGGCAGCAACCAGCTTTTGGATGATCGACTCGCCCAGTTCGCCGACCTGCTCGATCGCTGTCGTGGGACCGCCGCCCATGCCCTGCATCTGCTGCTCCACTTCCTGGCGCTTCTCCTCTTCGCTCTTGATGTCGATTTTCCAGGCAAGGAGCTTGGCGGCGAGACGCACGTTCTGTCCCTTCTTGCCGATGGCCAGCGAAAGCTGTGTGTCGTCGACAATGACTTCGAGCTGCTTTTCGCCGAGATCCGTGATGGTGACCCGGCTTACCTTCGCCGGCTGCAACGCCTTTTCGGCGAAAGTGGTGATCTCTTCGCTGAACTCGATGATGTCGATCTTTTCGCCGCGCAGTTCGCGGATGATCGACTGCACACGCATACCCTTCATACCGACGCATGCGCCGACCGGATCGACATCCTTGTCGCGCGACATAACTGCGATCTTGGTGCGCTCGCCCGCTTCGCGCGCGATGGCACGGATAACCACCGTTCCGTCGTAGATTTCGGGAACCTCGCTGTGGAAGAGGTTCTGGACCAGCTCGGGCGCGGCACGGGAGACGATGACTTGGGGACCTTTGGCCGCGCGGTCGACTCGCAGCAGCACCACGCGCACGCGCTCGCCGACGGCAAACTGCTCCAGGCGCGACTGCTCGCGGCGCGGCATGCGTGCTTCGGCCTTGCCAAGGTCGAAGATCACATCCTGCGGCTCGATGCGCTTCACCGTCGCGTTCAGGACTTCATTAGCGCGGTGATTGTATTCGTTGAAGACCGTGTCGCGTTCGGCCTCGCGCACCTTCTGGAAGATGACCTGCTTGGCCATTTGCGCAGCGATACGTCCCAGGACATCGGTGGGCTTGTAGTAGCGGATCTCGCCGCCCACTTCCACCTCAGGCGCGAGTTCACGGGCCTCGTCAAGGCCGATCTGGTTGACGGGATCCTCGATTAGCTCGGGAGTCTCGACAACCGTTTTGTAGACATAGGCGCGAATCTCGCCGGAGTCCTTGTCCAGTTCGGCACGCATGTTTTCCTGCGTCTTGTAGTACTTGCGCGTAGCGAGGGCGATGGCGTCCTCGACAGCGGAGACGACAATGCCGGGATCGATGCCCTTGTCGCGGCTTAAAGCTTCAATGCTCTGGTAAAGCATACTTGCCATAGTTCTCTCTCAATTGCATTTCGACAGCGCGGTGAGACGCGGCCGAGGGTTCGGGCCCGCTGGACGGCGGACATGGAACGAGCCTTAGATCTCGGGAATCAGGTTGGCCTTCTCGATGTTCGAGATTTCGATTTCGGCGGTTTCCTGATTCACTTTCTTGTTTTTGCCCTTCTGTTTCAGTGCGCTGAGGTCAAGGGCGATGGCGCGTTCGCTCACCTGTGTGAGCCTGCCCTGCCAATGCCGGTTGCCCGCGACCGCCTCAAAGGTCTGTAGTTTGACCAAGCTTCCGGAAAAACGTCGGAAGTCCTGGATGCCGTGCAGCTTGCGATCGAGTCCGGGCGATGAAACTTCGAGCGTATAGTTGTTGCCGGGAACGAGTTCCTCGACATCAAGAACCGTCCCGAAGTCGCGGCTGAAGGCTTGGCAGTCGTCGTGCGTAATACCCGAAATCTGCTCCACGTTGAAATCTACGCCACTCTCTTGCTTCGCAGCGTCTTCCTGAGCCTGAGCTATTAGCCGAGCGCGCTCTTCGGCGTTTTTCTCGATGAAGACACGCAACGTCCGGTCCTTGGCAGCGCCTAGATACTCGACCTCGACCACGTCAAGGCCGTGCGAGGCAGCGACGCGCTGCGCGGTGGTACGAATTTGGTCGAGACTGAGCGCCATATCCGGTTTTGCGGACGAATTTGCAATACTCTTTCAGCCCAAATAAAAAGTGGGCCATAAGCCCACTCATCTCTCCGTGCCTGCCGGAAGTTCACAGCTCAGGCCTGGACAAACTCGTCTGCATCTTTAGAATACGCCGATTCCCGGAGGAGTTCAATCGGGAGATTCTAGTCGGGAAGCTGAACCCTCCCATCCTCTGCGATCTCGAAGAATGGATTCCAGGCGACCTCCCACGCGAACCCGTCTGGATCGGCAAAGTACCCTGAGTATCCGCCCCAGGGTGCATTTTTCGCGGGCTTCAGTATTTTCGCCCCTGCTGACTCAACCTCCGTAAGAACGGAGTCAACTTCTCCACGGCTGCGCGTGTTGTACGCCAGCGAGAATCCGCTGAATCCGTGACCGTCGTTGGCAAGGTCTGCATCTTCTGCAAGTGCGTCTCGCGGAAACAGGGCCAGAATCGTACCTCCAGCCTGAAAAAAGACAATGCCGTCGGCTTTCGTCATGCACCGCCGCCAGCCGAGACGCTCGTAGAAGTCTTTACTGCGCTCCAGATCCTTTACGCCCAGCGTGATGATGCTTACGCGCTGCTCCATTTTGTACCTCCTCAGTCCAGGGAAGCCTTTATGCATTGGCGAGTTTAGTGCAAGGCAAATTATCCCGATGCCAATCCAGAGGGCAAACCAAGCCTCAGCCGGACCATGATTCTTCTAAGTGGACCCTGCTTCTGTGGGATACTTGGCAAAACGGTGAGGCACATATGAGCAACGAGAACCCCTACGCAGAGTATCTGGGCGATCAGGAGCCACTGAAAGTCCTCTCCCTGACCGCGCGAAAAATTGAGGCCATCCTGGAGGATCTTGGCTCAGTACGCGTGAATCAGCCTCCGGCGCCGGGCAAGTGGAGCGCGTGCGAAATTGTGTGTCATCTGGCCGACTGCGAGCTGGTTTTCGCTTACCGGATGCGGCAGACGATAAGCGAGGAGCACCACGTCATCCAACCTTTCGACCAGGAAAAGTGGGCCGCAAACTATGCAGGCTATGACGCGCGAGCAGCACTCTCAACCTTTCATTCAGTGCGAAATTGGAATCTGGCCTTCATTCGCTCGCTCGCGCCCGAAGAGCATGCCAAGCCGGTCACGCATCCGGAGCGCGGCACGATGACCTTCCAGGCGATCGTCGACACCATGGGTGGCCACGATATCAATCATCTGCGCCAGTTGGAAGGTATCGTGAAGAGCTTTGCGCCCGAGCAGTCGGCTCACCCCGCAGCCGATTAGTGCGGATTCGCAGCGATATTCTTGCCGAACCTGAACGTCGGCCCAACAGAGAAGCGCACCGTCCAATTACCGTTCTTCAGCAGATCGTTGAAGAGGTGCCAGTAGACGAGGTCGCTTTGCATGCGCAGGCCGAAATGGTGCGTGGCATACCAATCGAACCCTCCGCCGAAGCCGTAAAAGCCTTGCCAGTCGAGCTTGGTTCCGGAGGGAACGAGCTGCTCGACGACCTGCGTCGCAAACGGGTCGGTTGGATGAGGCGTGACCCTCTGGCGAATAGCGCCGAGAGACGGCCGGGCAAAGAGTGTCACTGTTTTAAAGCGGCGGTATTCAAATTGCGGACCCAGAGCGAACGTCTGGGAGAAGGCATCGGTTGGCACGATGAGCTGGTAGCCGGGAGGAAGCTCACCGATCGATTCCAGGAACTCAATTTCTCCATTCAGCTCCTGCTGCAGTGAGGTCTTCAAGACATTGGTGGTCAGCGAGTTGTGTCCGGTGACGACCGAGTAATCAAAACCCAGGGCGACCCAGGTCTTCATGTTGCGGCCCACCTGGAGGTGATAGCCGCGCTCGGCAAGGTTAAGATTGGGCGTTTCGAAATAGGTGAATCCATTGTAGATGTTGTATTGGCGCACGTCGCTTTGCTGGGCGAACAGCGCACGTGACAGGAGTGGGGGTAGCAACAGCGCGGCCGAAACGAAAGCCGTCCCCACGGTCTTCAAACCGCGCAGGATCATCAGCTTCTCCTCACGCTTACAAAACTCCGTATGAAACGCGCTGGCGATACCGCTTGTCAACCTCGTGGATAATCGAAGAAATGCAGTCAGGGGAGATAGGCTTCAGCCAATAGCTTTGCCGGCGCGAAACTGAGGCTGAGTTGTCGGGAACCATCGGTCATAAAGCTGGCACAGGATTGCAAACTCAGAGCAGCTGAACATCCCGTGGGTGGCTTTCCATCCGTCACCTGATTCTCCCCTTATCAAGGCTTTAACTGCTTTTCTTACGATTTCTTGTAGGTAATCCCTGGCCATCTGTTCCACGTAGATATTTTGAAAAATCCCGATTGCCACACCTTCGAGATAGTTCAAAAGCGTGATAGCGTCGAATTTGTTTGCCTCGGTCAACTTCGTGTAGTCCGTTCCGTGGTTTGAGGCCTGCCACAGGTTTGCACTTGCGGCTTTGATAAGGGGATCACTTTCTGCACGGTCGATCACTTCAAGCGTGTTACGACGACGTTCTTGATCTGCAGCTTGCGTGATCTGTTCTCGCAGTCCGCGAAGCTGAACCAGCGCGACTATGAACAGAACAACAGTGGCCGCTGCAGTAACGGCGGTTCCAATCGCGGTGACCCAGTCTGTAATCGATTTGGCGTCCATCATGCCTTCTGAAAAGCCCTGCGAATGCTCGTGAATCCGAATGGCTTACCAAGTCGAACCGGCCTGGCTGCGAGATAACGCACGGCTTGAGAGATAACCTCAATTTAATAGCGATTGATTGTATTGAAGTTTGTTCCTTTATCAAGCGTCTTTTCTTCTATGGCAAATGGTGACGCGCACAGAGTTGTCCAGGGAGTGTCTATCAATTCTTAACAACTGGGATTTCTGTTCAGGCGCGGTTTGCGACTACAATACCGGGAAGCCGCTACGCGCCAGGCAGTGTTGTCGAGTCCTTTCTGGCGCTTGTGCATCTTTTGCTCAATCATGATCGAACATCCCCTCCCCGAAGCGCTGACCTTTGATGACGTATTGTTGGTGCCCGCTTACAGCGATGTGGTTCCGGCACAGGTAAGCACGCAGACCAACCTGACAAAGAAGATCCTGCTCAACACTCCGCTGTTGAGCGCGGCCATGGATACGGTGACCGAGTCCCGTCTGGCCATCGCTATGGCACAACAGGGCGGCCTGGGCATTATCCACCGCAATCTGACGCCCGAGCAGCAGGCGAGCGAAGTAGACAAGGTGAAGCGGTCGGAGAGTGGAATGATCGTCGATCCGGTCACCATCACACCGGATCAGCTCATCTCCGACGCGCTCGAGGTGATGCGCCGCTACAAAATCTCCGGCGTTCCCGTCACGAAGAACAAGCGGCTTGTCGGTATCCTCACCAATCGCGATCTGCGCTTCGAGACGCGCACCGATATTCCTATCGGCGACGTGATGACCAAGGAAAACCTCATCACCGTACCGGTGGGCACGACGCTCGAAGAGGCTGAACTGATTCTGCATAAGCATCGCGTGGAGAAACTGCTGGTCGTGAACGGCGACTATGAGCTGAAGGGCCTGATCACCGTCAAGGACATCCAGAAGAAGCTGAAGTATCCTAACGCCTCGAAAGACGAGAAGGGACGGTTGCGCGTGGGCGCGGCGATTGGCGCGACCGGTGACTTCCTGGAGCGGGCATCCGATCTAGTGAAGAGCCGCGTGGATGTTCTCTCGATCGATTCCGCGCATGGACACTCGTCGCGCGTGCTCGAAGCGGTACGGCTGGTAAAGATGCAATTTCCGGATGTGGACCTTCTGGCCGGCAACGTTGCGACCTACGAAGGCGCTAAGGCACTGATCGAGGCCGGCGCGGATGCGGTAAAGGTCGGCATCGGACCGGGATCAATCTGCACCACGCGCATGGTGACCGGTGCCGGCATGCCGCAGATTACAGCGGTGAGCGAGGCCTATCGCGCGGGCCGGGAGTACGGTATTCCGGTCATCGCCGATGGAGGCATTAAGTATTCGGGAGATGTAGCCAAAGCGATCGCGGCTGGCGCGAATGCAGTGATGATCGGGTCATTGTTTGCCGGCGTCGATGAGAGCCCGGGCGAGACGATTCTCTACCAGGGACGCTCGTTCAAGGCGTATCGCGGCATGGGTTCGCTGAGCGCGATGTCGCAAGGTTCAGGCGAGCGGTATTTCCAGGGTTCACAGGATTTCCGCGACGAGCCGACGCGTCCCGAGGGCGTAGTATCGCGCGAGCAGAGCGGGCAGAATCGCCTGGCGAAGTATGTTCCCGAAGGCATTGAGGGCCGCGTTCCCCATCGCGGACCGCTTGAAGCCATGGTTTATCAGTTGGTGGGCGGATTGCGCTCGGGCATGGGCTATCTGGGCTGCGCGACGATCGAGGACTTGCAGACGAAATCACGCTTTGTGCGCATCTCCAACGCCGGCCTGCGCGAGAGCCACGTGCACGACGTGATCATCACCCGCGAAGCTCCGAACTATCACGTCGAGTAACAGCGTCTGATCTAAGCATTTTGCGCCGAAGACGCGTTCGCCTGGACGGCTAGTCCTCGCTTGCGCAGGATCACCTTTGTACGCTTCCATTCAAACCGATCATCTCCCAGGGAATCTCTGGCGATAGATGCCGCAAAACCACGTCGCTTGAGGGATGAATGCCCGGCGTAGGCGCGACTGGAGTTGAGCCAGGGCATGCGAGCCTGTATGGTGCGGGCGGTTGCTGCGGGAATGATGAGCTTTAGATCCTCAAAGAGACGGCCGCTGGCGTGTTCGCGGCAGTATATAAGCCAGAGAATGGCAAGCGTGAGAATTCCGTCGATTGTGGGCTGGGTCTCTTTCGAATTGACGGCGATTACGCTCCCAGCCACTGTTCCTCGCGTCAACACGCCGCGTGCGTAGGCGGGCCCAAAGCTGTTTTCAAGATCGGGAGCTAATCCGAAAGCCTTCGACGGTCCAATCGGGAAAACTGCGCGTCAGGACATGGTCGAGAACGCGGAGATATTTCGTGCGCGTAGCCTCACGCGAGGAGGGCGTGCTGCGGTCCCTATTCGGAACCAGCTCCGGCACTTGGGGACGGGCCTGGCCGAAACGTCGCGTCTCAAGGCGCAGCAAGTCTTTGCGGGCTTGTAGTCCGCGAATGGTGCGGACGAGGTTGCGCTCCTCCGATCACAGATGCAGCCGGCAGCGGCCCTTTTCGGAGGACAGGGAATAGCGCGCCGATCGCATGTCGAAGATCACGCGGTCATCTTCCAGGATGGCTGCCTGCGAATACTCGGCGAAGAGTCTTCGAGCTCGCGGGCGAGCTCCGCAGCAGGAATTTCAGGCGTAGCGAGGGACATTATGACGATGATGCGTGGCTCCAAGCCGCGCATCAAGGGACTTGTTCTCGAATTGCTACCAGCCTTTACTCTTTCGTAATGCAACGATATGGGCGACGTGATGGCGTGAGTGCCAGTCGTAGAGAGCAATCGCCTCGGCCAGGGGGGTACGTCCATTTTCGGAGTGGTTGTAGCCCCGCTGCCACTGGGCTTCAGAGAGTGATTCAAACAGCGCTACCCAGCGGCGATGCAACGATTCAAGAAGATCGAGCGAGACTTCGATGGGCAGGGCGCGCGCGTCTACCAGCTCTGCCCACGCCTTTTCGTCGTAACCCTGGACGGTCGGCCAATCTTCGGTGAGGGCCAATCGCGTGCGGACATACGCATTCAAGTGGCTGTCCGCAACGTGGTGTACAAGCTGGCGCACGGTCCAGCCGCCTTCGCGATAGGGTGTATCGATCTGGGCTTTGGTCAATCCGTCAACAGCGGCACGGAGATTCTCCGGCAACGCAGACAGTGTAGCAATGCAGCCACGGAGATGGGCCGCATCGATAATTGCAGGGCGGGCAAATTTACCAATTGGATAACACGGATCGGAAACGGGTTGAGTCGCCATGTCTTTAGAAATAGCACGCTCAACCGGATCGTGCTTGGGTGTGTGCCGGACCTGCAATTGGGGCACAGCACACCCGCTGGGTTAGGAGTGGTGGTGGCTGGTCGATTTCAAAAACTTCTACTCGTTTGGTGACCGAGAGCCAAACTGGTGGCGTATTGTTACGCGGGTGACCGTGCGTATTCGAGTCTCGATAAGATCAAGAAAGGCTTGGGCGATTGCTGCAGAGTTCGGCGTTCGCGAGCATGGAACCGCCAGTGGCCAAAGCCCGACCGAGAATCCTCAACCTACTCGCCTGCCGGATATATCCCGGCGATTTCCAACTCCAGCCCGCCGTACTCCGGGTGTTCATTCTCGCGCAACCGGTAGGCCAGATGAACCACGCTGCCCTCGCCCAGATGCATCGATTGGACACGTTCTGCCCAGCTCCAGCCCAGCGCCGCGAGGTTGCCTCCGCGCGGACCCTGCGCAAGCTGCAGGCGAACATGTTTTTCCTTCATATAGCGCGGGGCAGCGGTCAGCCGCACATTCTGCGCCAGAAATACAGGCTCCACGTTGCCTGTCCCCAGCGGCTCCAGCCGCTTCAGCCAGGAGAAGACCGCCGGCGTAATGCGGTCCAGCGGCAGCAGCGCATCGCAGAGCAATGGACTGCACAAGTCCTCATTTTTCAGGAGAATCCCTGCATAGTGGATAAGCCTCGCCCGCAATTCCTTCACTCGCTCCGATGGCAGCGAGAAGCCAACTGCATGCGCGTGCCCGCCAAAGCGCGTAAACAGGTCGCGGCAGCTCTCAAGGGCGTTCAGCAGATGAAAACTCGGAATCGATCGGCCCGAACCATGCGCAATCCCGTCCTCTTCATAAGCAACTACAATCGCCGGCTTGCCCGTTCGATCCACAATGCGCGACGCCAGGATACCGATCACTCCCCGATGCCATCCCTCTCCGTCCATCACAATGCATCGCGCATCGCGGAACTCCTCTTCTTCCAGCCGTGCCACGATCTCGGTTAGCATCCGGGCCTCGGCGTCGCGCCGCTCCTGGTTCAGGCGGTCGAGTTTCTCGGCGATTTCATGCGCGCGCTTCGCGTCCTTCGTCGTAAATAACTCGATGACCTCAGAAGCCACATCCATGCGTCCGGCGGCATTGATACGGGGCGCAATCCGAAACGCCACGTCGACTGGATGGAGCTTTCGCCGCGCTGGATCCAGCTTGGCCACCTCCATCAGCGAGCGCAGCCCGGCATGCACAGGCCGCTGCAATTGCTCCAGGCCAACCGCAACGAAGACCCGATTCTCGCCCAGCAGCGGAACCGCATCCGCAACCGTGGCAATAGCCACCATTTTCAGAAACGACGGAAGAATCTTCGTCCGCGCCCGCTCCCGATCCTGCCCTTCGAGCAGCGCCTGCGAGAGCTTGAATACCACCCCTGCCCCGCACAAATGTTTGCATGCATAGCCGCAGTCCGCCTGGTTAGGATTCAGGATCGCCAGTGCCTTCGGCAACCCCACGGCTGCTTCCGGTAAGTGGTGGTCCGTCACAATCAGGTCCAGACCCTGCGTTTCGGCGGCTTCGGCTGCCGCAAAGGCGCGAATCCCCGTATCGACGCTGATCACCAGCCGTACGCCGTCGCGCGCTGCGGAATCCAGAATATCGCTCTGCATGCCGTAGCCCTCGCGCAGCCGATGCGGCACATGAAAGCGAGCCTGTCCCCCGAGCATCTCGATGGCTGTCTTCAGCAACACCACCGCTGTCGTTCCGTCCACATCGTAGTCGCCGTAGATCAGGATCGTTTCATGCGCCGCGACAGCCTGCTGGATGCGCGCCACCGCGTGCTCCATACCCAGCATCGAGTAGGGGTCGAGAAGGTGGTCGAATTGCGGATGGAGAAAGCGCTCGGCCTCGGCGGCATTGCGGATGCCACGCGCCGCCAGCAGTTCGGCAATCAGCAGAGGCAGCCCAGCCTCGCGGGCCAGATCGGCGGCCTCTCGAGCTCGCTTTGCCGCTGTGCGGGGATCGCTCCCGGAAAGAATCCAGCGCCTGTTGAGGAGCGCGGGCGCAGCCTCAGGCGTACTCACAATTCTTCGTCTGTATCCTCTTCGTCCAGCACGATATCGCTGAAGCCTTCTACCGATTCAAGTAGTTGCTGGTAGCGCTCATACCAAGCCGTGGTGTTTTCATGCAGAAATACGATTCCCTGATGAGCAAAGCCCAGCTGGATGTAGCCCACCCTGCCCACATGCGTGGCCAGCGACTGCGCCTCATCGATCGCGGGAGACTCTTCGTCCGGAAAGTTTGCCTCCTGCAACTCCTCAAGCAGAAGCTCGAGATCTTCTTTCTCGAGCACCACTTCGCTCATTGTCAGGAAGGGCGCGTCCGCGGCCTTCGCGGTCTCGACAAAATCCTTCCAGCTGTCTGGATTGGAGTCATCCTCCCACACCACCGTGGGCACTTCATCGCCAATGTACACCGGTACGCGGCGCATTCCATGGCCTGCAATAAAGGCCACCATATCGTCTTTAAGCGAAAGCAAACTATCCTGAAGCATCGTCATCTATCGATTGTCGCAGATGTGTCAGTCTACGCCATCCTGCCACGTGGAAAAGTCGCGTTTAAAAAAGCAAAGCGAAAACTCGCGTAAAATTAGTCCAGAACCCCACATTCTAAGGAGCACCGATTGGCGAAATTTTCGCGCCACATATTCGTCTGTACCAACTTTCGCGAACCGGGCAGCGCACGGCCCTCCTGCACGACCGACGGCAAAAGCGAGCTACATACCAGCCTTAAGGACGCCGTGAAGGCCGCCGGCCTAGTCCCCGGCATTCGCATCAACAAGTCCGGATGCCTCGAGCAGTGCGAGCACGGCCCAACCGTCGTTGTCTACCCTGAAGCCGTATGGTACGGCGGAGTCAAGATCGAAGACGTCCCCGAGATCGTCAGCGAACACCTCATCGGTGGCCGTCCGGTAGAGCGGCTCCGCATCGCCGACGACTGCCTCAACGCCGCCGTCTGCCCGCACCGGCCTGCGCTCGCCAACCGGGCATAGCGCCATGCTCGTCACAGCCGGTTTTGCCCACTGACTTGTGCTATATTTCGAACGAGATAAATGATTTTTTCAAGAGATTATGTTGGATATCTCGCCCGCCACACGGTCAAACACCTGATCGACGCGAAGATGATCCGCACTGATAAGTTGTCCGTTGTCGAAGAGCGCGTAAACGCCGGCCTCCTCGAAGAATTGTCCCTCGAAGACCGCATCAACGAAGAGGTGCGCGTCATCCTCGACGCCTACCAGGACGAAATGCACCGCACCGGCGCCGGCTACGCCGAGATGTTCAAGAAGGTGAAGATCGAGCTGGCGCGGAAGTACAAGGCGGTGCTGTGAGAATCACCCGCGACAAGCTGAACAAGCTGGCCCACGTTGTCTCCGACGTGCTCGCCGAAACTGACGAGTGCGAATTCCTCGAAGACCGCAACACCATCCGCCAGGAAGCCCGCAAGGCACTCGAAAATCTGCTCATGCAAGAGACGCGCATAGACCAGGCCGCCCGCCTGAAGATTCAGTCCCAGCGCCGCATCATCCCCGAAGGCAGCCAGGAGTGGGACATCCTCTACCGCAAGTACTACAACGAGGAAGTAAAGAAGCTCGGCATCTGAGGGTGATGGGCCCGGGCTAGAACTGAGCCAAATCTAATGAGTGAATTGCCTGTAATCGCCGGCCAAGAATTACTTTCGTTTTAGCCCGTTACCCACAAAAGACTGCGAGGGAAAACCAGCTGCAAACCTCAGGGCGGCTTCCGGAGCAACTAAATGATTGCTCGACGCAGAGCGCCTACGTTCTCTTGTAAGTTCTATTTAACTTGTTCAGAGCTCCGGGGCCAGCGATCACGACCTCAACTCCGGATTCCTTGAGAGCCTGCACATCTGCAGTCAATGTCTGGTGGTCTGTGATCATGGTCGTCATCTCAGTGACGGGTCCTACATATGCGAAGCTCTGCTTGCCGAACTTGCTATGGTCGGCAAGCCCAATGCGAATTTTTGCGGATTTGATGATCAACTTTTTGATGGTCGCCTCAGCATGACTGGCGGTCGATATACCATAACTCGGATCGATAGCACTCACTCCCATAAAGGCCTTGTCAACCCGAATTTCACTGAGTGCGCGCTGTGCCCACACGCCTGACAAATAGAAGATATCCCGCTGCAGGTCCCCTCCGATGCACATTACAGTGACATCCGGATAGCCTTGAAGCTGGCAAAGGATCTGAGGAGAGTTTGTGACGACGGTGAGTCGATTGCAGTGCTGTAATCGGGTAGCGATCCCAGACACTGTGGTGCTTCCTTCCAGGAAGATTGTGTCTCCGTCCAGTATCAATCTTGCGGCTTCCGCCGCGATTGCCTGTTTTTCCTCACGATTCGACCGCCCGAGAGTCTCGTACGAAGGCTGAAAATTCGTCGTGGGAGACTTGGAGACGGCGCCTCCATGCGAACGTACAAGCAAGCCTTTGCGTTCGAGATCTACAAGGTCGCGCCTGATCGTGGCTGTAGTGACTCCGAGAAGGTCCTTTAGGTCCGAAGCGCTCACGGTTCGCTGCTGCGAAAGGAGTTCAGAAATGCGAAATCGCCGTTCATCCGCCAGCATGGAATACTCCCGTCTAAATAGTTGCTGGAGCGCCAGACAAACGGCATAGGAATCCTAACCAAGCTGCCGAAGTGCTTCCCATTCACTCGTGCGCTTGGGCCAGCAAACGTGAGTGTACTTCAAACCCTTACAACAATAGTCGATCTTCGAACGAGATCGCGAAATATGCGACAGGAGAAGACATTTGTCGGTCGAACAAACCCATTCAGCGGTGCTGCAGGCAGACCCGTCGGATTTCGACTTGAACAGCGTGAGCGACTATAGATGCGGCGCAAGCTTAAAAACGCGGGCTCCATGGTTCGATTGATGCTTACTCAATTGTTGCATCTGCCACCTGACAGCTGGTTTATACTTCCTTTGACGAAAACTCAGGTCCTATGACGAGCAGGGTAGCCCCGGCGGCCTTACGATCTGGGGCAGATATGGATCGTTCCATTTAAAGCATGCAACGAAAAGCAGCAGCAAGTGCCGCTCAGACGAAAAAACACGGTCAGATGCTGATCGACGAACGGCGACAGCATATTTTGTCCCTGATCCACCTTCACGGCAGAGCAGTAGTCGGCGAACTTTCCCGCACTCTGCACATCTCGCAAATCACCATTCGAAAAGACCTCGATTACCTACAATCAAAAGGCCTGATCCAGCGAACGCATGGGGGCGCTTTGCGGCTGCAGTCCGGAGCGATGTTCGATCCTTCGTTGCAGGAGAAGCAGAAGCAGCATTTCCAGGAAAAGCAAAGGATTGCAGCAGCCGCAGCGAAGATGGTTCAGGAAGGCGAGTGCGTCATGCTCGACTCCGGAACTACAACCACTGCGATCGCGCAGGCCCTCAAAGGCTTTTCGCAGCTCACAATCATTACCAATGCGATGAATATCGCCGCCGACCTGGCCGGAACGGACTTCGAGGTCATCCTGATCGGCGGCAGTCTGCGGAAGAATTCGTTTTCACTGGTTGGACCGTTGGCAGAAGATGTGCTGGAGGAAATGCACGCAGACATTCTTTTTCTCGGGGTCGATGGATTTGATTCGGAAATAGGGCTGACGACGCCGAACTTCCTTGAGTCGAGGGTGAATCGCGCTATGGTGAAAGCCTCTCGGCGGGTTGTTGCGGTCTGCGACTCCACCAAGTTTAATCGCCGCAGTCTGTCTCGGATAGTTCCCGTCTCAGCCATTCATTGTGTCATCACCGACACCGACTTGCCTTCAGCAATCGCAGAAGGGCTTCTAAATCAGAACGTGGAAGTGGTCCTGGTTTAGAAGGAACCGGTCGAAGCCGATACTAGAGAGTGACTGGATCCGCTTCAATGACGACTCGACACCGAGGCTCGCTAGTGCTTACAGCGCTACTGGTAGATCTCTACATTTTGAACCACCCGGCTGATAGCACCATTTGGGCTGGGAGAATCGGGCTTAAGGCCGAAATGAAGCGAGCTGAACAGCCCGAGCAGTTGCCCGAAGATAACATCGAGAACAGGGCGGTAAAGATCGGTAATGCCGGGGCCTCTTTCAGTCGCGACGATGTAGTCGGCTTTGCGCTCCAGGGCCGCGACGCCGGTAGTCGCGACGGCAACACAAGTCCGCACCAGCGACTTACCGCGAATCTCACGCAGAAGGTCGAGTTCATATTTGCGCTGCTGCTCCTGACTAGACAAGAGGCTGACGAACAGGGTGTTTTGATCGAGGGCGGACATGGGTCCGTGGCGAAGCGCGAGCGTGGACTCAGAGAACGCGAGCACATTGCCGGCGGTGAGCTCGAGCATTTTCAATGCCGACTCCATTGCCGTCCCTGCAAGCAATCCCGACCCCACAAAGCAGGCGCGAGTGTATCCCTCATCTGCAAGCTCGGCTGCAACCTCGGCGGCCCGTAGAATGAAGCTTTCCCCGGCCTCAGAGAGCGCCCGGCAGATAGGCTCGTAGGCATCGAGAGTCCACGCATGCGCCAGGGTCTGTCCGGCGAGTACCATGTTCGAGAAGGAACTGGTCATTGCAAGACCGCGATCATTGGTGACCTCATCGAGGACAATAGCCAGGCAGTTCGGCAGGCCCTCAACACACCGTGTCATCCGGCCTGCCTCATTGCAGGAGACAACAATATGACGCACATTTGGACACTCTGCCAGCGCACGCTCCAGCACTGCGACGGATTCAGGGCTGTCGCCTGAGCGCGAAAAAGAGACCCAAAGATACGGTTGCTGCGGCAGGATGTAGTCGGTGAATCCCATCAACAGATCCGGGCTCGAGACAGGGATTACCTCGCACTGCCATTGCCGGCGCAAGAGATGGTGCAAAGAGTGACCAATGTAGTCGGAGGTCCCGGCCCCGATCAAAAAAACTATCGGACGCTTGCCGTGGTCGTCGCGCAAACCCGAGGAGCTCAGGAAGTCTCTTAACTCCGGGAGTCGAGAACGCACTCCGTCAAAGGTGAGCTGCCAGGAAACCGGTTGCTGCAGGATCTCGTGTGGTGTGTGCACAAGGCCCCGCTCTAGCTTTTCGTAGTCAGAGAGGTCGAGCAGTGTCGAGAGTGGATTCACGTGTATAGACTCCTTCCCGCGATGAACGGGCGATGGCTGCGGAACCGAATGAACACCTGACGCGGCGAGGCGTGATCTCGTTTCGCGAAACCAATCGTAACAAAACGTAACCTGTAATCGCAAATCGAAATTGACCTTACTGGACTCGCGAAATTTAAGCCGTTGCGCTTCTTCGCGCTAGCTAGCGCTTCATCGCTGCTCACTGCGGGATCACCGGAACGCGTTACGTTTTCTTCTCTGCATCACGAAATAGAGTAGCAATCCGACCGCTAGCCACGCACTGCCAAGCAGTTTGGCGTCAATATTGAGATTGAGCCAGATGAAGGTGCATACCAGGAGGCCGCAGAGCGGTACCGCTGCCGCGAACACGACCTTTTCCTGGGAGCGGAACTTATAGTGTATCAACGCTGCGGCGTTGACTCCGATGAAGGCGATGAACGCGCCGAAATTAAGCAACTCCGCACCTTTCTCAAAGCTGAGCAAGGAGGCGCCCACCAGGGTCATCGCCCCCAAAAGCAGTACATTGTTCCGTGGAATGCCGGTTTTCGCGCTCACGGAGCCGAAGAACCTCCTGGGCAGCGCATTTTCACGCCCCATTCCATAGAGCAGCCGGGCAGCACCGAACTGGGCCGCGATACCGGAACCCATGTTGGCGACGAGCAGGGTTGCATTCAACAAATGGAAGAGATACTTGCCTTCGACCCTGAGCGCGACCTGCACATAAGCCGTATCTACGATGGAGGCCGGAAACGGAAAGCGCCCCGGCCAGACCAACTGGGCCACATACACTTCGATCGCAGATAATATTCCGATCGCGAGGCAGGTGAAAACCGTGGCCAACAAAATATTGCGTTGAGGATTCTCAACCTCTTCCGACATGGTCGAGATGCCGTCGAAGCCGATATAGGTCAGCACGGCAATCGAAGAACCATGAAAGAGTCGGGCAGGAGAGAACGTTGCCGGATCATAAAACGGCAGCAGCCACTGCCCTCCCACAGGTCGCGCCACCATGGCGATGTAACGGACCGCGTAGGCGAGAAAGATGACCACCACGAGGCTCATGAAGAGAGCTAGCAAGCCATTGAGGCGTCCCGAGGTCTGTACTCCGCGTAGATTGAGACCGGTGAATAAAAGGACGAAGGCCACAACCCACGCGGCATAGGGGACTTGAGGAAGCACGTTCTGCGCAGCGGCGCTGCACCAAATGGCGCAGATAATCGGATTGAGCATGTAATCCATCAGCATGGACCAGCCCACCACATAACCGGCGAACGGATGAATTTCACTCCCTACGTAGGTGTAGGCGGATCCGGCGCTGGGATAAACGCGGGCCATCCGGCCATAACTCACTGCGGTGAAAAGCATGGCCACCATCGCAATGAGGATGGTTGTAACCACGTGCCCACGGGCGGCGTTGCTGACCACACCATAGATACTCATGGGCGCAGTCGGCTGGATGATGATGATGCCGTACAAGATCAGGTGACGGAGCTTGAGCGCGCGTCGGAGTCCGGGAGCGGATAGTTCGTGATCTGCGCTCGTAACCATGGTGAAAGAAAATCCTCTCTTGCTGCTGCGTCCGGCTAAATGCAAGAATCCGTATGAATCATCCTGGACTTGAGACCTTTAGCCTCGGGAATCCATGACGGCTTAAAAAATCGTCCCGAAATTCCGAATTTCGGAATGCTTCGGTTCCGCCGGGTTTTTGGGTTGAAAGCCCCCCAGTTATGTTGCCTGCCGCCGCGCAGGCACGCAGATCGGCTCCGCTGAGCCATGCAGCCAGAAATCCCGCGTTGAAGCTGTCCCCTGCACCGATGGTGTCGACGGTGTCGACGGCAATGGGTGCCACCTGAAAACGCTCTTTGCCATGCTGCACGATAGCCCCCTTGCTTCCACTCTTGACCGCGATCAACGGTACCCTCAAGGAAAGCACATCCAGCGCCTCTTCAACCGTCTCTCGCCCTGCGATCCGGCGCACTTCGTCGGCATTCGGCAGAAGAACGTCAACGTACTGCAGCAGCTCTTCGAGGACTCCGTCCCAGCCATCGTCGGGATCGTCATTGGTATCGAGAGAGATGGTCATCCCGCGCCGTTTCAGCTCACCAAAGATCGAGGGCAGATCGGGCTGAAGCGCCTTGTGCAGGAAGAGCGAGGAGAGGTGAAAGTGCCGGCCAGAGGCGAGATAATCAAGATCAAGATCGGCTCTCGACATCTCGAACATAGCGCCCGGATAGGTGAGGATTCTTCTCGAACCACGATGGTCCAGCAGAATCGTCACTCCGGTCTTGGTGGGGCCGTCAGTACGGATCACTCGTGAGAGGTCTACGTGAGTCTCGCTGAGCCGATCGAGAGCGATTGTTCCTAACTCATCGCTGCCGAGACGGGTGATAAACCCAACCCTGACCCCAAGAGCAGCGAGATTGTGCGCCAGAATGGCAGAAGAGCTGCCCAACGTTAGCTGAAAATCTGTAGCAAGAATCTCCCGATCGACCGCAATGCCTTCGGGCAATCCATACAATATGAGATCGAGGTTGATCTCTCCGGCTATCGTTACATCGAACTGAGTAATCATCAGGTCTTTCAGGACTCGCAGTTCTTCGGCTTCAACTTCCGTTCCTTCGGGAATTTTCTTCCCATTACTACTACTCTCACTTTTGTACCGGGATTTGACACCGGATGATCGGGACTCCTTCCACCGCTCTTTCGACTGTGAAAGAACGGCCTCCGGAGTGACCATGCAGTTTAGCGGCTGTTTCACCGAAGCTGAAAGAGCTTCTGGACATTCGCAATCGAGCAGGTTTCAGGGCGTTCTCAGTCTAACAAGAACATGGTGCGTTTTATTGTTTTTATTATTGTTTTGTTTGTTTATTTTCGCTGCGCGGGCTATTCTGAAGCTCAAAATGGGTGGCGCTGGATCCTGCGTTGCGAATCGTTATAAGAGATCACTCTCCACCCGATTCACGCCAAAACGCAAGCGGAGGAAATCCGGAGAAGAGTGCTCAGCCTGTCGCTCCGCACCAGAGTGCGGAACTTCTTGCGAGAGTCCACTCCACCTTAAGAGATGACGCAATTCAGCATGGTTAGGAAAACGAGACTCAGCCGTTACTTTTGTCGCGCGTTGCCAAGAAAGACTGCTGTGGCGGCGTTTCTTAGCATGGCAAATTTCGCGCACGCCGCGGATACCACCCTGATGAATCGCGGGGAATCTGTCGTCGTGCATGCCGGCGACGGTTCTTATGAAATCGGGCAACAGAACCACATCGTAATTCATGCCCGGGTTGCCGTGGAGATGGATCATACCTGGATCACTTCGAGCAACTACCCGGCGCACCACGTCAGCGAATCCTCTTTCAGTGATACCCTCGGGCATGGCCGGACAGTGACGGTTCAGTGCACCGGCTTGCCTTCCCGTCCGGAACTGACCTATGTTGTTCGGCTCTACGACAATATCGACGCTGGCGACATAACCGTAACAGTTCAGAACCATACCGTGCAGTCGGTCACCGTGCAGGCGGTCCGGTCCGTCGAAGCGCTTGGCGATCGACCCCTGAAGATGGGGGGTTCCGAGAGCAGCGATCGGGTTCTTTCCGATAGCTTCAGCGAAGACTGGCCGCCACTGAAAATCTATGACCTGAACCAGGCACCAGGCGGGATGCTCCGCGCTGTCGGCAGTCAGCTGATCTATAACCCGCAGAGCAGGCGGTCTATTTTTTTTGGCGCTCTCAGTTCCGATCGTTTTCTGACCATTATGCACCTAAAGGTTAACCCGGATGTTATGCACCGGCCGGGGATCGGCTCATACACAGTAGATTCAACGGGAACAACAGAGATCCAAGCCACTGACCCCGAGTCCGGCTTAAGTCGCGGTCCCGCAAAGAACCTGTTGGAATTGAGTCTGCCCCTGGCTCCAGGTTCTGAAATCGGCTCTGAGCGTCTGATGTTTGCGTTGGGAAATAACTATCATGCGATTCTCAATACTTATGGCGCCGCCATCCGGCTGCTTCACCACAGCCGCTCTGGAACGGGTCCCATGCTCGGCTGGTGGAGTTGGACTGCCTTTTATTCTGATATCACTGAGGGGAATGCCTGGTCCAACGCACAATGGCTGGCCGAGCACTTGAAACCACTCGGCTTCGACTATTTCCACCTTGATCTTGGATACGCCTACGCTCGCGGGGAATACACCACTCCGAATGCTGCCCAGTTTCCAAACGGACTGGCGACGCCGGCCAGCAAGGTATGCAGCTTGGGGTTAAAAATGGGATTTTGGACGGCTCCGTTTGAAGTCAGCGACCGCTCCTGGGTTTATGAGCACCACAAGGATTGGCTACTGCACAATTCGCAGAGCGAACCGATCAACATCGGGATCGGAGATGAAGCTGGTAAGGAAGTGTTATTCGTCCTGGATGTAACAAATCCGGAGGCACAGGAGTATCTCCGCGCTACCTATCGAACCCTTGCAAAAGACTGGCGAGCCGCTTACATCAAGCTGGACTTCATGGACAACACCGCCGTTGAGGGCGACTACTATCGGCCTCATACGACCGCGCTCGAAGCCCAGCGGATTGGTCTGCAGATCATTCGCGAAGCGGTCGGCGAGCACGTCTTGTTAGACAAGGACGGAAGCCCGATGTTGAATCCTGTCGGACTGGTAGATGAAGGCCGTCTTTCGCAGGACACCGGGCACACCTTCCTGCGCAGCAAGGAGGCCGCGCCCGGCATCGCAGCACGCTACTACATGCAGCACAATTTTTTCCTCAGCGATCCGGACGCATTGACGGTCTCTCGCCAGTTGATTGAAGAGCGTCAAATCCAGGCGCCGCTTACGCTGGAGGAGGCGCAGGTTTCTGTAACCCTGGCTGCGGTATCAGGGGGCATGTTCGAAATTGGGGATGACTTGCCTACGTTAGGCCAGGACGCTGAACGCGTTGCGCTGGTCACAAATCCTGACCTCTTGCAGATGGTAAGGCTCGGCAAATCGTCACTGCCTCTAGACCTGATGACCTATCGCCGCGAAGATGAGCAGCCAGGAGTCTTTCTTCTTCAGGAAGATGCGCGGCAGGCAATGCTTGCAGTTTTCAACTGGACCGAACGGTCAAACTCGCACGAATTCAGTTTCTCTGACCTCGCACTCCAGCCGGATCATCATTATCACGTCCTGGATGTGTTCAAGCCGGAGGAACAACCTCGATTTAACTCCACTGGATTACAGGTCGAAAAGCTGCCGGTCCATTCTGTAGAGCTATTCAAAATTCTGGACGATTCCATTCCCGCACAGCCGCCCTCAGTAGTCGCCGAGGTTCCCACTAATGGAAAGGTCAGCCAGGATCTTCTCTTCAAGGCAGCCGCACCTGACAGCCCGGTTCCGGCAATTGCTTATCACTGGGACTTTGGAGACGGAGTGATTACGGACGGCGCCACCCTGACGCATGCTTATACCCATGCAGACAGGTTTGTGGCTCATCTTCGAGTCGAGGGAGTAGACGGCCTCTCCTTCGAAAGGGATTACCCAGTGACCATCAGTGGTTCGATGGCCATTCCCGTACCGAAGCGCTACCTCGATGACACAAAGAAATCATTAGCTCCCGAGTGACCTGCCGCCCGCATTCCTGAGTGTGGGTCTGGGCGGGGCCACTTCACTCCGTAGATTGAAGGCGATGAATATTCGGTGGGTCGAAGATTGTTGGCATGTGGCCGGAAATCCGGACCGTGAACTGATCTTCGGAACTTAGATCGTCGAGGCCAGTCGCCTTAAAGTGCACAACGTATTCGCCCGGCTCTGTGTAAGTGTGCCTCACTTGGTCACCTTCTAGAGTCACGCCATCTCCAAAATCCCACTTAAAAGACAGTACCGGCTCCTCTCCCTTGTTCCTGGCGGAGAACGTGAGCGTTTCTCCAGCTTCTCCTGCAGAAGGATGGTCTGCGGCAACGTTGGGGTGAGCCGCAGGAACTTTTGAATCGATTATTTTTAGGACGCGTACCGAATGCGCTGGCTGATCAAGATCAAGCATGCCTGCTTTTAAGCTGTGTGTCTCCTTTGCGTCCAGGACATCTGTGATTACATAGTCTCCGGTGGCCGGCAGCCCCGCTGCCGCGAGATCGATCGTATGAGACCTCGTTGCATCGGTCCAGTTAAAGACAGTCAGAATACTCTGTCTGCGATCCTCTTTAAGGAGGAAAATACTCGGCTGTTTGTCCTCGGCCGCGTAAGTCATCAAATCCACTGGCAAAGATGCCTTGCCCAGCCGAATCATATTAATCAGCTCTGGGTTTTCAATCAGCGCTAACCGCTCGGTATCCTTCGTCAGAGATGGCAGGTCGTCTCCAATTTCAAACATACCGCCGGAAACGGCAGCCAGCGAAATCGAGACTCTGGCTTCGTCTAAGGTCGCTGGTTTGCTGCTTTCGTGCCATGACTGGTCCCTGATTGTTTGCGTGGAGACGGTGAAAGCGTCAGGATCGGCAACAAAGAAATTGCGGTTCATATAGTAGCGGGCAGCGATCCCGGTTGCCGCCTCTTTGCTGGCCCCGAAAGTATGGCCGGTATCCTGAGAAATTCGGCCGTAATCCACTATACCCACTGGATTCAACATCGGGCTTCCATCCTTGTCTAACAAGACCTGCTCTCCGACCGCTTCGCGAATGATCTGCAGACCAATCCGCTGAGCTTCGAGCGCTGTCGTACCCGGGTTGAAGTAATAGCCTTCGATTGCGCTGTCGTCCATGAAATCCAGCTTGAAATAGCGAATGCCCCAAACGTTCACCATTGTGGAATACGTCTTCCGCAGGTACGCTTGAGCGCCCGGATTGGTGGTGTCCAGGACGAACAGCTGATCTTTCTTGTCTTCGACGGTACCCGCGTGGATCGGCTCCCCCTTGGCATTTTTAACTAACCAGTCTGGATGATTCTGATGAACCCATGAGCGCTCCGAGACTTCGAAAGGCGCAGTCCAGATTCCAGGAACCAAACCCAGTCCGTTCACCTTAAAATAAACTGGCGCCAGGCCGTCAGGAAAAAGGGTTGCGTTTGGGGTCGTGTATTCTCCACGTGCGAACTGATAGCCCTCGTCAATGTGAAAGAGATTGTAGCCGAGCGATTTTAGGTGCTGTGCCTCCCACTCAGCATTAGTCAGAGCGGCACCCTGATTCAAGCCAAAGTAATAAGCCGTCCAACTCCACCATCCCATCAAGGGGGGGGGGCTGAAGTTCTCGCGTGATGAATCTGGCGTATGAGAGAGCCATAGGTATCTAACTGCTGGTGATAATCCTGGGACAAACCGAAGAGCACTCGCTCTGAAGAAATTTCCGCTCCAGGTGCGACAGAGAGATTCAACTGCACCTGGTCTCCTGCTGGAGAGTCCTCGACGGAATTCTCCATCTGTAGCTCGGTTGTTCCTGTCGAATCGACCTCATAGCCTGCGAGACCAGTAGCGTTGCCTGAGGAGTTGGCGACATGGAGCCGTAAAACTGTCAGGAACCGTTCTGAAGTAAGCGCTCCAATAAACAGGCTTTCATGACTACTCCGGTTGTAGATGAGCTGACTTCCTACTGCACGATGCATTCGCTGTTTAGCATCGGCCAAATCATGGATCGTCATGCCTGGACGGTCTTCACTCCAACTGTCAGAGAGCACTCGATCATCCTCTGCCGCGCCTCCGAGATTGAGAATCTGTCCGTCCGTCGCTTCCAGCGAACGAATACCTTCGATATGGATCGCCTTTCCCGTGGTATTCCGTACTGTCACCTGGATGTCGCCGTAGGGTTCGCTGGTATACGCACGTAGGTGATAGATCAGGTCTGGATGTTCGCTGCTTCCCGAATAAGTCACCTGCCAGTCCGTCGCGTTCCCAAGATACCCCTGAACCTGCGATTGTTCTACCGCATGCCGAGGATAGTCGGACGCATGGAGCCAATGTCCATCCACTTCCACGGCAGCTCCAGCCCGCAAAGCATCAGACTTGGCGCCGGGCATTGCGATCGTGTACTTACCGTCGGCCGGGTTTATCTTGATATGCAACGAGCGCCCCTGTGCCAAACAGTACGCGCCAAGCGCCACGAAGGTAGTGCCGCCTGCGAACGCAGCGAAAGCCAACCGACCCATTGTGCTTTTCCTGACCAAACTCTTACTCACCTTTCCTCAATCGATTCAAGAGCAATGACAGCTGTTTCATCGGACATTCAGCGATCCCGCTTCGGCGCAGAGTAGTGCCATGCTACCCTGGCCCGTATAACGGCACAGATTCTCTCCGGCTTGCTCTGGTTGATATCCTCAAAAGGACAGCTTCAATGCCATCTGCAGAATTCGAGGGTCGCCTGCAGAAGTGATTTGCCCGAAGCTGCTATCTGTCAGGCCATTATCGGGCGCTCCAAAGTTGACGTTGTTGAAGACGTTGTAGAACTCTGCCCGAAACTCCATCCCGAGGCGCTCGGTTAGCTTTGCATTCTTCAATAGCGCCGCGTCTGTGTTGAAGGACCGTGGTCCGCGAAGTACGTTCTTTCCGGTGTTCCCGAACGTACCGATTGCGTTGGGTGCGAAAACGCTCGTATTGAACCACTCATTGATCAACGCCGCGTGCGACCTGCTATTACTTAATATGGCGCTTTTTATGCTTGGGGCGGTCAGATCGGCACGGTCTGCTCCAATCCCGCTAAACGAATTGTCATAATCGCTAAAGACTGTGAATGGGAAACCGGTCTGCCAATTTAAGATGGCGCTGATGTTCCATCCATTGATAACCCTATCCATAAAGCCTTTGAACGGTGCATGAGGAAAAGAATAATCTCCCGATATTCTGAATATCTTGTTTACATCTCCAGAGTCTGGACCGTAATCGAAATAACGACCGCAGCTACAGGTATTGGTGTTTAGCTCCCCCGGTTGTCCATTGGGGCCAAAATCATTCAGAGCACGCGACCAGGTAAAGTTGGACAGCAGCGACAGTCCTCGCGTCAGCCGTTTCTCCACCGACAACTGGACGGCGTGATAGTTACTATTCACTCCCGAGTTGATTGAATTGATAAAGCCGAACGCAGGATAGATACGTCGCTGCTGCGTGTTATTTTCATTGGACTGTCCGGGAATATATATAGCTGGATTCACCTGTAGCAACCCGGCTTCCTGGTCTCCTGTGCCTCCCAGGTGATCAGCCTTATTACCCATGTAAGCTGCACGAAGTAGCCAGTTGCTACCGATACCGCGTTCCAGGGTCAGGTTCCAAAGCAGGATTTGAGGGGGACGAAAATTTCGATCAAAGATCTGTGTGAAAGAAATGTCCTGCGGGAACGTAGCGGTTGGGCCTGGATTGCTTGGACCGAACTGTGCCGGAAAAGGATTAGGAACCCCCCCACTGCCGTAGGGGTCGGTAAAATTCACAGTCGTAAGGTTCACGATCGGAGCGAACGGAGGAATACCCACCACATCTTCAAAAGCTACGAGGTTAGGCGACTGATAATAGTAGCCTGCACCACCACGAACGCTGGTCTTTCCATCCTGCGTGAGTTGATAGGCAAATCCAAACCGGGGGCCAAAATCACTGAGAGTGTGATAGATCGAGGAATTTGGGCAACCCGGATCGTGGTTCCTTCCCCCAAAGATCAAACCAGCAGGCGAGTTCGGGTACCGCTGAGACTGGGAACCGGGAACGAAACATCCAACTCGTCCCTTACTATCCGTATACGGAATGAAAGGGTCCCATCTCAAACCGGCACTCAGGGTGAGACGGTGAGTTGGGTGCCAATCATCCTGTACAAAAGCACTCCAGTTGGTCCCCGAAAAGTCAAGATAGAGGCCACCTGCCTGCGTAAAACTTGACACTGCACCTAATTCGAAGTCTGCGACATTATCTCCTGAAAGACTATTCGAGAAGGTGTAAACACCGTTTGCCTGGTAGGAATTGCCCATTGGAACGTGAACATGCCTGACTTCGCCTCCGAACTCTAGTTGATGCGCTCCCTTGAGAAGCGTGGCAACTTGACGAATAGACCAATCACTTCTGTCCCAGATGCCGGTTGCGGGCTGCTCGCCTATGGTGAAGTTTCCCGACACGCCTACATTGAGGGTTGGCTTCAAATTAGTAGTCTGAGCGATAAGTGAGCCGGCGTCCTGAATTGTGAAGGGGGCCGGGGAAAGCGTCTCCCCTGTCTGACTCGTGTAGCCGAAATAGGTATTGAGTAGAAAGTGTGATGAAATCGTATAGATATCCACCACGCTGACGTTCTTCAGTGAGAGGTTTTGCGGATCTGCCGTATTACCTTCCAGGACGTTGCTGTCAGACGGCAAGATGATTGGGATACTGTAGTTCAGTTGGAAGTAACGCCCGCTCAGGTGGTGTTTGCCTAGGTTGTAGTCAATCTTGGCCAGGTACTCGTTGGTATTCTGAACGGATGGGGTGCCGTTGTACGTGAGTTGGCGCCCAGGACCATTCGGGTCGGGAATATGCTGCAGGAGAAATTGCGCTGTTGGGTCTAAGGCTGACAGCGGAACCTGATTATTGTTGTATGGAACTCCGGTGTACGGGTTCACCAGTTGAGTCCCTGGAAGAAGATCTGAGAAGTCGCCTGTGCGCTCCGCGGCGGTTGGCACAAATGCTACCTGTCCAAAGACAGCGGTGTTTTGCCGCGTTCCCTGATACGAGCCAAAGTAAAATAACTTGCCCTTGAGAATAGGTCCACCGATGGTGCCGCCAAATTGATTCTGCTTTAACGGGTTCGGCGACGTGGCAAAGTAGTTCCGGGCATCCATGGCGTAGTTCCTTAAGAATTCAAAAGCATCGCCATGGATCTGATCAGTTCCGGATTTTGTAACGGCGTTTACAATTCCGCCTGTCGCGTTGCCGTAAGTGGCGCTCATGTTGCCTGTCTGAACGTTAAACTCCTGCAGAGCATCAGGGCTGGGAAAGGGCAGATTAGTGTTGATGTAGGTATCGTTGTAATCTACCCCATCCAGCAGGTAGTAAACGCCATTGGCTCCCCCGCCATTCACCTTGGCATACTGCTGGCCCGGAAGAACGCCGCCTTCACAGTTGGCCCCGCAGTTCAATGCAGAAACATCGACCGCACCGGGAACCAGAAACACCAATTGTTGCGCTTGCCGGCCGTTCAGCGGCAGGCCCACTATGCTCTTTTGGTCGATCAGCTGTCCGACGGTCGGCTCATCGGTGGTCACCATGGAGGCATTCGCCTGCACGGTTACCTGTTCACTTACTGATCCCACGAGTAGTGGGACGTTTTGAGTAGCGGCCTGACCGACGCTCAAAACAATACCTTTTTGTACGTAGGTGGTAAAACCGGTCATTCGGACTGTCAACTCGTACGTGCCTACGGGAAGGCTCGGAAACAAATAGTCGCCGGAAGCTCCGGTCTTGGCGGTCTGCTGGTAGCCGGTGGTTGACTGTTCTACTGTAACAGTTGCGCCGGGCAGAGCAGCGTTGGTGCGATCAGTCACGGTACCAGAGAGTCGCGCGGTGGTGAACTGCGCGAGCGCTGTGGTAGCGCACATGAAGGCCGAGACAAACGAAAGAACAACGAGAGCTGGCCAATAGTGCACATGCTTTAGAGTCTGACATCCTGCATTTGTAAGCCGCTGTTTCTGGACCATATACGCCACCTCAATATTTCTCGAAGCCCGACGAGCTGATTGGTTTGTTATCGTTGTCTACTCGGTCTCTTTATGGAAACCCGTGAATGTTCGTTTCTGTTCGTATTTGAAGTATTATGATCGCATTGTGGCTTCTGTCAGACCCTTATAGCAGCCATCCAGACGACGCAAACGGTCAAAACGGTTGATCGACAATCTCCTCGCTCGCGGGATCCCAGTAAAGTCGCTTCCCGCTCCAATATGACTGGGCGGCCATGATGCAGACGATGCTGTGTGAAAAGCCGTGGTCGACGGTCGCATTGGGTTGTTTACGCGTCTGCATGGCCTCAAGCAAATTCAGCAAATGGCCCACATCGTCGTCGTCCGGTCCGAGAGAGTTGGGCGGTTCTGCCCCAGGGACCTGCATCATTGCTGCCTGATCGGCGGGCGGCCCTACCAATGGCGCTTGCTTATAAACGGGACCTGATTCCCAGGGATCGAATTCCCTTCTGCCGCCTTCTGCAGTAGTGACGAAGAGCGATGCACCTTCTCCACCATAGTTCTCGATCGTTCCGTTCCTGCCCAAAATGCGCGAAAAGCTCCTGTAACTGTTCCCGAAAGTCGTCTTGTACGTGTACAGGAACCCACTAGGATAAGTGACAGCCGCTACGCACGTATCGGGATTTTCGCGACCATCTTTCCAGACGAAAACACCCCCGTTTGCGACGATATTAACCGGATGCGTCTCGTCTGTCCAAAGGTGGACGAGGTCACTACCGTGACTGAGCCACTGGTCAAAAATTCCGGAGGAGAAATCTTTATAGAGCCGGAACTCAAGGTAAACGTGCGGATCAAAGGGTCGGTCTGGTTTGCCCAGGAGCCAGCGCTTCCAGTCCGTGTCTTCCTCGCGAAGCTGCGATTTGCGCCCATACAACCAGCTCTTCCACTCCATCTTTTCGTCTTGCAGCATTTCTGGAGAGATGCCTGTGTCGACTCCTACAAAACGCCAGCGCTCCTCGTTGACATTCCACTCCTGCTCGATCTGGACAATGCTGCCGATTTTCCCCGACCGAATGATCTCTCGAACGGCAAGCGGGTAAGCCTGGCTGCGGTGCTGCGTTCCCATCTGTACGATCTGCTTCGAGGCTTTCACGACGTCACGCGCCTCCTTGGCCTCCGCAAGCACGTTGGCAAAGGGCTTTTCGACGTAGCAATCCTTGCCTGCCTGCACAACAGCGCTGCACAGCTTTGCGTGTTGGAAGTCTCCGGTGGCGATCATCACGCCATCGATGTCCTTCCGCGCCAGCATCTCTTCGGAGTATTGATAGCTCTGCGGCTCAAGGTCGAAAGCTTTCCTTACCTGTGCCGCGCGCCGCTCCCTTGCAAGGCTCCAGAGGTCGCACACAGCAACGGTTTCTACTGGAATTTGCTTCGAGGCAAGTTGCGCCATGTGCACGTGGCCTTCGCTCCTGTCTCCGCACCCCAGCTGCCCGAGACGGATACGGTCATTCGATCCGAGAATCCGGGCATACGATCGCGCGTCCATGCTCGTAGTCATCACGAGTCCCGCGGCACCCTTAAGGAATGTCCTGCGATCGGTCCCGTCCGTCTCTTTCATCCGCTGTCCTCAGAAGATGGGCCTGCTCCCCGGTTAGCGGCGAGTGGACCTCGGGAAGTCCTTGCTGCTCCTACTGTCGGGGCTGGAATGACTGGTCTCTTGCACGTTATCTGGTCACAGTAGGCGTAATTTCGTTTCATTACTTTACCTATCTTTCATTAACGTTTACTTCTCAATTGTCCTCTTGTCAAGGGAATTACAGTGCCCCTGGCGGCGTGCTTTGAGATTTCAATATCGTGCTTCTCTAGTCGCATCGGTAGCCGCCAGCGCCGATGCCGGCGCAAAGCTAGTCAGGCATCGGGACTTGGGTAATAGTCACTGAGCCGGCAGAAGATCGTGCGCTGGTACCGTTGCAGTTCAGCCCCTTTGCCGTATGTCCCACTCTACCGTTCTCTGTTGGTGCATTAGTAAAATTCGGTTAGCGTCAACCCGGATGGAATGGCGTGCAGAGCAGCGCTCTGGGTGCTCTCGACCGTGTCGAGTAACGGGGATACCGGGCTCCATCTCACCCGATGCGCCAGCCAAAGTACAGGCTTCTGTTCGCCCGCAGTCCGTCTCGCTCCCCCTTTTCATCTGCCCAAAAAGACAAATCACCCGCAACGAGCCAGATCGCACTACTGGCCGGCTTCCCTTTGAGGTGATAACTTAGGCCGGATCAGCAGGAACAAGCAGGCTGTTGCAGCGAGGGGCAAGAGCCCAGCTGCAAGAAATGCCGGCCCATACGAATATCGATCGACCGTAAGCCCCACCACAAAAGTGAAAGCGGCGCCTCCAAGTCCCGCTGCTAACCCACTGAGCCCCGTAACCGTGGCAACGACCTCTTGCGGAAAAAGATCCGACGGCAGAGTGAGGCCCATTGTGGACCAGCTCGCATAGCCCCACAAGGCTACACAAATCAGTCCCAGCGCAATATAGACGTTGTGGACTCGAGCGGACGGAATACCCGCCAGGATTGGCAGACAACTTACCGCGCAGATCCAGGTACGGGCGCGAATCACGGAGACACCGCGTCGAATGCAGTAACCGGAGATCAGACCTCCGGTAAAATTCCCCAGATCTGCTGCAAAAAACGGCACCCACGCGAATAGGGCAATACGCTTCAGACTGAATCCCCGAGCATCGCTAAGATACTGTGGTAGCCAGAAGACATAGAACCACCAAATGGGGTCGGTGAGCGCCCGTCCAAGCACAATACCCCAGACATTCCGGTCCTTGAGTAAATGGCGCCAACGTAAAATACCTTTGCGCTCCGACCTCAAAGCCTTCTCCTGCCCGGCATAGATGAGCGCAACCTCCTCTTTCGTGACTCGCGGATGGCGGTCGAGCGGGTGATAGACATGTAGCCATACCGCCAGCCAAACGAATCCGAGCATCCCCGAAAAGACAAACGACCACCGCCACCCTAAGGCGATGGCGATCCAGGGAATCACGAGGGCGGCAAGAGCACCGCCCACACTTGAACCACTGTCGAAGATCGCGACAGCCACGCTTCGCTCTTGACTCGGAAACCACTCTGCAACGGCCTTGCTTGCTCCCGGCCAGTTGACACCCTCTCCGATTCCCAGCATGAATCGAAAAGCGATGAAGCTGAATACCGAGGTTGCAAAGCCGGTGAGGATATTGACCAGCGACCACCACACGACGGCAACTGCCAGGCCGATACGCGTACCCACGGCATCCAGAAATATTCCGCCCAGAAGCCAGGTAAACGCGTAGGAGATCTGAAAGGCGCCAAGGATCCTCGCGAGTTCCGCGTGGCTCAGATGAAACTGTGTTGAGATCAGCGGCGCCAACACTGAGAATGTCTGACGGCTGATGTAGTTGATGACTGTTGAGAAAAAGAGTGTCCAAACCACCCACCAGCGTGTTCGTCCTGGCTTGCTTTTGCGAGGTGGATGGACGATCGCCTGCTGCGTACCCTTGAATGGATTCATCTCATCTCGTCATTTACAGCGCGTCGGATTCTTCACACGGCTGACTAGACCATCTTTGCCAACATTCCCTCATCACCTAGCGGTCTTCCATTCACAGGCGCGTTAAACTCAGTCCAATTGAGCCGCGGAATCAGCATCGAGATAGACCGTCACATTCGGATGCGTACGAAGGAGGGTGGCGGGGCACTGTGTAGAAATCGGATCTTCAAGCGCTCGGCGAACGATTCCTGCCTTGCGACTTCCAGGCACAGATACGATCAGCCTGGGGACGTGCATCAACGCCGGGATGGTGAGGGTAATGGCTTGTTCCGGTACCTCCTCAACCTTCTCGAACCAGCCTTCTGCTACCTGCTGATTGCGGCATGCCTCATCCAGCTGGACGATCTTCACATCCAGAGGATCGTTGAAGTCTGCAACTGGCGGATCGTTGAAGGCGAGATGCCCATTCTCGCCAATCCCCAGCAAACAGAGTTGCGGATCCGCAGCACGCAGCTTCTCTGCGTACTCTTGGCTGGTCTGCTCTGGATTAGGCGCAGATCCGTTCACCTCGAAGAAATCCTTCATCTTCACCCTGTTCGTTAATCTATCGCGCAGGTAGCGTCGGAACGAGGCTGGGTGATCCGGAGATATCCCGATGTACTCATCCATATGAAAGCCGCGAATACGTTCCCAGGGTAGGTTATGAATGCCGGTAAGTGCATTTAGCATATCCAGCTGCGATGCACCAGTCGCAAAAATAACCGCAATCATCCCACGCTTCTGCACGAGCTCTAGCATTGCGTTCGCTGCAGCTCGCGCGGCAGCTTCGCCTGCGGCGGCACGGCTGGGATAAACCTCCACCTTCATCGTTTCAACTTGAAGATGTCTTACTTCTGCAGCTGTGATGTCCATTTCAGCCCTCGATTTCAATGTTAGCCTCGCCTGCCGAGACTTTTTCGGGGCAGAATGAACCCGTCTAAAGAGATCCCCCAGGAACGGCTCAGAGCAGAATCGGCTTGATGCCTGTGACTTCACAAAAATCCGCCAGCGCGGGATAGAGTTCTTCTCCATAGCCGAGGCATGCGTATTCATTCGTCCAGTGCTGGAGAAGCGCGTCGATATCGCAATGCGCGGTCACAAATCCATGCGGCCAGAACGGGATACCGGACTCGTTCAGTCGCTGTTGCACTTGCTCAGGCGAAGGTTCAAAGATGGTGGCGCGAGTAATCATCATCTGAAACTCTCCATTGACCCGGCCCAGCCGCGCCAGCACACCTTCGCCCGACTTGCAGATGAGCCTGACGGACAGGCCGCCCGCGCCACCCTCTGTGGGAATCCCATGCTCTGCAAATCCTGCCGGACCGAGCTTGCCGGCCAGCGAAGGTGGACATGCTCCATCGCCGATGATCTTGATCTCTTTTGTCTTACGGTCAATATGCTGGAGATCGCCATAGTAAATCCGCTCCCTGCTAAGCGACATAAGAAGGAAAACCGTGAGCGCTGTATTGAAATCTGACAGCGTGGATGCACCGTATCCATCTTCTAGCATCATGCTCTGCGCAAAACAGGTGGCAGCATAATCGTCCGCGAGCCCCGGGAACGATTGGATGGTGTAAAAGAGATAGTCTTCACGGTCGACGATCTCTTTGATGGCCAGGTAAAGCCGCGTCGACCGCTCATTCACACGATTTTCGGCTGGCACTGCGCCGAAGAGCTCTTGCAGTCTGGGTTGCAGCGCCTGCAATTGGTCCTCAGAGATACGTTCCGCTGTCCGGATGATCTCGGTCGTATCCCGTGAGTCGATATCGAGGCCAAACATGCGCATCCACTGTGAGGGATCGGCTACCCCACACGTCTGGCCCATGCCTCTACCGCCGAAGGCACCAACAGTGGACATGTTCAGCACATTTTTCAGGTGAGCGGCCCGTGCATAGCTGACGATACGGCCGACGGTATCCGGCTCCTCGATTGCCCCGTACACGAACCGGTGTGCTACGCCAATTTCAAGCAGCCCGCCGTGCAATACCAGTCCGCCCACCGGCCTCCAGCCCTGCGAACGCGGGTGTGTCCAAAGCACGATGCCTTTCCCGCTGCTAGCAAAATCGCGCACCGCTCCCACGATGTGGGCTGCCCACACCCAGGTGCCGGAGAAGAGCACCACCGCGTCTACACGGTCATCCCGCTTCATCTTTTTAAGAGCTTCCGCAGCTTCCTGCTTGCTGGCAATCACCGTATCGTGTTCGACCAGTTGCAAACCCGCCTTGCGGAGCTCTGTTTTAGCCTCGATGATCAGAGCCTCATCAATAAACGGGCTGCCCATCGGGTCGCGCAATCCATCCTTGTGCACTCCGTAGACGATGAATCCGACAGTCGCTTGAATCACGCTTGCTCTCCTGTATGTTGATGTTCCTGATGGTATGGGTGGACCAGCATGGATCGCAGCTGGCGATATCTCTCAACCTGTGACCGGTACTGTGCGGCGAGAAGAAGATCGGGGTGCACGCAATCCTGCTCGCGAACCATAGCCCGTGCGGCCTCTTCGAGGTCGTGATATGTTCCCACGGCAACGCTGGCCAGCATCGCCCCCCCGAGACAGACCGCTTCCTGGCAGCTCATAATATGTAGCCGTTTCTTCGTTAACGACGCACGCAGGCGCATCCCGAGTGGGGAACGTACGCCGCCGCCGAAGACATTGACATCGCCGAAGCTACAACCTGCGTCTTGCAGGCACCTGGTCAAGATCGACAGCTCCGACGCAATCCCTTCTTGAATGCCCTTGTACAGACGTGCACGCGTGGTGTCGAAACTTAACCCGGTGATGGCTCCACGAGCGTGCGAGTCGAATTCCGGATTGCACGTACCGATCAGGTGCGGAGTAATCACTAGTTCCGTGGGACCTGCCGGCGCTCCGAGTTCAAGATCCGCGAAGAGGCGGTGGTCTTGTTCTGTTTCCCTCTTCGCTCCGTACAGTATCTCTCCGAGCCATTGCATCATGATGCCACTGGGAAAGTAAGCAATCGTGACATACTGTCCGGGAACAGCATGCGGATAGCAGTTGAGGCTGGCTTGCAGCGCGGCGTCGTTCAAAAGCAATTCATCGGAGGCGACTGTGATGCATTCATAGGTTCCCAGCGACCCTGCAGCTCTTCCCTTCGCAACTACGCCGAGCCCGATGGCTCCAATTACCTGATCGTGGCCTCCGACCACTACCGGAGTGCCAACCA
>Ga0206981_10026_pt2 | contig 36977 bp, 37 predicted proteins | sample Alteio_BWMinCont_17_FD_153312 | JGI IMG/M metagenome (GOLD analysis project Ga0206981, IMG submission 153312) | Enriched cells from forest soil in Barre Woods Harvard Forest LTER site, Petersham, Massachusetts, United States -... | ecosystem: Environmental > Terrestrial > Soil > Temperate forest >... | reverse complement strand
CTTGTCTTGAATGAAGTCATGCAGTGGCAGCGTTTTTCAACATTTGCTAAGCGCTTTAGGCCTGAGCGTGAATTAACAAAATATTTTTACCCTATTTTTGAAATGCAGGGCGGGAAAATAACCTACATACATTTACAGAAGCGAACTAACGAAGAGGAGTACGAGAAACTAGCCTATAACACTTTTATGGAGAGTGACAATTATGCCAACAGATCTTTTGCAACAAAAGCGACAATGTTTTTTAAACACCCTCTTACGCAACATATTATTGTGCATGGCGTCGTTAGTCCTGTCGCGGCAGTGGCATTGGCAAGTGCGGTAATTCATGCTTATTCGCCAAAAACAAAATGAACGGCTGGCTTAAGCAAGTCGTAGGTTGGGTTGAGCTATTTCTGCAAAACCCAACAATCCCTCTCAAAAATTATGCAAACCAATGATGTGTGGAAATTGATTTAACAACGCTTATCGATTATAATTATGTAATACCAAATCATTATCGATGAGGATTATTATGCTAACAGTCACTATTTCTCCTAAATATCAAGTCGTGATCCCCAAGGAGCTTCGTGAAGCGCTACATTTGCTGCCGGGCGAAAAATTGCAGGTTTTCCGTTATCAAAATCGAATTGAATTTGTAATGATTAGGGATATAAAAAAAATGCGTGGGTTTCTGAAAGGAATTGATACTCAGATTGAGCGCGATGAGGATAGAACGTGAAAAAAAATGTAGTAGATTCCTCTGGATGGCTTGAGTATTTCGCGGATGCAAATAATGCTGATTTTTTCGCGCCAGCTATTGAAAACACAAAGAATTTAATCGTACCTAGCATTTCTGTTCTTGAGGTTTTTAAACATATTTTGCGTCAATGTTCAGAGAGGCAGGCATTTGAAAGTATTGAGTGTATGCTGCAAGGCACTGTTGTAGATTTAAATATCGAAATATCCTTAACTGCTGCAAAGCTGGGAGTGCAACATAAAATTCCTCTTGCCGACAGCATTATTCTTGCAACAGGCCTGATGCATGAGGCAATCGTTTGGTCTCAAGATGCTGACTTTAAAGGGCTTCCACAGGTGAAATATATTAATAAAAAACGAATGCCGTAGAGCGGTGGACTAAGGCGCTTTGCGCCGTTGTCCACGCTACGAGTGACAATAAAATTTAACTATCCTTTTCCAGCGAGCGTAAAAATTCCACTTTGTGATAGCCGCGTGGTAATTTATTTCCACGTCTACCACGTTCGCCAATATAATGTTTCCAATCATTGGGTTTGAGTTTTAATTGCTTGTTACCCGAGGTCAAACCTAAGATTTGATTTTTTCTTAATACCGCAATATCCACCACAAATTCTTCGCGGCTTTGCACTCGACCTGCAGGAATATTAATAATTTTGTTGCCCTTGCCTTTTTGTAATTGCGGTAATTCACTTAAAGCAAAAATTAATAAATGGCCTGTATTGGTAACCGCGGCAATAAAAGCATCCTCTGCATTGCTAATCATACGAGCGGGTAATGCTTTCGAACCTTTAGGGACAGAAAGAATCGTTTTACCGCCACGATTTTTTCCATATAAATCTTCGAGTTTTGTGATAAATCCATAACCTGCATCCGAGGCTAAAAGAATCTGTTGCTCAGGCTCACCTAACATAACCGCGACAAATACTGCTTCAGGCGGTGGATTCAAGCGTCCTGTTAGTGGTTCGCCTTGTCCGCGCGCCGAAGGCAGGGTGTGTGTTGCTAAGGAGTAAACGCGACCTGTTGAGTCTAAGAAGATGGCAGGTTGATTGCTGCGGCCAAGAGCAGATGACAAAAAGTCATCGCCTGATTTGTAACTTAACGATAAGGGATCTAGCTCATGACCTTTTGCCGAACGTACCCAGCCTTTACTGGACAGGACAACGGTTACCGGTTCTGTTGGCAAGATTTCTGTTTCACTCATGGCTTGCGCGTCGCTACGTGTCACAATCGCTGAGCGGCGTTTATTGCCATGTTGTTCCGCATCGGTTTCTAATTCTTTCCGAATCAATTTTTTTAAGCGGGTACTCGATCCTAGAGTTTTTTCGATATCGTCTTTTTCAGCTTCTAATTCTTTTTGTTCTTTCTTAATTTGCATTTCTTCTAAGCGTGCTAAATGGCGCAATTTAATTTCTAAAATGGCCTCGGCTTGTTCGTCGCTTAATTTAAAGCGTTTCATCAGCACCGGTTTAGGTTTGTCTTCTTTGCGGATGAGAGCAATGATTTCATCCAGATTCAGATAGGCAATTAATAAACCCGCTAAAATATGCAAACGATGATTAACATTATCCAAACGATGTTGTAAACGACGCTTTACCGTAGCTAGCCGATATTCTAACCATTCCGTTAATATAGTCAGTAAATTTTTAACTTGAGGGCGTCCATCTAAGCCTATCATGTTTAAATTAACGCGATAACTACGCTCTAAATCCGTAGTTGCAAATAAGTGCGCCATCAATGCTTCAGTGTCAATGCGATTGGAGCGCGGAATAATAACCAGGCGAGTGGGGTTTTCGTGATCGGATTCATCACGCAAATCAGATACTAACGGTAATTTCTTTGCTTGCATTTGTTCGGCAATTTGCTCTAACACTTTACCGCCAGAAACTTGATGCGGTAATGCGGTAATGATAATTTCATCATCTTCAAGAACATAAACGGCACGCATGCGTAATGAGCCATTGCCGGTTTTATAAATATGCTTGATATCTTTGCGCGGAGTAATAATTTCAGCATCGCTTGGAAAATCGGGTCCGGGTATGAATTTGCAAATTTCTTCAAGGCTCGCATTGGGATTATCTAATAAATGTATCAGTGCAGTAACCACTTCGCGCAAATTGTGCGGAGGAATGTCCGTGGCCATTCCCACGGCAATACCCGTTGTACCATTTAACAAAACATTCGGTACGCGCGCAGGAAGCATGGAAGGTTCTTGTAATGTACCATCAAAATTCGGTACCCAATCTACTGTGCCATCTCCGAGTTCACCTAATAATACGTCGGCATAAGCGGATAGACGCGACTCGGTATAACGCATGGCAGCAAATGATTTTGGATCATCTTGCGATCCCCAATTACCTTGGCCTTGGATGAGAGGATAACGATACGAAAAAGGTTGTGCCATCAACACCATCGCTTCATAGCAGGCCATATCGCCATGAGGATGGAATTTGCCAAGTACGTCACCGACGGTACGCGCGGATTTTTTGAATTTGGCTGATGCTTTCAAGCCTAATTCTGACATCGCATAAATAATACGGCGCTGTACGGGTTTCAAGCCATCGCCAATATGCGGTAAGGCTCGGTCTAAAATGACATACATAGAATAATCGAGATAAGCTTTTTCGGTAAACTCGCTTAAGGGTATGCGTTCAATAGGAATTTGATTATTTGTCATTATTGTACCTCAGCCATGTTACCTTTACTTTCAAGCCACGCTTTGCGATCACTGGCGCGCTTTTTTCCGAGTAGCATATCAAGCATCTTGTCGGTTTTGTCATGTTCTTTAATAGTGAGTTGTAATAGCCGTCGCGTATCGGGATCCATAGTTGTTTCACGCAATTGCAATGGGTTCATTTCACCTAAACCTTTGAAGCGTAGAATATGAATTTTACCTTTCATTTTTTCGGCGGCAATGCGATCGAGTATGCCTTCTTTTTCTGCTTCATCCAGCGCATAAAAAACTTCTTTGCCACAATCAATGCGAAACAGTGGCGGCATGGCAACATGCACGTGTCCTGCTGCCACTAAAGGGCGAAAATGTTTTAGGAATAAAGCGCAAAGTAATGTTGCGATATGTGCGCCATCGGAGTCAGCATCCGCTAAGATGCAAATTTTTCCGTAACGTAAACCGGTTACATCTTTCGCGCCAGGTTCGATGCCAATGGCAACGGAAATATCATGAACTTCTTGTGATGCGAGAACTTGTGTGGACTCGATTTCCCAGGTATTTAAAATTTTCCCGCGCAATGGCATAATCGCTTGAAACTCGCGGTTACGCGCTTGTTTTGCGGAACCCCCTGCGGAATCTCCTTCAACCAAAAATAATTCGCTGCGATTAATGTCTTGTTGTGAGCAATCGACTAGTTTGCCAGGTAAAGCTGGACCACTGGTAATTTTTTTACGAATGACGGTTTGGGCGGCTTTAACGCGGCGTTGTGCATTACCAATGGCAAGGGCGGCCAGTGCTTCACCCCATGAGACATGTTGATTGAGCCAAAGACTAAATGCATCTTTAACCACGCCCGAAACAAAGCTTGCGCATTCCCGCGAAGATAAGCGTTCTTTTGTTTGTCCCGAAAACTGAGGATCGTGTAATTTGACAGAAAGAATATGAGCACAGCGGTCCCAAATATCTTCGGCGGCAAGTTTTAAACCGCGAGGCAGCAAATTGCGAAATTCACAAAACTCTCGCAATGCCTCAAGCATGCCTAAACGGAAACCATTAACATGCGTACCACCTTGTGGAGTTGGAATTAAATTAACATAGCTTTCACTTAATAATTCATCAGCCGAATCAGGCAACCAAATGGCGGCCCAATCTACGGTTTCTTTATTTCCTTTAAAAGACCCAATAAAAGGTTCATCAGGAATAAAATTCGCTTTGCCGGTGGTTTCCATCAAATAATGACTTAAACCTTGTTCGTAATGCCATTCAACGGTTTCATTGGTGTTTTCATCATGAAAGCTGACGTGCAAGCCGGGACACAAGACGGCTTTGGCGCGCAGGTTATATTTTAATTTCGAAACGGCAAAACGTGGAGTATCAAAGTATTTTTCATCTGGCCAAAAATGAATGCTAGTGCCGGTTTCACGTTTGTTAATCCCACCCGTGGTTTTTAATTTTGACGTGCGCTCGCCATGTTTAAATTGGATGTAATGCTTGCCGCCGTCACGTTTGATCGTGACATCGAGTTTTTTGGAAAGCGCATTCACAACCGATATACCAACGCCATGTAAGCCGCCAGAAAAGCGATATTGCTTGTTTGAAAATTTTGCGCCGCTATGTAATTTTGTTAAAATTAATTCAACGCCCGTTAATTTTTCTTCCGGATGGATATCAACAGGCATGCCGCGGCCATTATCGGTTACTTCTAATGATCCATCTTTATAGAGTGTTACCGCAATGCTAGTTGCATGGCCTTCCATTGCTTCATCGACGCTATTGTCGATTGCTTCACGTGCTAAGTGATTAGGATTCGTTGTGTCTGTGTACATCCCAGGACGGCGACGAACAGGTTCTAAGCCGCTTAATACTTCTATGGATTCTGCTGTATAAGAATTATTTTTCATAGGTTTGATACCAATGTTCCTGATGATGCGAAAAAAATATAGGGTCTATTGCCACAAGGCCTTAAGCCATGCGCGATTCAATTGCAGCCATTGCAGGGCAATAATAGCTGGCGCTGTTTTTATTTCTCCGCGCTGCAGCATTTTGAAAGCATCTTCTGCGGGGAGCGCAAAGGCGCGAATGTCTTCGTTTTCACTTTTCAAGCCATGAATCCCACCAATTGCACTGGCGTTTACTTTTCCGCAAAATAAATGTAAATATTCATTGCTGCCGCCCGGGCTGACAAAATAATCTTGAATGAGTTGAATCTCATTTATTTCGCAAGCGGCTTCTTCTTGTGCCTCTCTTATAGCAACCTCGTCCGGTTTTTCATTTGAACTATATACCCCTGCAACCACTTCAAGCAACCAAGGACTTGAAGGCTGCGCTAAAGCGCCGGGACGAAATTGTTCTATTAAGACGACTTGATCCAAATGCGGATCATAAGGAAGAATAGCGGCAGCCGACATTCTTTCCAGTACTTCGCGTGAAACGGTTTGACTCCAGTCCCCGTCAAAAAGACGAAAACGAATCTGGTTGCGTACGAGACGGAACACACCTTCATACAAGATGGTACGTTCTACAATTTCATAATCTTCTTGGGTGAAATGCTTGCTCAACGTCAGGTTACTCACTGGATAAGGGTAAGAATTTTTCAAGTTCTGCAATTTTTGATTCTAATGCTTCCACTTTTTGTCTTGTGCGCGCCAAAACTTTTGTTTGTGCATCAAATTCTTCGCGTGTCACCAGATCCAATTTTGCAAATGTGCTCGTCAATATGCTTTGCATGTTCTTCTCGCAATCCTTTTTAATGGCTTGCAAATTTTCAGGCAGTGCATTGCCCAGACGTTGGGCAAGCTCTTTTATAAATTGGCTAGTTTGCTGCATGTGTTATCACCATCGAAAATCATAAAGTATAGCATTCAGATAACAATTTCTTCACGCATAAATTCAGGCATCACAAGCGCTGCTTTATGCGTATCAAAATTGTAATAGCGTGTAGTAAATGTTTTGTTGAAAATATCCTTCTCACGTACCCGCTTAAAGGAGGTGTCTTTCATCGCCATGACTGCGCAGCGTAATCCAGAAGGAAAACTGGGTTGGGGGAAATGCATAATTTGTAAATCATGAAAGCCGGTGTCTTGCAAAGTTCGGCAGGTAGCTTTGAGCGTTTGTAATTCAAATAAGGATGCAGATTGATGGATAAGAATACCACCGCTAGTGAGTGCGTTCAAATACTGTTTAAGGATAAGGGGTGTTGCGTTCAAAAAATCACCAGAAATAATAATTGAATCTAATGTGTTCGCCGCAAAATGTGAAGGCCATGTACTTAATTCACCCGCAGAATAGGTAACACGCTTGTCGATGGCGGCATAAGGTTGTAATGAAACTAAGCACACTTCTTTTAATGTGTTGTGTTTGAGTGCTTCATCAAGCAGGCAATTCCGGCTAGTTTGGTTAATTATGGCGATTTTTTTGGCATTATGATGCGTAAATAACACAGGATGGACCATCATTTCAGCATAAATAAAATTATCATAATCAATTAAAGATTCAGCCATCAGACTATTCCTGTTATTTTCACCCCTTCATCCTAAAAGATATTCCAGGTTAACACCAGTAGCGGCGTGCAAATGTTTTTCCTGGTTGTTTTACCTGACCGCCTCCAACCGTTACAATGCTCTATTAAGGCATCTAGAGTCGCAAGCTATGGCTAAACAAAATCTTATTATCGCAACTCGCGGCAGTCAACTGGCCTTATGGCAAGCTAATTGGGTTGCTGAAAGCTTAAAAAAAAGCCATCCCACTCTTCAGATTGATTTACTGCCTATCAATACAACGGCAGATAAATCGCCTTATCTTTCTCTGGCGGCGTCAGGGGGGAAAGGTTTATTTGTAAAAGAACTTGAGCAGGCGCTACAAGATGGTCGCGCAGATATTGCGGTACATTCTTTAAAAGATATGCCCATGGATGTGCCTGACGGTTTGGCTTTGCCTGTCATTTGTCAGCGCGAACAACCTTGGGATGTGTTAGTTTCCAACCAGTATAAATGTCTTGCAGATTTACCCCAAGGTGCCGTTGTGGGTACCTCAAGCTTGCGCAGGCAAAGCCAATTGCACCATCTACGTCCGGATTTAAGAGTCGAAGGTTTACGCGGAAATGTTAATACTAGGCTGGCTCGTCTTGATTCGGGTGAATATGCCGCCATCGTGTTGGCGGCGGCAGGATTAATCCGCTTAGGTCTGTTGCCGCGTGTGACTGCAATGTTAGGCAGTAATGAGTTCTTACCAGCCGCAGGGCAAGGCGCGCTGGGTATCGAATGCCGAGCGGATGATAGCGAAATTTTGCAATTGATCACTAGTTTAAATGATAAAACAACTGAACTTTGCACTAAAGCCGAGCGTGCGCTATGCAAAAAATTAGAAGCCGGTTGCCAAGTCCCTGTTGCAGCTTATGCGGAAATGAAAGATGATCATATTTTTCTGCGCGGCCTTGTTTCCAGTATTGATGGCAAAACGATGTTACGAGCACAAGCTTATGGTAGTGCTACGGAGCCCGAAAAAATGGGTGCAATTGTCGCGTTAGATTTATTAAACCAAGGCGCTGAAAAAATTTTAAAGTCACTACGATGAAAAAAAAAGCTTCCGATGCTATCGATTTGCAGGGCTTAGGCATCTTGGTCACCAGGCCTAGCCCTTTAGGTGAACTATCGTGTAGCGAAATAACAAAAGCGGGCGGCAAGCCTCTGCATTTTCCAACTATTTTGGTATCACCGCCAGATAATCCGGAGATAGTTAAACGCCAAATAATGCTGTTGGACAAACAAGATTGGCTCATATTTATTAGTCCATTAGCTGTTTATACAGCGGAAAAAAGCATTAAAGAGCTGTGGCCTGATTTCCCCACGCATGTCAATGTGGCGGCTATTGGCGGTGGTACTGCTAAAGCATTACGATCGGTTCATTTGCCTGTGCATTTGTTTCCAGATGAAAAATGGAGCGCTGAAGGTTTGTTGGAGCTTCCGGCCTTTCAGCAAGTAACAGGCAAGCGTATTGCTATATTTAGCGGCGAAGAAGGCCGTGAATGGTTGGCCGAAACGTTAAAAGTGCGAGGTGCCATTGTTTCCAGAATTTTTTCATTTCGCCGCAGCTTTCCCATGGTTGATGTGTCGCCAGTTCTGCAGTTAATTGAAAATCATGAAATAGATGTTATCGCTATTTCTTCAGGAGAAGGTTTAAAAAATTTGCTCGAATTGCTAGAGCCCATCATTATCCATTTACAAAAAATTCCGCTGCTGGTTGTCAGTGAACGGCTTGAGGCATTAGCAAAAGGGTTAGGGTTTGAGAAAATACTATTGGCGAAAAATGCTGGCAGTCACGCCGTTATCGATGCACTGATTGAATTTTTAAAAGAAAAAGGGATTAAACATGCCAAATCAAACTAAAGAACCTCAAAAAATTGAAACAACCCGGGGAGACACTGATAAAATAGTGTCTCGTAACCCCATTGCATGGGGTGCGATTGGGATAGGTTTTTCTGCGTTGGGGTTTGTTGTTTTGTTTGCGGGTTTCTATTTAGGCTTGATGCGTTTGAATGCGGGAAGCTTGCAGCTAGCGGAAGCTACGACCGCAATGCAAAGTCAGATAATGCAAAATAACGAGAATACGACTGCTCTTAAACAAGATGTGAGTGGCTTTCAGCAAGTCGTTCAAGACGTCCATGAGCAACTCACTAGTCAGCAACAAGCATTGAATGAGTTGCATCATGCGCAACAAGGTAATAAAGAAGATTGGAGCGTGTCAGAGGCGCAATACTTAGTGAAGTTAGCCAATGATAATTTGCAGCTGGGTGAAAACATTCCTCTGATTATCAGTTTACTTACTGCTGCTGATCAGAAACTTCAAGAGATCAATGACGCTAACCTGTTACCGTTGCGCAAAGCGCTGGCCGCAGATATTGCGGCGCTACAAGCGGTTCCGCAAACGGATACTGCCGGGATTTATTTGCAGCTTTCTGCCTTAAATGATCAAGTTGATAAAATGCCGTTACCTAATCTGCGTCCTGATCAAGACAAAAGTATGGTAGAGGTGACGGAAGATAGTCCTTGGTGGAAGCGGGGTCTGCAACAAACACTTGCAGCGTTACGACAAATTGTGATTATCCGTTATAATCAATCGGGCAAACTTCCTTTTATTTCACCGGATTTACATAGTTACCTTTATCAGAATTTGCATGCCATGTTAGAGCAAGCACTGTTTGCTGTCTTGCGCAAGCAACCTGAAATTTATCGTGCTAGCTTAACGCAAGCACAAAACTGGATTACGCAATATTTTCTGCAAGATTCATCGGTAACTCAAGCGGAGCTTGCGGCCTTAAAGCAATTGCAAGATATTAACATTAAGCCACAGCTGCCCACACTTTCCGCTTCACTTGATGCTTTTCGCAGTTACCTCTCGCAGCCGGCGACCGCGACTAAACCGGCATTAACCAGCAGCATATAGGAGATAAATATGCGGCAACTCATTGTTATTCTAATTATCTTTTTAGGTTCGATTTTTTTGGGATTAAAAATTGCAGAAGATCCGGGTTTTGCTTTTTTCTCCTATAAGAATTGGTCTATGGAAATGCCGCTATGGTTTGCCATATTAATGGGGATTGCTTTTTTCCTCATTTTTTATTTCATTATAAAATTTTGTGATAGCGTGGATCTATCGCTTTATCGCTTTCGTAATTGGTTACGCTTGCGACGAAAATATAAATCATATAGCAAAACGAATCGCGGTTTAATCGAGTTGATTGAAGGCAATTATCGCGGCGCAGAGAATTATTTGCTAGAAGGTATACCGCAATCCGATGCGCCACTCATTAATTATTTGGCCGCGGCAAAAGCCGCTCACGAGCGTGGTGCTTTTGACAAGCGGGATATGTATTTACGCAAGGCGCATGATGCGGCACCCCATGCAGACATTGCAATTGGTTTGCTGCAAGCACAATTATTATTTGAGCAAGGACAACTTGAGCAAGTGCTTGCAACGTTAAATCATCTGCGCTCCATTGCGCCTAAACATAAAGTGGTGTTGAAATTACTTGAGCGCGTGTATGTGCACTTAGGTGATTGGGCTGCGCTTTTAACATTACTGCCTCTGCTGCGCAAAACAAAAGTCATTGATCAGACTCAAGTTGAAAATTTCGAAAAAAGGATTTATTGCGAACTTTTAAATGCAGTAGAAAACAAAAATGAAAAAGAGGTGCGCGCTGCTTGGGATACGATACCGCGAAAATATCAGCGCGATCCTAGCGTTATTTATTGCTATGCAAAACAGCTCATTCGCTATTCGGATGCGGCGCCCGAACTTGAAGTGCTGATCGCCAAAGCAGTAAAAAAAGCTTGGAATAAAGATCTTATAAAGCTATACGGTCAACTGGAAACAGAGCAAGCAGCAAAACAATTTGCAAAAGCGGAAAGTTGGTCGAAGACGTATGTTAATCAAGCGACGTTACTCTTAACATTAGGGCGTTTGGCTATGCGTTCACAGCTCTGGGGTAAAGCTCGCAGCTATTATGAGGCCAGCTTACGTCTAGAGACTAATCCAGAAACCTTTGTTGAATATGGCAAATTGCTTGAAATGTTGGGGGAGCCTGAGGCTGCTATGCAAAGTTACCGTGATGGATTGGTTTTTAAGTGTCGTGCTGGCGTTGTCGCATAAATAAAACGTTTGACCGATCCTGGCGAGGCCTTAAAACTATGCTATAATTCTGCCCCTAACAAAACTACATGGGACGATACGAATGGCTATTTTAAGCATCCTTGAATACCCAGATAAGCGGCTTAGAAACAAAGCCTTACCTGTCAGCGAAGTCGATTCTAACGTGCGTCGCATTGTCGATGATATGTTTGAAACCATGTATGAACAAAGCAATACCGTTGGTCTGGCTTCTATTCAGGTGAATATCCCACTGCGTATTTTAGTCATGGATATCTCAGAAGATAGAAGCTCGCCCATTTGTGTGATTAACCCTGAAATTATAGCTCGTGAAGGCATTCAGCAGGAAGTCGAAGGCTGTGTATCGTTTCCTGGCGTATGGGATAAAGTCGATCGCTCTGCAAAAATTTGCATGAGAGCGCTAGACCAAAATGGAAAACCTTACGAATTAAATGCGGAAGAATTACTTTCTGTTTGTATACAGCACGAAATGGATCATTTAGATGGAGTGCTTTTTGTCGATCATTTGTCACGCTTAAAGCAAACCCGTTTAGTGAAAAAATTGCAAAAAAATCGCCTTAGAGCCGTGGAATAAAAAAGCGAAGAGGTTATCGTGCCAGAGATTATAAAAAAAATGCATCCTTTAAAAATTATTTTTGCCGGGACTCCCGTTTTTGCAGCGAGCGCCTTGCAAGCACTCACCCAAACTTCTCACCAGATCGTTGCTGTTTACACGCAACCCGATCGTCCTTCAGGTCGTGGTCGTAAGATAACAGCCAGTGCAGTAAAGCAATTAGCAACACAGTATCAACTTCCAGTATTTCAACCTGAGTCATTAAAGTCACCAGTAGAGCAACAAAAATTAATAACGCTTAACGCGGATGTCATGATAGTGGCAGCCTATGGATTAATACTTCCTCCTGCCGTATTGCAAGCGCCGAAATTAGGCTGTATCAATATACATGCATCCTTGCTGCCAAGATGGCGCGGCGCAGCACCTATTCAACGGGCAATTCTTGCCGGGGACAAAGAGACGGGTATTACTATCATGCAAATGAATGAAGGATTAGATACCGGGGACATCTTAAAAAAATTGCCATGTATGATTTTAGACAGCGATACCAGCGCAACCCTTCTTGAACGCTTAGCCGAATTAGGGTCGCACGCTATCGTCAAGATACTTGATGAATTGCCTACTCTAAAAGCAGAACCACAAAATCATGATAATGCAAGCTATGCAAAAAAAATAACGAAAGATGAAGCGAAACTGGATTGGCTGCGTCCAGCAGACGAACTAGAGCGCCAAGTTCGTGCCTACAACCCATGGCCTGTCGCGTTTACTGAAAAATTTCGCGTTTGGGAGGCGACAGTGTTGAAAACCTCGGAACAAAATACGCCAGGGGTTATTCAAAACCTATCGCCTGCCGGCATTGATATTGCGACAGGAAATAATATTTTACGCATACAAAAATTGCAATTTCCCGGCGGAAAAATTGTAATGGCTGCGGATATTTTAAATGCGCGTCATGATTTTGTCGTCGGTGGAGTGATTGCCTAATGTCTCATAATTTACGTGCGCTTGCCGCCAAGATCATTCATCAAGTCCTGCAAGGAAAATCCTTAACCGATGAGCTGAAGTACGCACTAACACAAATTCCCGAACAGAGAGATCAAGCATTAGTGCAAGCATTATGTTTTGGTGTTTGCCGCCGTTATTTTTTTCTCGATGCGATCTCACGGCTATTATTAGAAAAACCCTTTAAAGAAAAAGATGGCGACATCCATGCTTTGCTATTGGTTGGTTTATATCAACTCATTGAGATGCGCATTCCAGCGTATGCGGCAGTAGGCGAAACGGTTGCTGCAGCGGATGATTTTAAAAAGAGTTGGGCAAAAAATTTGATAAATGCCGTGTTGCGAAATTATCAACGCCACGCTGATGCCGTGCTTGATGCCGCTTCCGAGGATCCTGATGCGATACATGATCATCCCAATTGGTTTATCGGTAAAATTAAAAAAGCTTGGCCGGATCATTGGGAAGGCATTTTAGCTGCAAACAACGCACATCCGCCCATGTCGCTGCGTGTGAATCAACGTATCGTGACCCGCGAGGCATACTTAGCTCAGCTTGAGGCAGAAAATATTCAAGCTACTGCTATTCCAGAAACGCAATATGGGATTACACTGACAGAACCGGTGGACGTACTCGCGCTACCAGGATTTTTAGAAGGTTATGTTTCCGTACAAGATGGGGCAGCGCAATTAGCCGCCCCACTCTTATTATTAACAAAAGGCCTGCGCGTGTTAGATGCGTGCGCCGCCCCTGGCGGTAAAACAGCGCATATTGCCGAGAGTGAACCTGAGCTGGAAAAATTAATAGCCGTGGATCATGATGCAAAACGCGTGATGATGATAGAGGAAAACATAAAGCGCTTGCGTCTGTCAGCAGAAACGGTAGTGGCCGATGTGGCAGAGATTGATAAATGGTGGAACGGCGAGCCTTTCGATCGCATACTATTAGATGCGCCTTGCTCGGCAAGTGGTGTGATCCGCAGACATCCTGATATCAAATTGTTACGTCGACCCGATGATATCGCAGAGATGGCTTATGTTCAGTTAAGCTTGTTAAATGCGCTTTGGCCACTGTTAAAAGTGAATGGGTTATTATTATATGCGACCTGTTCTGTGCTACCACAAGAAAACACGAAAACGTTAGCGGCATTTTTAGCAAATCATAGTGATGCGAAGGAAGAGAAGATAATAGCCGATTGGGGGCAAGCTTGTGAGATTGGCCGCCAAATTATGCCAGGCATGCATGGCATGGATGGTTTTTATTATGCGCGTCTGCGAAAATGTGACTGACGCACGAATACTATAAAAGGATAGAGCTATGCGTATTGAATATGATATGAAGTTAGATTTTAAAGATGTATTAATTCGCCCAAAGCGCAGTATCTTGCAATCGCGCTCGGAAGTGGTTTTGGAGCGCGAATTTCGTTTTAAGCACGCAGGCGCGCGCTGGAAAGGCATTCCTATTATTGCCGCTAATATGGATCATACCGGTACGCTGGCAATGGCGAAAACGCTGTCTGGGCATCAATTATTAACTGCGCTTGACAAATTTTCGACGAATAGCGAGTTCCAAAAATTCATGCAGGAAAATCCTGACGTATTGCCTTCCTGCTTTTTTTCTGTGGGTATCAGCGAACATGATTTTGACAAACTCCAAGCCTTATCCGAGCTTATCGACTTTTCTTTTATTTGTTTAGATGCAGCAAATGGCTATACCGAGCGCTACGTGGAGTTTTTAACACGTTTGCGCCGCGCTCATCCCAACAAAGTGATTATGGCGGGTAATGTAGTCACCGGTGAAATGGTTGAAGAATTAATTTTGTCTGGTGCTGATATTGTTAAAATAGGCATTGGTCCGGGTTCTGTTTGCACAACACGCGAAAAAACAGGCGTAGGTTATCCACAATTATCGGCCATTATCGAATGTGCCGATGCCGCTCACGGTTTAGGTGGACAGGTTTGTGCAGACGGCGGCTGTGTGACGCCAGGCGATGTAGCAAAAGCCTTTGCCGCAGGCGCGGATTTTGTCATGCTAGGCGGAATGTTGGCAGGACATGATGAATGTTTAGGCGAAGTCATAGAAGAAGATGGTAAACGCTACAAGCGCTTTTATGGCATGAGTTCTGCCGAGGCGATGGAAATACATCATGGCGCTGTTGCTGAGTATCGTTCGAGTGAGGGCCGTTCTGTCAATGTGCCTTATCGTGGCCCAGTAAAAAATACCATTCTTGATATTTTAGGCGGTGTACGTTCAACATGTACTTATGTTGGCGCGCAACGTTTAAAAGAATTATCAAAACGCACGACGTTTATTCGTGTGACAAAACAACTGAACGAAATTTTTGTTCCCTATCAAGCTCCAGCTAACAAATAATAATGTAACCCGGGTGAAAACACCCAGTGATTCATGCTATTTCCCGAGTGTTCCACTCGGGAAATATGTGCGTTGTTGAATCTGCCACTTGAATCCTTTATGATACTCGCTCATTTTTGTGACGATCTCTCGAATAAAAAAAGCGTTTTAGGAGTTAACTATGTTAAAGAAATTACTTACCGCAAGCATGGCCTTAGCATTGAGCAGCAATGTGTGGGCTTATGGCGCGCCTTACGTGGGTGTGAGTTCTGGAATTAAAACAAATACCGCAAACATTGTAAATTTTCGCGGCGTTCCGGGTAACCTATTCTTTGGTTATGGTGCAAATCTCGATTCTAATTTCTATTTGGCCGGTGAAATATTCGGCACTGCCGGCACCATCACCATCAAAGATAACGGTTTAAAAAGCACTTGGGCTTATGGGCTTAGCTTTTTACCGGGTCTGATGATTAGCGATCACACGATGGCTTTTGCGCGCTTAAGTTTAATGCGTACGCACTTCACACCCTCTGCTGCTGGCTCCTCGCAAGCTTCAGGCGTGCAATTGGGTGTGGGTCTCCAAACCAGCTTAACGCAAAATTGGGATTTACGCGGCGAGTATGATTATACCGGCTACAAAACCGTCAGTGGTGTCAGTGGTTCCCCACGTGGTGATGACTTCAGGTTAGGTCTAGTTTACAAGTTTGATTAATTACGGAACCCCAAGATTTAACCTTGGGGTAAAACTTTTATCCTGGAGTGATGCGTCACAGTGATATTAAAAAAAATTTTTATCGTTTTAAGCGGAATGCTTTTTTGTAGCCAAGCAATCGCAAGCACGGGATTTTATGTTGGTGCTGATGGTGGTGCTAATATTACCGGCTGGCGCGGCAAAGACAATGTTGGCAAAAGAATCAGTTTTGCCAGTCACGGCATCATAGGCGATGTATTTGCGGGCGTAGGCGTGGGTGAAGGCACCTACTATGTTGGTCTTGAAACCTTTTTTAATGACGCTTCTAACAAGAGTACCTATAGAAATCTTAACGGTGGCGCAACAGAACGTCGTGTCTCGCGCACCTATGGGTATGGCATCAGCCTTCTTCCTGGATTGAATCTGTCAGGTTCTTTGTTGTATTTGCGTCTAGGCTATGTCAAAACGCGTTACCAAATAAACGATGTATTTCTTAATGCAAACAGAACAAGACCCTTTATCGTTGGCGCACAAGTTGGCGTTGGCATGCAATCTGCCTTATCAGAGAATACCGATATTCGCGGCGAATATGTGTTTTCCACTTATCATAGTTATAACAACATTAATGGCAGTTTTACGCCGCGTGAAACCAAGCTTGTTATTGCTGTTATTTATAAATTTTGTTAGGGTCTGTTTAATTCGCTGTGTTGGCCGAAACGCCGCAAATTGTCAACAGACCCTAGTAGATCGCTTTACTGATTCTGTTCCTCTTTGTCATTCCCGCATAGGCGTCAACTTAAGCAAAAGACTCCGTCATTGCGAGGCTGCGAAGCGCTTAGCCGTGGCAATCCAGGCTTGTTTCTGCTTAAGTTCACCGTTTTTTGCGTGACCGAGGCGCCTGGATTGCCGCGGCTAAGCGCTTCGCAGCCTCCCAATGACAGAGCCTTTTGCTTAAGTTGACGCCTGCGCAGGAATGACAAGCAAGGGACAAAATGAGTGAAACGTTGTGCTAGTAATTTTTAAAATATATTGATTCGCATTAAGGAATGGTTTGTGAAATCGATACGGTTACCTCTTTTTGCAATAACTTTATTGTGGACACCACTTACTGCATTCGCTTTTGTGACCGCAGCCTTAGATGGTGTATATGTTGAAGGCAACGCAGGCAAATCCTTTGCGATCAACAAAAAATATCCTGGACGTATTTTTAATTCCGGCTTCGGTTGGAATGTGAATGCGGGTTACAAATTCATGGAATATTTAGGAGTAGAGGCAGGTTACACACGTTATGCGGATACACGAATTCTCAATTCTGCAGGGACGGCTGCGGCTGCTGATACCCATTATTCTTATGACCTTGTGGCCAAACTTTTTTTTCCTTTATGGGGATCTGGCTTTGAATTTTTTGGAAAGCTAGGTTTGGCGCGTATTCATTCTTTTACGCATGTGATTAATACTAAGGCGGCAGCGCTGAATCATTTTACTTTTAAAACCGGCACTAATATGGCATCAGCGCCTTATTTTGGCGGCGGATTAGATTATTCTATCCTGCCAAATCTGCAAGCCAATGTGCAATGGATACGAGCCAAAGGCACTAGTCACACGGGTAATTTGGATCTCTATTCTGCTGGTCTATCGTTTCTTTATTAGGGTCTGTCGTCAACCCAAGGTAAAATATTGCATGGAAATCATTCAGCCTACTGACCAGCCTATCAATATCGCTGACTGGAATCGAGATGAGGAATTTGCACAATACCCTGCTGGAATATCTATCTTTGAAGCTTACTTCCCTGGCGGCGACTATTGTCAGCAATACATTCCTAGCTTTGATCGAAAAAAAGGTAAACAGCATAATTTTGAAACCGTCTCACAAATTTTTGAGGATTTAAATAAAAAATACCCGACCTTTAATGCTGATTGGAAAAAATACTGGGCAAAAGCTTTTCTATTTGATGCGCTTATTGGTAATACTGATCGCCATCAAGATAATTGGGGCATAATTGCAACCCTAGCCCAACAAAATAACACTCTACCAATATTGGAGAAAATGCGTATTTCCCCAGTTTTCGATAATGGCACAAGTATGGGTAATGAGATTTTTCCAGGCAAGTTTAAGTGCTACGATGATAATAATCACCTTGTTAAGTATATTTCCAAAGGCTGGCATCATATGAAATGGAGCATAGACGGCCCTCAAATGGGACATATTGAAATGCTCCAAAAATTTATTGATAGATACCCAGAGGCTCGCCAAACCATGTTAGATTGCTTGAAAAAGCTAACCAGTGAAACGTTTAAAACGATACTAGATGAACTAATAGCATTTGATGCGCCAGTTAGATTAACTCCTGAACGCGCAACTTTTATGTTAAAATTGCTCCAATTCCGCCACCAGCACTTGTTAACTGAGCTAGAAAAATAAAATGCGATTTATTGAACACATAATAGAACCAATAAAGCTTCTGCTGGCATGGCAGTCATCAGATGAGAAGCACCGTACTCGCTATATCGTGGCGGAACTCAATCGTGTCGGAAACGAAATTAATCTTATCTATCTGGTTAACACGGAGGATTTTCATAAAGCACAAAGCAGAGGGTTTGAATCGTATCCCGCGTTTCAAGACATCAATAAAGTTCATGATAACGTACTCAATGCGTTTATGCGTCGCCTACCCCCAAGAACTCGTGGTGATTTTTCTCAATACTTGGAAGGATTGAGGCTCAAGCCAGAAACACAATTAAGCGATTTGGCATTGCTCGGTTATTCGGGTGCGAAATTACCGTCCGATGGTTTTTCTATTATTCATCCTTTTAATAATGTAGGCGGTGCTTGTGAATTGCTGATTGAGGCAGCAGGATTTCGTCACATAAAAAAGAATAATAATGTTGAAATTAAAATAGATGATCCTGTGATTTTTTCAAAAGAATTTAACGAGACAACTCAGGAAGAAGCTATAAATATTACTGCTGATGGAAAGCATATTGGCTATGTTAACCGTGGTCTTATACCAACCTTTAATGACTGGATAGATAAAAAAAGAATTGCTCGTGCTTGGGTTGAAAAAATGAATGGCGCGCCAGGCAGACCAACTGCGTATGTCTACGTAAAAATTTCTGCGATCATTTAAAAATTTCTTGTAGCCACACTGAGATATCTCTAATTTCCTGTCCGCTGACACTATGCGCCATCGTATACGAATGCCATTGCGCCTTAAACCCTGCGCTTTGTAATGTGTCGTAGGCCATAAGACCGGCTTGATAAGGAACAACATTGTCTCCTGTGCCATGTCCTACAAATAGGGAAGTGGCTTGGTTCTTAGACTGTTGTGCCGCCAACGTTTCACGTGTAAAGGGAAGGTAGCCGGACAGTGCCATGATGCCTGCTAAACGTTTTGAAAAATGAATGCCCGTAAATAACGCCATAACGGCACCTTGAGAAAAACCGGCTAAAACAATTTTTTCAGCAGGAATACCTAAGTTTTCTTCTTGTTGAATAATGTGCTGTATTTGCTGTTCTGACTTTTTCATGCCGTCATAATCAATGTGTTGATTCATTCCTAAAGAAGTAATGTCATACCATGCTGGCATAACATAACCGTTATTGACGGTAACGGGACGTTGCGGCGCATTAGGAAAAATAAAGCGTAATGCTAAAGAAGGCGGAAGATTTAATTCAGGAACAAGGGGTACAAAGTCATTCCCATTTGCGCCCAGACCATGCATCCAGATGACGCTTCCGATTGCAGGTAAGCTGGGTAATATTTCAATACAAGATAAATCTAAATTTGATGACATTTGTTTTTCCACTGAGTTTCTTTAGTTGGGTTCGCATAAAAGCTTTTATTTCTTGCTTTCGTCCTTTGCAGCAATCATCATCTCTATCTCATCGACTGCGTCTGCAAGACGTGCTGCATTAGTGGGGCTTTGTAATAAATAGCTAGTTTCTTCCATAGCGTAATAATCTTCTAATTAAATCATTATAATGGTTTAGTATCAGAGCGAGTAAATAGTATAATTTCAGCTGGCTGTCAACTTATACTTTGCGCGATCATAGCTTTAAAGTTGTAGTTAAATGGTTTTTTATTCACTTGCAGATCCCGGATTTCTCATATGTTTTTGAAACGCACTAGCAGGATAATAACGTGGCATATTTCAATACAGATTCGACCTACGGCAGTGTAGCAAAGTTTTTGCATTGGACGGTATTTACGCTAGTGTTGATTATGCTGCTATCTGGCTATTTTATGGGTTACATTCCAAATAAAGCCATACGTTGGCAAATAACTAATACTCACAAGCTTCTCGGGCTTTTGATTTTAAGTCTTATGTTATTTCGTTTTATTTGGACCACGATAAATCTCAAGCCGAAACTGCCTGGCGATACCTTGTGGTGGCAAAGGGTGCTCGAAAGAGTGATTCATTATCTCATTTATCTTGCGCTAATTTTAATGCCACTATCTGGATGGATTATGTCCTCAGCGGCCGGTAAAGCCCCTATTTTAGGCAGTCTAATAATAAAACTGCCAATGGATTTAAATAAACCTCGGGCTCATCTTTTTCTGGATGTGCATTTTTGGTTGGCAATCGTTATTATTGTTTTAATTTCGATACATATTGCGGCTGCCCTTTTTCACTACGCTATTAAAAAAGATAACATTTTACAGAGAATTTTGCCTACTAAGTCATCATAAAGTCTTGCGGAAAAAAATAAGAAAGAGTAGTCTTTAACGATAAATTTGTAAGTTTATTCAAGGATGTCTTTGGTATAAGACAGCTAAAGGCAGCATAACCCAACTCTAGCAGCAATAAAGGAAGCTAAAATTTATGAAAAGGCATTTCAAATCAATTCTGGGTGTCACCCTTTTAGAAATCATGCTCGTCTTAGCTGTCGCGGCGATGGTCGTTGTTATGTCTATTAAATATTACCAGGCGGCTAACTCAAGTTCGGAAGCGCTAGCGACGACAGAGCAAATCCAAGGTATTACTGCTGCCGCGGATGGTCTTGCGCAAAGTGGATCATCTTATTCCAATGCGACTTCTGGAAATTTAGCAACCGTACTTGGTCCGAGTGCTTTAAAAACACCTTGGGGCGCTAAAGCGTCAATCACGGCAAGCTCGACTTCAATTGTCATAACTATTGCAAATACACCGCCAGCGGTCTGTGCTCAGGTATCTGCTAAATTTGCAGCTAATACGCACTTTTCAGTTAGTACCGCCGCTTGTTCTTCTGGTGCAGGTAACTTGGTAGTCAATTACGCTCCATAAGTAAATCTTAAAACCTGGGTATATCGCTGCGTATGCCTGGGTTATCGTTTTTTTAATCCAGTACATTAGAATTCAATTCTGCTCTAACTATCCATCTGAATTAAAGTGCTTTTTTTAACAAATCCACTTTGTCTATTTTTTCCCAACTTAAATGCAAATCCTCTCGACCAAAATGTCCATATGCTGCTGTAGGCAAATAAATGGGATGAAGCAGGTCTAGCATTTTGATGATGCCATAGGGGCGCAAATCAAAATGTTTTTGGATTAAGATAATCATTTCATCATCTGGAATCTTCCCTGTCCCAAAAGAGTTTATATTGATAGCAATAGGCGCGGCGACACCAATAGCATAAGAAATCTGAATTTCGCAGCGTGCAGCCAAACCGGCAGCAACGATATTTTTAGCGACATAACGTGCCGCATAAGCTCCTGAGCGATCTACTTTAGAAGGATCTTTTCCCGAAAAGCAGCCGCCACCATGTCGGGCCATGCCACCATAAGTGTCGACAATAATTTTCCGGCCAGTTAAGCCACAATCTCCTAATGGGCCACCAATGACAAAACGCCCAGTTGGATTAATTAAAAATTGTGTCTCAGGCTTGATAAGCTCAGTAGGGATTACCGGTTTAATGATTTTTTCTATGACATTGTCGATTAGTTCTTTTTGACTAATATCAGGGTGATGTTGCGTGGATAATACAATCGTTTTGATGCTAACAGGTTTGTTATCGACGTAGCGGAAGGTGACTTGGCTTTTCGCGTCGGGACGTAGCCAAGCAAGGGTATTGTTTTTGCGACATTCTGCTTGTTTGCGCATTAGCCGATGCGCGTAAGTAATAGGTGCGGGCATCAACTCTTTTGTTTCATCAGATGCGTAGCCAAACATCATACCTTGATCGCCTGCCCCCTGATTTTCTAAATTGCCGCGATCAACGCCTTGGGCAATATCAGCAGATTGCTTACCTATTGCTGACATGACGGCACAAGATTGCCAATCAAAACCCATATCGGAACTGGTATAACCTATGGTTCTGATGACCTCGCGGGTAATATGTTCTACATCTACCCATGCTTGAGTTGAAATTTCGCCACCAACTAATACCATTCCGGTCTTAACGAATGTTTCACACGCGACGCGTGCATTGGGATCTTGTTTTAAAATATTGTCTAAAACCGCATCTGAAATTTGATCTGCAATTTTATCAGGATGACCTTCCGATACCGATTCGGAGGTAAAAAGAAATTCATGCGCCATGAAAAACCTCTAGATTACGTTAATAGGTTTTATTATAACATTTTTTTAAAACTGACAAGGATAGAAAAAGGCTAGTGATTGCTAAGGAAATTACGTTAAGATAAATGGGAACTTAGGGATGAGAAAATGATTGTTAGTATGCACACTTTACGACAGCGATTTTTATTATTATTGCTTTTTTGCTCCGTTGCAACGGCAATGTTAGCTCCTTTCACTTATCAAAATTATGTGCCGAATGTTCTCGATTTCTTTAACCATCTCTCTGCTATTATCCAAGCCAATTTAGCCATCGACCAAGGACAGTTCCCTTTACGTACGGCGCCCCTAGAGCAGCAAGGTTGGGGATATCCTTTTTTTCAATTTTACTCTCCGACAAGTTATCTTATCTCAGGTTTAATTTATCGTTGGTTTACACCAAGTAGTCCATTATTAGCTTATGAGATGACTATTTGGGGCGGATTAGTCTTGGGCTGTATTTATATGTATCGCCTGGCTTATTGGTTCGTGAGGTCAGAAGCTGCGGCTATTCTTGCAAGTCTCGTTTATGTTACTGCACCGTATTATTTTATTCTTATTACGCGTTATGGCGCTTTTAATGAATGTATTGCTTTGGGTATTTTGCCCGCTGCTATGTTTTATACCTTACGAAGATTTTTTTCTCCCGACAAAGATAAAACATTACTGCAAATGAGTTTATGTTGGTTTTTGCTCGCCACGACGCACATTTTAACTTTTATGTGGGCAACTATTTTAATCGCTAGTTTATTAATGCTTCTCGTTTTTAAAAATAGATCCTTATGGACAAATTTATTGCGAACGGGGATTGCTTATCTGTTTGGGATTGTATTGGCGGCTTGGTCTTTAGGACCGATTATTTTTATTACCCCTATTTTATATGTCAACGAATTAACGGATTTTTTGGTATTACCGTTGAAAAGTTTGTTTTCTCCAGGCATCAATTTGTCAACTCAAGTGGCATTAAATATGCTAGCTATTCATCCAGCGATTGGCTTGCCTATTTTGTTAGGTGTTGCAATTTGTTTGTATGCGAGCATGCACAAAGGTTTTCTTGAAACCAAGCAACCCAAATATTATTTACATATTTTTTTATTGCTGTTTTTGATTCTGTTTTTTCTGATCTGGAGTCCAGTGAATGTATGGCATTGGATGCCGCATTTTTTGCGCGTGACTCAATACAGTGCAAGATTATTGGGCCCGTTGATGTTAATCGGGGCGCTATTGTTTGCTTGGGCTGCATGCTGGTTATTTGATAATACGCTTAATGCAAAGCATGTGGCGGTAGGGGGAGCTTTTATTATACTGTGTTCGAGTTCCTGGTTTTCATTGTCGGGACTAGATTATGTTGATTACAAAGATACGCCTTCTGCAAAAACACATGAACTGAGTTTCAATAACTTCGTTTATTTAATTCATTCATTGAAATATAAAAAATTGCAAGCAATCGATAATTTGATGTTAGACGATATTCTTTTTAAAAACAAATTCCTGATTAATAGAAGTTATACTTTGTCTAATAACTTGCTTGAGCCAGGTTTCGCTCCTCGTATTTCCCTTGCGGGCTTTCCGGAAAAATCAACAGGAGACGAGTTATCGGTTTGGGTAAATGGGAAAGCGCTGGGTTCAAAGATGCTTGATAAAAAAAGTTTTGAATGGAATCTTTCTCTACCACACTTAACAGCCAAGAATCAGATATCCAAAAATTGGACGCTAGAATTTCGTTTGAAAGATAAAAATCATAAAATAATAACGGGCGAGAAAAATGGTATTAGGATGAGTAATGTTTCTTTAGCAGGATATTTGGATCCTACTGTAGTTATGGATGTCAAAAAAGTTAATCATTTTTGCAAACATAAAACCGAAACGTTAACCTGCGAGCTTATTGTTCCGCCGAATATTAAACTCATTGAATTGCCTATGTTGTTTTATCCAGACATGTTAAAAGTGACGATTAATGGCAAACCTGCTGCGTATGGTAATATTCTCTATTCAGAAAGAGTGATTACCACTGTATCGCCACCCGCAGGGCCTGCTAAAATCGAAGTGCAATTCCAAGGATTGCTTTGGGCCAATGTATTGAGTATTTTTGGTTGGAGTATGTGGGGACTTTATTTTATTTATATTGTCATGAAAAGTGGGTTCTATCCCAAACCTCAGCGACTTGGCGCATAGTGTTAGAAATAATGCTGTTTACCCTAAATTCAGGTAAAATTCGTGAACTTTGAAATTTCAAAAAAATAATCTTCTAGGAGTCGTAATATGCCGAGCCGCTTAGAGCTTGCTAATGCCATTCGCGTGTTAAGTATGGATGCTGTTCAAAAAGCAAATTCGGGTCATCCCGGCATGCCTATGGGTATGGCCGATATTGCAGAAGTATTGTGGGCTGATTTTTTACAGCACAACCCCAGGAACCCTCACTGGTTAAATCGCGATCGATTTATGCTCTCTAATGGTCATGGTTGTATGCTGCATTATGCCTTGCTGCATTTAAGTGGCTATGACTTATCCATTGAAGATATTCAACAATTTCGCCAACTGCATTCTAAAACACCGGGTCATCCTGAATACAATGAAACGCCAGGAATCGAAACAACGACTGGGCCTCTGGGTCAAGGTTTAGCCAATGCAGTGGGCATGGCAGTGGCTGAAAAACATTTAGCACAAGAATTTAATCGCGACAATTTTTCTATTATTGATCATCACACCTATGTTTTTGTGGGTGATGGCTGTTTGATGGAAGGGATATCTCATGAAGTGTGTTCGCTTGCCGGTACACTAGGTTTAGGCAAGCTTATTGCGATTTATGATGATAATAATATCTCAATCGATGGCGAAGTCAGTGGATGGTTTACCGATAATACCCCTAAACGCTTCGAAGCTTATGGCTGGCATGTTATCCCTAATGTCGATGGTCATAATAGTGAGGCCATACAAAAAGCCATTCAAGCAGCGAAAGAAATTACCGACAAGCCCTCTATCATTTGCTGCAAAACGACAATTGGCTGGGGTGCCCCTACCCTGGAAGGCACCGCTGATACCCATGGCGCACCCTTAGGAGAGGCTGAAATTGCAGCGACACGAGAACGCCTAAATTGGCCGCATGCGCCTTTTGTTATTCCTAGTGAGATCTATGCGGCATGGGATGCCAAAGTGAAAGGTCAAACGCGTGAAGCGCGGTGGCAGCAGGTTTATAATGCTTATGCTATTGCTCATCCTGACTTGGCAAAAGAACTCATGCGACGCACGAAACACCATCTGCCCGAGGGTTGGTCGGAGCATGCCCAAGCTTTGCTGCAACAAATGCAGGATGCGCGCGAAAATATCGCTACGCGCAAAGCCTCTCAACAGTGTTTGAATCATTATGTGCAACTGCTTCCGGAATTAATTGGTGGTTCGGCTGACTTGACGGGGTCAAATTTAACGGATTGGAAGGGTGCTACGGTTTTTTCTAAAGACAATCCGCAAGGACGCTATATCCATTATGGTGTCCGCGAGTTTGGCATGTCTGCCATGATGAATGGTATGGCCTTGCATGGCGGCTTGATTCCTTTCGGCGGCACTTTTTTGACCTTCTCTGACTATGCTCGCAATGCGGTGCGATTGGCTGCTTTAATGCGCACAAAAGCGATTTTTGTTTATACCCATGATTCAATCGGGTTGGGTGAGGATGGGCCTACCCACCAGCCTATAGAGCATGCGCCTAGCCTGCGTTTAATACCCAATCTGTCATTATGGCGGCCTTGCGATGCAGCAGAATCCGCGGTGGCTTGGCGGGCAGCTATCGAGTATCATGGCCCCACTTGTTTGTTGTTCAGCCGGCAAAGTTTGCCGCATCAAGAACGCAACGAGTCAGTCCTTGCAAATATTATGCGCGGCGGTTATACCCTGTCAGAATGTCAGGGCAAGCCCGAATTGATTTTAATTGCCACGGGATCGGAAGTGTCGCTTGCCGTGCTGGCAGCTCAAGCATTGACGGAGACAGGCAGACAAGTTCGTGTTGTTTCCATGCCTTCGACAGATACGTTTTTGGCGCAAGATGTGGCTTATCAGGCTGCTGTTTTACCGCTTGATGTCACTGCACGTATTGCTATTGAGGCGGCGGCAAGTGATGGTTGGTATAAGTTTGTGGGTTGCCATGGCAAAGTCATTGGTATAGATCACTTTGGTGCATCAGCTCCTGCAAAAGAAATTTTTAAAAAGTGTGGTTTTACAGTAGAGCATATTGTGACTGTGGCCAATGAAGTGTTAGCAAAGCATAAAAATCTGCTGCAAGCAGAATTGGTATAAAAATAATTGTGGAGAAAATCCGAATGACTATTCGAGTTGCAATTAACGGTTATGGCCGTATTGGTCGTAACATCCTGCGCGCTTTTTATGAAAGATCCGATGAAGCAAAACGTGATTTGGATATTCAAATTGTCGCCATCAACGACTTAGGCGATGTGGAAACCAATGCTCACCTGACGCGATACGATACCACCCACGGAAAATTTCCCGGTACCGTTACCGTTTCTGGACATGACTTGGTGGTAAATGGCGACAAAATTCGCGTTGTAGCTGAACGTGATCCTAGAAAATTACCTTGGTCGGAATTAAATATCGATGTCGTCTATGAATGCACAGGCTTCTTTACGACAAAAGAAAAAGCATCCGGACATATTGAAGCCGGCGCTAAAAAAGTTATTATCTCAGCGCCTGCGACTGGCGTTGATGCGACTGTTGTCTTTGGTGTTAATCACCATGTGCTAAAAGACACCGATACGGTTATCTCAAATGCGTCTTGCACTACAAACTGCTTAGCACCTTTGGTTAAACCTCTGCATGAAAAAATTGGCATTATCGCAGGCTTAATGAATACCGTTCATTCTTACACGAATGATCAAGTACTATGTGACGTGTACCATAGCGATTTACGTCGTGCACGTTCGGCTACCCATTCCATGATTCCAACCAAAACCGGTGCAGCCGCTGCAGTCGGTCTAGTGTTACCAGAATTAAATGGCAAGCTCGATGGTTTTTCCATTCGTGTGCCCACTATCAATGTCTCGGTGGTCGATTTTACGTTTACAACACAGCGTGATACCACGGTAAATGAAGTCAATCAAATTTTGCAAGACGCAGCAAGCGCAGGCCCATTAAAAGGCGTGCTTGAAATTAATGAGCAACCCTTAGTGTCGATTGATTTTAACCATAATCCCGCTTCCTCTATTGTTGATGTGTCTCAAACCAAAGTGATTGGTAATCTTGTCAAAGTATTATCGTGGTATGACAATGAATGGGGTTTCTCAAATCGCATGCTAGATGTGACTCATGCGTGGATGAGTGCAAATAACGCGAAAAATACGTCTAAAAAAAAGGACGCGGTCGTTAATTAAAACGTATTCATCGCGGTATGGCATCCATGCCGCGCAAATTAAAAATGTCATGGATGACGGAGTTAATGTATGCCGACCACACCATTTTTGAATTTGTTTGGCCGTTCGCCGATTCGCCCTCTAGAAGAGCATATGGCGAAAGTTCATGCGTGTGTTAAGCATTTGTTGCCTTTCTTTGATGCGGTATTGAAGCAAGATTGGCCGCAGGTTGAAAAAATACAAAAAGAAATCGCGTATCTTGAGCATGAGGCTGATGTGCTTAAGCGCGATTTGCGTTTACATTTACCGAAAGGTTTGTTCATGCCTGTCTCGCGCAGTGATCTGTTGGAATTGTTAACCGTTCAAGATCGTCTTGCCAATAAAGCAAAAGATATTGCTGGCATGGTGTTGGGTCGAAAAATGGTGTTTCCAGAACCCATTACGACGTCGTTTATGGAATTTTTGCAACGCTGTATTGACGCGTCAAAACAAGCGAATATTGCAATACATGAGTTAGATGAGTTACTTGAAACAAGCTTCAGTGGCAACGAAATCAAATTAGTCGATGGGATGATTGCCGAGCTTTCTCAGATCGAACGCGATACCGATGAAAAACAAATTGATTTGCGTCATATTGTTTTTCGCCTTGAAAAAGAACTACCGCCAGTCAATACCGTTTTTATTTATAAAATTATTGAGTGGACAGGTGATTTAGCCGATCGTGCTCAAGACATTGGTGATCGTTTGCAAATTTTATTAGCTAGGTGAGAAAGCACTCTTCATGGAATATGGTTATATTTACATTGCACTAGCGTGCGCAATTGGGCTATGGATGACGTGGGGTGTTGGCGCAAATGATCTTGCCAACATTATGAGTACCACCATGGGCTCCAAAGCCGTCTCAGTTAAGCAAGCATTAATCATTGCGATTGTGTTTGAAATTATGGGCGCGTTTCTTGGCGGCGGTGAAGTCAGCGATACTATTCGCGGCGGGATTATTGAGCCTAGTGTTTTTGCAAACACGCCACACCTTTTTATATTTGGCATGCTTTCCGTTTTGTTGGCGGGTGCGACGTGGATGACGATAGCCAGTTTTTTAGGTATGCCAGTGTCTATCACTAATGCAATTGTCGGATCATTAGTGGGTGTTGGTGCCATCATGCTGGGGGTGCACGCCGTGCATTGGCAAGAGGTAGGTTACATTGCCATTAGCTGGATTGTTTCGCCGACGCTGGCTGGCGTCGTTGCTTTTATTTTATTTATTACCATTAAACGCTTGATTCTAGGCGTGGAACAGCCCTTGCAGGCGGCTGAACGCTATGTGCCAATTTATTTGTTCGTTGTCGGTATTATTCTTGCGATGATGACGACGCTTAAGGGCTTAAATCATTTTCATGTTAACTTTAATATCTTTCAAAAAATAGGTGTCGTGGTCATTACCGCTTTGTTGGTGTTGGCGTTAGGCATGTATGCGATTAAAAAAATTCGCTCAAAATTAAAATTCAAATTAAATCGACATACCCAATTTCAATATATTGAAAGTATGTTTAGCGTATTGATGGCTTTTACTGCTTGCGCCATGGTGTTTGCGCATGGCTCAAATGATGTTGCGATTGCTGTAGGCCCTATTGCCGGCATTATTAGTCTGGTGCTGAATGGCGAGCCCATGCAGGATGGCTGGATGCTGTCAGGCATTATGTTATTTGGCTGTATGGGGGTGATTTTGGGATTAACCATGTATGGTCGTAAAGTCATTGAAACCGTGGGTAGCGCTATTACCACGTTAACACCTAGCCGTGCATTTGCCGCAACGCTAGCCGCAGCTTCAACCGTTGTCGCCTCAACCAGCACCGGTATTCCGGTATCGGCAACGCAAACCTTAGTCGGGGCCGTGTTTGGCGTTGGACTTGCGCGCGGTATTGATGCTTTAAACTTAAATGTTATTCGCAATATAATTATGTCGTGGGTCATAACCATTCCCGCAGCAGCAGGGATGGCAACTTTCTTTTTCTATATTTTAAAAATAGTATTTCGATAATTCTGATGGAGTTAATATGACACCAACTATCACTGACGCAATGGCAGTTATACGAAAATATGCGCCAAATTTTAATCCTAAAGTGGGTATTATTTTAGGATCCGGCCTATCGTCGCTTGCAGAACAAATTGTGAATCCTATTACCATTCCGTATCAAGCGTTCGGATTAATATCCAGTGTGGTAGCAGGTCACTCCTCACTTTTGGTGATGGGATTGTTAAACAATGTTCCCGTTGTTTGCTTGAAGGGACGCGTTCATCTATATGAGGGTGCACCATACGATGCATTAAGATTACTGGTTCGTCTCGTAAAAAGTCTAGGTGCGCAAACGCTCATCGTGACGGGTGCATCAGGCTCGTTGCGTCCTGAAGTCGGAGCAGGCGAATTAATGGCGATTACCGATCACATTAATATGCAACCAGGTAATCCTTTGCTCGGTCCTAATGATGAATCTATCGGACCGCGTTTTGTCAGCTTAGAAGAGGCTTATGATCCTTATCTTATTGAATCGTTAGCGCGAGCGGCAAGTCGTTTAAATATATCGCTCGCAAAAGGGGTTTATCTTTCTGTGCTAGGGCCATCTTTTGAAACGCCAGCAGAAATTCGTGCTTTTCGTACGCTAGGCGCTGACTGTATTGGTATGTCCGTGGTGCCAGAAGTGATAGTCGCTCGTCACTGCGGTTTGAAAGTATTAGGCGTGGCTGCAATTACCAATTTAGCGGTTGGCTTAAGTCAAGAGAAAGTCTCGCATGAAGGCACGCTACAATACGGCGAAACGGCTGCGCGCAAATTAGTTAAACTTATACCTGAATTTATTAAAGAACTAGAGTGAAGCTGTGTTAAATAGCGTTCAAGATCACATTAATGCGCTTGTAGCATCGAAGCATGACGAAAATTTTTTGCGTCAGGTTTTGTCTTTACTTGATTTAACCAGCTTGAATAGGGATGACGATGAGGCGGTTATTCGCGCTTTATGTCAAAAGGCGTTAACACCTGAAGGTCACGTTGCGGCTGTTTGTATTTTTCCTGTCTTTGTTTCGCAAGCGGCAAGACTGCTTTCTGGCTCATCCGTTAAGGTTGCGACCGTCGTCAATTTTCCCGAAGGCAATAAGATGGATGCCAGTGTGCAAGCAGACATCCAAAATGCAATACAACATGGCGCAACCGAAATAGATTTAGTCTTTCCGCGCCAGCACTATCTCGCTGGTGATAAAACCGGCGCACAAAACTTTGTGCGGTGTTGCAAAGCCGTTTGTGGTGAAAAAATTCTACTAAAAGTTATCATAGAAACGGGTGCGCTACCGTCACTGCATATGGTGGAAGAAATGAGTCGGGATGCGATTTTAGCAGGAGCCGATTTTTTAAAAACATCGACTGGAAAAATGAAACAAGGCGCAAGTCTTGAGGCGGCTGCGGTTATGCTGTTGACGATCAAAGAAATGTCTTTGCGCAATCAACACTTAGTCGGGTTTAAAGCATCAGGCGGTATTCGAACGCTAGAACAAGCGGGACAGTATATTGCTCTTGCAAAACAGATTATGGGAAATGATTGGGTGAAGCCTGAAACTTTTCGTTTGGGTGCGAGTCAGTTGCTGGACGTAATATTAAAAAATTTGTCATAGCACTGTCATTGCGAAGCGGGTAGCGTGGAGCGCAGCGTGTCCGCGGACACGCTGCGCTTTGTCCACGCTACCCGCTTCGCAATGACAGTGTTCTTTATTATGGATGACGCGTGAGCTCCAGGGATGTGTGTAATTAAAGGGAAATTATAAATGCAGATAATATTTTAACATTCAAATACACGATTTGGGGACAGAAACACAATGCAAAAAACCACGCATAATCCAGTCATGGCTTGGGCTGTAACACTGACCGCTGCACTATTTTTTCTTTATGAATTTATTCAGTTAACCATGCCTAACATGATTAACAGTGAGTTAAGACAAGCATTTGATTTGGATGCCGAACAAGTTGGCGTGCTGATTTCCATGTATTTTTGGGCGAATATGCTGTGTTTATTTCCTGCTGGAAATTTGTTGGATCGCTATTCCACTAAAAAATTATTAATATTCGCCGCGCTATTATGCACGATTGGTACCTTCATTTTTTCAACTGCGCAAGTCTACTTTTGTGCGGCGCTAGGACGATTTATCGTAGGCATGGGTGCAGCTTTCTGTTTTCTAAGCTGTATTCGTCTTGCTTCGCGTTGGTTTCCACCGACACGCATGGCTCTGGTCACGGGAATTGTCGTTACCATGGCGATGATAGGTGGATTGGTTGGACAAAGCCCCATGCTCTTGCTAGTCAAGGCGGTAGGCTGGCGCGAAGCGATCTTTCTAGATGGTATTTTAGGGATTGTCGTTATATTAATTGTTTTGTGGTTAGTGCAAGATCGACCGCCCAATTCACAAGACAGTATTGAAGCTGATAAACATCATCTCCAAAGTCTCGGTTTTTTCAGCGGTATCAAACTTGTTTTAACTAATCCCAATAATTGGCTGGGGGGGACTTACACGACATTACTTAACTTGCCGGTATTTTTGCTGGGCAGTTCTTGGGGCGGAGTTTATCTCGAGCAAATTCATCATTTAACCCGCGTACAGTCATCTTATGCTGCCGATATGTTATTTGTAGGCGTGATATTCGGTTCCCCTGCTTTTGGCTGGTTCTCTGATCATATCGGTCGTCGCTGTTTGCCTATGATGATAGGGGCGGTATTGTCACTAATCGCGATGATGGTGCTGATGTACGCGCCAGATTTATCGCTAACTTCATTGATGTTTTTATTTTTCTTAATTGGTTTTGTGACCAGTTCACAGGTTTTAAGTTATCCTGCGATTGCTGAATTAAACCCGATTGCTTTGACGGGAACAGCGCTCAGCATTGCATCGGTGCTCATTATGGGTAGCGGCGTTGTTGCGCTGCCTTTATTCGGCAAACTGCTGGAATTAAATTGGGACCACACTAAAGTCGGTGGTGCTGCTATTTATTCACTCCATGATTTTAATACCGCTCTGTGGATTATTCCGATTGCGTTCATCATTGGCTTAGTCATTTCGTTTTTGATACGAGAAACGTATTGTGAGTCGCAAGTCTAAAAAGGAAATTTCATGACGCGCGCATTTATTATTTTATTAGATTCGTTTGGCATAGGCGCAAGCGATGATGCGATAGACTATGGCGATGTCGGCGCAGATACGCTAGGTCATATCGCCGAATATTGTGCGCAAGGCAAAGCCGATAAAGAGAATGTCCGCAAAGGTCCACTTCATTTGCCAAATTTAACGCGCCTGGGTTTAAATGGTGCCGCGATCATCAGCAAAGGCGAATCGGTGCCGGGTTTGTCGGCAAATGTTGCCATAGAAGGTGCATACGGTTGCGCGGTCGAACATAGCCGCGGAAAAGATACTCCGAGTGGCCATTGGGAAATTGCTGGCGTACCGGTCAGCTTTGAGTGGGGATACTTTCCGCCTGATTATCCAAGTTTTCCGCAACCCTTATTAGATGCTTTAATCGCGCGCGGAAAAATACCCGGAGTAATAGGAAATAAGCATGCGTCGGGTACCGATATTATTGCAGAACTGGGTGATGAGCATGTTAAAACCGGCAAGCTTATTGTTTATACCTCCGCAGACAGTGTATTCCAAGTTGCTGCTCACGAAAAAAGTTTTGGCTTAGACCGGCTTTATGAGCTTTGTCTCATCGCCCGGGATTTAGTGAATGAATATAATATTGGGCGTGTAATTGCGCGACCATTTGCAGGTGAGTCGGGACATTATTTGCGTACCGGCAATCGTCGTGATTATTCGGTTCCACCGCCAGAGCCTACACTGTTAGATTTTCTCGTAGCAGAAAAACATGAAGTGATTTCTATAGGCAAGGTTGCAGACATTTATGCGCATCGCGGCATTACAAAAAAAGTCAAAGCGGATGGCAATATGGCTTTATATGATGCTTTGCTGGAAGAAGCGAAAATAGCACCAGACGGCAGTTTGGTTTTTGTTAATTTAGTCGACTTTGATATGTTGTATGGGCATAGAAGAGATGTCACAGGTTATGCCAAAGCCTTAGAAGACTTTGATGCACGCTTACCCGAGTTTGAAAAAATCATGCGCCCTGGCGATCTTGCCGTGATTACAGCAGATCATGGTTGTGATCCAACTTGGCCAGGCTCAGATCACACCCGCGAGCACATTCCTATTATTGCATTTGGGCCTGCTGCAAAAGCTGGTTCAATAGGCAAGCGCGAAACATTTGCAGACATTGGCCAAACACTAGCGAAACATTTAGGTATTCCGCCTTTGAGCCGTGGTAAAGCATTTTGGTGATGCCCTAGATTAATTTAAGCTCTAATTCCAGGAGGCATGCAAAAGCACCGGTAACTTACCAGATGGTAAGTTACCGTTTAGTAAGTTACCATTTGGTAAGTTTCCAGTTTTTCAAAGGATGATGTAAGCCCATGCCAACTACACAGACAAAAAATAGGTATTTTACGCGCTTAACCGTCAGCGACACATTATGGCAAGAGCTGAATGACAGCTATAGCACAGTAGTAGAGCTTGTTAGAAATGAACAAAACATTAAAAAAATATTTCCGTTGCTTAGCGATGGCCTGACAAAATCAGCTGATGGGCAGCTAATACTGCAACTATGCAACAGTGAGCAGGAATGTGATTGGCATTTCAAGGAGGTCGACAGAATAAAAACGATTACTGTTGCGTTCAGCCTTGATTTTAATGAAAGGCCTTATAGCTTAGAAGGTTTCCATAAAGTTCCTGTATATACTTTAGATGCTAAGGAGTTGGCTGCGCTAAACGAAAATGATATCGCCTTGTGTTTCCCTAATACCGCTAAAACAAAAATTTGTCGTCTTTTATGCAATAGCAAAAATGAAATAGGTTATTTAGAGCAAGCAATCGCCTATTCATTCAGTCGTTCTTTCAGTTACCTTGTTCCTGTCAATGTCCCACGTGAAGCGCGCTTGAGTTTTCACGCGATGTCAAAAAACATCTTACAGATTTTTTTCAAGAGTCATCAATCTATACCCGATTCACACCCATTTTTCAAAGATAGCTTACCCACTCAGGAATCATTGCAAAAGTGTATTAGCGATATACTCAGTACTTTTCAAACCGCTATAAATTCTATTAATGCAGAATATAAAAATGGCAGTGAAATTCAAGATTGTCTTATTTATCGCAATATAGTAGAGCAAGATAAAAAAGTCATGGGTAAATGTGTGGCTGACATTACTGATATTATGAAAGCGATACATTTTACATTAGAAAAAATAGCGACACCTGAAACCAAAGCAGTTCTTGAAAATTTAAAAGATATGTTTTTTACCCCAAAAATATTTGCCAGCCGAACCGAAGCCCATTCAGTGGGGTTTTGGAAGAACACACAGCAAATTGCAATGGCATCTGTAGTGGGTATTGCAGCTGTAGCTTGTGTTTTTGGGATGAGTCGGAAATAATCAAAACGTAATTATGTTGATTGAACGAGGATGATTGTGAATATTTTAGAGTCTGTGAGTCTTGCATTGGCAGATTCGAGTTTATAGCATTCACAATCAAATCATTGCTAATCTCGTTCTCTAAAAAAGACATATGTTAATTTCAAAGAAGTTAACCCAAGATAGAATTTTTATTCAAGATAACCATTTGTGATTTTCAAAGAAGTTGGCTCTTCATCTCTGTCAGGGTTCGGCCTTAACTATTTATGCTACCAATTTGCTTCGTCATTGCGAACCCCACGTTTTTTGTGGGGTGAAGCAATCCAGAAAGACTATCCAAGTATAATTATGCTTCATATAAATCTAATCATCCTGAATTTATTTTTGCAGAGTAGAGCCCTCGATAGCCATTCAGCAGCCTGGATTGCTTCACCCCACAAAAAACGCGGGGTTCGCAATGACGAAGTTATTGGTAAGGGAGAGTGGAAAATTTTTACGGAGATGACTTACTGCTGGTATAAGCAGTATGATTCTCCTCCAATTGCGTTTCCCACTGGTATGGATTAGGTGTTGAAAACCGGCCAACTTTAAAGAGCGCTTTGGCAGAGTTATCCAGACACAGCGAATGATGATGGACTTTTTTAATTTTTTCTTGAATCTGATCAGTCAGATAAATTAAATCATTCATTTTATTGTTAAGATTCAATTCTACACTCCTATCAAGGAGAGAAACCTGTAAGAGGCTTTTTAATGCCTGTGTGTATTGCTCACTGAGGCTTTTAATTTCGATTCGAAAAGACGGATTTTGATCGGCAAGAATTTGCAGCTCCTTAAAATAAGTGATGCCCATTTTAAGAGTGCTTAGGCGCACTCTCTCAGACAATGCCGCAATAGAAGTAATATCATTATTATCATCAATGATAAGGCGTACGAGAAATTTTTGTTGACTGAGTAAAATGTTTAATTTAGAAAAAATTTCTTTTTCAATGGTATAGCTATTCTGTTCGCGTAAATGAATTGTTGAAATGAATTCTAGGAATGTTTGTATACGATCAACATCGTTTTTGCTGCTCTTATCATTTTGATAATTGATCACATAAACCTCGGCGATCGGTGCTGTCAGCTTAAAAATGGCATCTTTAAGCTTTTCCAAGCGCGAAGAGGTAGTATTTAGCAGGTCAGTAATATAATCATCGAGTTGCTGTGTGGTAGCAAATCGAATACGTAAATTGTCAGTTTTATTGTTAACAGTTTCAATTAGAATCATGTCTTTCATGAATGCGCGTACTTGCAGAGTAATCTCTTCTTTGATTTTTTCAGGGGCATCGATTTTTTCTTCTAAAACAGCAGCGCTATCATCTGAAGTTATTTTTTCAATAAGACATTTTGCCACAGCCTCCTGTTGCAAGGCGGTTTGATTGCGACGAATGGGCTGGGAAATAATTTCAGCAAAATCGATTATTTTTTGTGTTAACGTTTTAATGTCGGGATTATGTTTTAATAACGCCAAAAAAATATGAGCTTGCCTTTCTTCATTGACATAGGTATTTTCTATGGCGAAATTTAAAAAAACTTGGATCTCATCGCTAATTTTTTTGATGGATAGTTGTTTCATGTTAGCAATGCTGTGTTTTAAGTTAAGTGCCGCATTTTGCAATTTGTTAACGGGGGACAAGTAATGCGTAGCAAGCAGAAGGACACGTTTTCTTAATAGGGTTATATCAATATCTTGCGGTATTTCTGTGGCTAAGCTTGATATGATTTTTGGCTTCGGGATGGGTTTAATTTCAATTGCGGGCGTTATAATCTGTTCAGGTTCAGGAGAAAAATTGTTTCTCATAGTAAAGTAATAATTAAAATAAAAGATGATAATAGTAGCAAAGTTTTTTTCGGCTAAGTCTCTCTTCTTCAAGCTTTTTAAATAATCCG
>Ga0206981_10030_pt2 | contig 37598 bp, 32 predicted proteins | sample Alteio_BWMinCont_17_FD_153312 | JGI IMG/M metagenome (GOLD analysis project Ga0206981, IMG submission 153312) | Enriched cells from forest soil in Barre Woods Harvard Forest LTER site, Petersham, Massachusetts, United States -... | ecosystem: Environmental > Terrestrial > Soil > Temperate forest >... | reverse complement strand
CGAATGGCGGACTCCGGTACCGGTGCCACGACCCAGCTTGGCGACGGATGAGCGCCATTCACTTGGTTGAAGTATTCGGTGATGATCTTGTTTGCTTGCGCAGTCTGACTCAAGCAGCTCGTCGACTTTGTAACCACCTTGCCAGTCACCGGCGCTGGCGAACAGGTGTCCGCATTACCCCAGAAGGTCGGCATGGCGGGGAGCAGGCCTGAGCCGGTTAGATCGCCTAGAGGACTCAGTACCAGTTGCGCGTAAACCTGCTGCGAAGCTTCGCCGCCTTCGATCGCCAGGCTCACCCAATTGGCATTCACCAGGTCGCCTGGCACGTAAGCTCCTGTGCAGGACTTGAGCTTGTAGGACTGGCCGGTCTTGTCACTGCCATCGGCGATGTATGTGCAAGTGAACGTGGTGTTGGAGTCCAATCCCGCCTCCAGCTGCAGGGTGGTCGTGCCGGCAGTACCTTTCTTTAAGTGCAGCCCGGAGGGAACCTGGATCGGATCCAGAGCAAAGGTCTGCTTGACCGGCTTGTTGCCTGTAACGGTCAGCTCCACGGAGCCGCCGTAACCGACCGGCGGAGCAATGCCTTTAGGCTTTTGAACCAGTTCGACCGAGTGAACGCGCAGATTGTCGAAAAGATATGCGCCCTCAATACTGCTGGGAGAGCTGACATCGAATTCGAAAACCAGGTCGTTGAACTCTTTCGTTCCAATCGCGGAGCTGACGGATTCGGGCACTGTGAAACCGATCGTGTTGTAAATGCAGGCGCGGTACTTACTGAAGGAGATCTTGCCCAGCGGAACGCTTTCGAGGCCCAGCGACTTGGAGCTCACAAAACCCTCGATCCATCCTGCATTGCCCGCCGGGCAGTTCCCTGACTGCGCCTCGGTGGAATTCTCGGGCTTCGATGGAGCGAGCACATCCAGCTGAAGAAGAGCACCTTTGTCCCCTATCCCAGCCAGGGCGGTTGCGGTGGATGCGATGGGGTGGCTGATCAACTTGAAGAGAGACGGCGGTCCGTAGACTGCATAAGCCTCGCTCCCCTGAGTACGGTTCGTCGTAAGCTGGACATAATTAATGGGGACCAGACTGCTGGTGCTAACTCTCCAGGTACCCAGGGCCTCAAAGCCCATGATGGAGTTGGAGGGATTGATGATCACCGCCTCCGCTGGTGAAGCTGCGGTCGCATCGGCCGCAGAGCCGGAAGGCGGCGCAGTCTCCTGGGCTGCAGCGGACGTGACAAAACACAGTGCCGCTGCAAGGACCCCGATCCAGGTTCGAAACCCGTGTGACGCGCGTGGTTCGCGCCTTGTTTTGTCCCTGCCATGAGCCAGGGCGAGTTTCATCAACTGGAAGAGCATCAGCGATGCTGCCAGGCAGACAGACTGCGTTAGTGTGAAGTTCATAGATTCCTCCTGACCGTTCTCATTTGTGAATGCCCGGGCGGCTTCGGCTCACCGCAAGAGCAAGGGAAGGGCGCGCATCTTGGGCCGGCTCAGCCTTGGTAACCGCATTCTGGCGGCTGGGCGTGGCCCTTTTTGTCGCCTCACTCTGTAAGGCGCGAGTCGTTTTTCGGAACTATCATTGGGCGTAAGAATTTTGGCGAGCGATTTGCTGTCTTGGGCAGCCGGGTTATAATTTCCCGAATTCAGCGCACGGGAACCCAGTTGCCGCTAGGGGTTTCACCTTGAGTCCGCCGACGCAAAGCGAAGTGACCACACTGCTTCAGGAGTGGAGCAATGGAGACAAGGTCGCGCTCGATAAGCTCACTCCCATCGTGTACGGCGAATTGCGGAGGCTGGCGCGGCACTACATGAGAGGCGAGCGGACTAACATCACGCTGCAGACAACGGCGTTGGTAAATGAGGCATACATGCGCCTGGTGGATTGCAGCCGCATGCGCTTCAAAGATCGCGCTCACTTCTTTGCGGTTTCCGCGCAATTCATGCGGCGCATCCTTGTCGACCACGCCCGCCGGAAAAATTTGAAACGCGGCGCGGATGTACAGCACATATCTTTGGACGAGGCCGCCATTTTAGGATCAGACCGCGATGCCGATCTGGTCATGCTCGATGATGCTTTGCTGGCACTCGCACGCTTGGATCCGCGCAAAGCGCAGGTGATCGAGTTGCGCTTTTTCGGAGGCCTGACCGTGGAAGAAACCGCCGAAATATTGAGCATTTCCCCCATCACCGTAATGCGTGACTGGCGCACCGCCCAGGCCTGGCTGTATCGCGAATTGAATGGGACTATAGCGGAATCGGCCAAGCCCTAGGGCGCTGTTCCGCGAATCTCCAGAAGCAGAACCGCAGATCGTGAGCCATGAAATCCGAACTCTGGAAACGAACAGATGAGTTGTTGCAGTCGGCGCTGGAGGTCGCCCCGGAGCTCCGCGACACCTTCCTTCAACAGGCATGTGCCGATGACCCGGAGTTGCTGAACGAGGTCAGGTCCTTGCTGACTTCGCATCGCAAGGCAGGAGATTTCTTGGAGACACCGGCCGCGGAGCTTGCTGCCCGTGCGATTGCGACCGAGGAATCGCAATCGCTCTCCGGGTCGCTGCAAGGTCAACTGATCTCCCACTATCGCATTCTGAAAATGATCGGCAGGGGCGGTATGGGAACGGTATGGCTCGCCGAGCGCTGCGATGGCCGGTTCGAGCGCAAGGTAGCCATCAAGTTCCTCAATGTAGCCGCGCTTGACCAGGCGAGCGCTGAACGATTCAAGCGCGAAGGATCGATTCTCGGCAAGCTTGCTCATCCTTGGATTGCCGAACTGATCGATGCAGGCCTAACCGCAGCCGGCGAGCCTTTTCTTGTGCTGGAATATGTTGAGGGACAGGCTATCGACGATTACTGCGACCAGCACAAGCTCAGCGTAAACGAGCGCATCCGCTGTTTCCTCGACGTGCTGAGCGCCGTCGCACATGCGCATAGCAACCTGATCGTCCATCGCGACATCAAGCCGTCCAATGTCTTGGTGAGCAGCGAGGGACAGGTCAAGTTGTTGGACTTCGGCATTGCCAAAGTGCTCACAGAAGAAACCGGCGATGGCTCGGCAACTCAGCTCACCTTGGAATCTGGCGCGGCGCTCACTCCCCGCTTCGCGGCGCCCGAACAAGTAAGCGAAGGCTCGATCACGACCGCCACCGACATCTACGCACTCGGCGTCCTGCTCTATCTTCTCCTGACATGGCAGCACCCCGCTGGTCCCGGTCCGCATTCGCCAGCGCAACTGATCAAGTCCATCGTGGACGAAGAACCGCCGAGCGCCTCTGATGCCGTCGCCTCGATCTCTGCGGACGCGGCTGCGAACCGCGCCACGACTCCCGAAAAGCTGCGTCGCCAGTTGCGTGGCGACCTGGACCGGATCATCGCCAAGTCCCTGAAAAAGAATCCGGCCGAGCGTTACCCATCGGCTTTGGCCTTTGCCGAAGATCTGCAGCGGTATCTGGAACACAAGCCTGTGCTCGCCAGGCCCGATTCCTTCGGCTATCGGACAGCGAAGTTTGTACGCCGCAACCGCGTCGCCGTCGCGGTCGCAGCAACCGCTCTTGTCGCCACCATGGCAGCCCTTACCGGTTTCGTCATACAGGATCGCAGAGTGCGCGTGGAGCGGGATTTCGCCTTTCGAGAGTTAGTGCGCACCGAGCAGCACGATGATTTCCTGGACTTCCTGCTGTCGGACGCTGCGCCTTCTGGAAAGCCATTCACGGTTACTGACCTGCTGGGCCGGGCGAAAAATGTGGTGGAAAAGGAAAAGCCCTCACTCGAGCAAATTGAGCTTATGGATTGGATCGGAAAAGACTACGACTCGCATGGTCAGCACGCGCAGGCCCGGCCGATACTTGAGCGCGCCTATCAACTCTCCAGACAATTCTCCGACCCGGCGGTCCGCGCATCGGCAGCCTGTGTGCTCGCGAACGAATTGTCACGCAACGAAGATCTCCCCAGGGGCGAAGCTCTGATCCAGGAAGGATTGCGGGAATTGCCCAACGAACCGGAGTACGCGCTCGATCGGGCCAACTGCTTGCGCTATGGAAGCGAGGTTTCGAGGGAAAAGGGAGAGTCAAGCGAAGCCGTACGCCGCATGGAAACGGCGCAGCGGATTCTCCGTGCATCTCCCTTCGATTCGGATTCGTTCGAGGTGACCTATTCTATTGCTCTCGCTTCCGTTTACTGGGAGACGGGGCGAAATCGCGACGCGCTTGCTGAGTTTCAACGCGCCGGGGATCTCTTGTACTCCCTGGGCCGCGATGAGACGCAACAGGCAAGCACTCTCTACAACAACTGGGCGGTCGTGCTGGATCAGGTCGGCCGGCCTCTGGAAGCTGAGAAAATCTTTCGGCGGGCTATCGACATCAGCCTTGAAAACTCTACCGAAGAGGCTGCCACGGCCACGACGCTGAATAACTACGCGCGAATGCTGAGGGAACTCGATCGTCTTCCGCAGGCGGCAGACTACGCGGAACGCGCCTATAACAAGGCGGTCCAAACAGACGACCAATCGGAGATCCTTCATTGCCTGGTGGAACGGTCGCGAATCTATATTGCGCAACACGATTTGCTGCGGGCCGAATCCATGCTCGCGCACGTTGAGCCGAGAATGCGTAAGACGCTGCCCCCCGGCCACTATGCCTTTGCCGTAATCACCGGCCAGCGCGGACTGATTGCGATGGAAAAGCACGACCCACCCGTTGCGCTTCAGCTTATGGATGAATCCATCGCTGCGATCGAGGCTTCGTTGAAATCCGGCAAAGGAGGGGGCTACCTCCTGCCAACCATCTACACGGACCGCTCGGCAATCGACCTCGCCCTTGGACACGCCAGCGAGGCGGAGGCCGATGCAGCCCAGGCACTGACAGCACTCCACGCGCAAGACAATCCCAGCGATGTCTCAAGCAGGCTGGGCCACGCGTATTTCGCTCAGGCACGTGCTCTCGCAGCGCAGGGCAAGTCCTCACAAGCCCGCGCAGCCGCATCGCGTGCGCTCATGCATCTCCAAGGTTCCCTCGGTCCGGACCATCCCGACACCAAAAGCGCACAGCAGTTAGTTCAATAGGATGAAGCCACAAGCAGACGAGTCAAGAACAGGACCCGCTTTCCAACACCACTGGTCGTAATTCCGAACTCGCGACCGATACATCCAGCGATCACCTCTGCCGCCACGGTTGTTTCGGCCTCTGTTCCGGCGTCAGATTCTGTTCGCTAATGATACTAGCTAGCTCGTTTGCCTTAGTCTGCCGTTGCTGCTGCTTCTAACGCGATAATGTATTTTATCGGATTAAAAGATGCAAGCCTTGGTTATGCTTGAGACAGGTGAAACACGAGATGAGGATTTGTTATCTTTCTCTTCAGGTAGAGACTGCGGAGTAATATGCGCAACGGACGGCCTCAATTAATCTCGACATTCCTGACAACGTGCGTATGTCTACTGTCGCTACGATGCCTCGCAGAGACAGGGAGACTCGTCGTTCAGGTTCAGGACCTCTGACATCGCCCCGTCAAAGGCATTGAAATTGGAATTGAAGGAATCGGTGGCTCCGGAGTCACCGGAACCGATGGAAAAACTGTGTTGTCTCTGGGCAGTGGTACGAAAGAAGGCGACGGAGTATCCCTTACCCTGTTGCACTCCCCTCCAGGTAAAGACCTTGTGCTTGTTTCTCCTTGGGACAATCGGGCAATTGTCCCGTCCTTTGCCGGCAAAGCAGACAACTTTGTCAGACTGGTCGTGATCCAGCGAGGTGATAGGGCCATCCTCGAGAGCAACGATGGCCTTGCCGCATTGACGGCCAGAATCAACAAGCGGAACTCCGCAATGACTTCTCGCAAAACAGAGAGCGCTGAAGACCCGATGGCAGCGTTGAACGCAGTTGCAAAGTTCTATGGCGTGGCCCCCGGCGAATTAGACAAGCAGATACGGGACTGGGGCGCTAAGACTACAGATCCTTATGATGCAGGTCTGGCTCCCCTCTACGCACTGAGGCCCCATAGGGTTGACTAGCATCCGGCCCGCCGACTGCCTCTTGAACCCCTTGAGCCCAGTCCAGAATCTGGACTTTTCTATTGCATCCGTGCGCCACCATTGAATCAAACCTCAGGCGCTCTCGGCGCGGATGCGATGTGCAATGCCAGCATGCTTGCAAAGCGGAAATTCGCTTGCCTGAACTCGCTGAATCAAGTCAGCAGAAAGAGCGGCAGATCCTGGTCAAACCCAAGGAGTTTTTTACGGTAAGCGGCTTCGTGACATCTCGGCCGAGAATCTACTCGCCTATCGCCAATGGCGGATAGCGGTCGGTGTCGGACCTGCGATCATCAACATGGAAATCGGAGCCGTTCGCAGGATGCTCAAGAAGGCAAAGAGATGGAGCCTCATTGCAGAAGACGTAAGACCACTGAAGGAACCGCGCTCCATCGGACAGGCGTTGTCCTACGAGCAAAAGGTGAGGCTTCTCCATGCTGCTGACTCGAATCCCGAATGGCAAAACGCGCGATTGGCGATGACCATAGCGCTATGCACAACTATGCGCGGCGTAGAAATCAAGAACCTTCATTGGGCGGATGTAGATCTAGTCAGGCGGTCGTTCACGGTTCGGAGAAGCAAGACCGAAGCGGGTCTTCGCTCGATCCCGATGAACGATGACGCCTATGCTGCCATTTTGGAGCTTAGAGAGCGTGCGCAGGCGTTTCAAGGTACTGAATCCAACCACTTCCTATTTCCTGCCTGCGAGCACGGCCATATCGATCCAGCACGCTCTCAAAAGAGCTAGCGAACTGCATGGCGCAAATTGACGGCTGCTGCTGGCATCAAGGGATTCCGATTCCATGATTGTCGCCATCATGCGATTACCGAACTGGCGGAGTCGCAGGCCAGCGATTCCACGATCATGGCCTTGGCCGGGCATGTATCTCGGAAGATGTTCGAACACTACAGCCTGTGCGACAAGAAGCCAAGCGCGACGCGGTAAACATTCTCTCTGCAAGGAGACCCAAGAAGCCAACAATGACGGGTTACGACACAAAGAACGACATAAAGGCAGGAGAAAGCGAGAACATTGATCCGTATGTAGCTGAAAATATGGTAGGCACGAGGAGACTCGAACTCCTGACCTCTACCGTGTCAAGGTAGCGCTCTAACCAACTGAGCTACGCGCCTGCGAACCGACTCCCTCAGTCTAACAGCAACCCTTGACCAGGGCCAAACGCGATCGTGTCCGCACACGGGACAGTCCCCAACATAGGACAGACAGTCTGCTACGCCAGACCAGCCAAAAACTCTTTCATGTTCCGGGCTGAAAACGTTTCGAAGGATGAGGCTCCGAGGCTAATTTGCTGTGGGCATGGTTGTTAAGAGTGGGTTAACATGCTTGGTGATGAGTACGAGCCCGGACGCCACTAGCCTAAATATGCGGTCGATTCGATCCGGCGTCTCGGCACGCCGGGTCAATCCGTTACGGACCGCGCCCAACCTCCTCACCATGCTGCGCATCTGTCTCGTACCGTTTCTGGCCATTGCCGTCCTGGAACACCGCTTCCTCCTAGCTTTTGCGATCTTTCTCATGGCCGCCTGCTCCGACGCCATGGACGGCCTGCTGGCTCGATGGCTACGCCAGCGCACCATGCTCGGGCAATATCTCGATCCCGTGGCGGACAAGCTGCTTCTCAGTTCGCTTTTCCTGGTTTTCACCTACATGGGCATCCTCGAGCCGCGCATTGCAGTTTTGGTCTTTGGACGGGATCTCGGCATGCTGCTGACCGCCGTGATCCTCTACGCGACGACCAATCTGCGCGATTTCCATCCCTCACTGCTGGGCAAGGCCAACAGCTTCAGCCAGTTTTTGGCCGTCGGGGTGGTCCTGCTCAGTCTCATCAGCCAGCAGCCATGGGTTGCGGCGGCGCGGGTGGCCATGTTGGATGCCACCGTCTGTCTGACCGTCGCCTCCGGCTTCCACTACGCGTGGGTCGCCTCAAAGCGCATTGGAATTGTCACCGATTCCGACTCAGCCTCTATGCGGAACTCGCGTCAGGGCTGAGCAGCATCACTCCAACCCTCATGCCTCCGCGTCCAGGTCATCATCTCCCGGTTTAACTGCCTTCTCTTCAATTTCCATGTCACGGAATTCGTCGGAGTCGAAGACTTCGCCGCATTCAATGCACTCGACATACTCGGCGTCTTCCGTACGGGAAACGACGCGGACTCTGGGATGTTTGCAGGGGGTCGCCATGTGGGGTTCGGAACCGTTCGATTCAGGAGGCCTTTCCGCCAGATTGTACCGAGCCTTTCCTCTTTGTCAAAGAGAGATTTGATAAAGATCTGCAGGTTTCTCCATAGCAGACGTAAAAATCCTCGTCCCAGAGACTAAAACAACAAAAACTGACGTTCGATATTCTCGCCGTGCCATTGAAATACCGACAGAACTGGTCGTATACTTAATTCAGACCGGAGAGGTCGCAATTATGCTGAGGCTTACCAAGAAAGCCGATTACGGCCTGATGGCGCTTAAATACCTCGCCGAGCACCCGGAAACGCCCTCGGTCAGCGCCAAAGACATCGCCGATACCTACGGAATTCCTGCCCAACTGCTGGCGAAAGTCCTCCAGCGCTTGGCCAAGGTCGGGCTTTTGCGCTCCCATGCAGGCATGAACGGCGGCTACGGGCTCTCCAAGAGCGCGCGCACCATTTCCGCCTTTGAAGTGATTCGGGCCATCGATGGACCCCTTTTCATCACTTCCTGCACCAAGGGCAGCAAATCCTGCGATATCGAAGCTAGTTGCACGGTCAAGGAACCGTTGGCCCGCGTCAACGATAGCATCGCAGGAGTATTGAAGAGCATCAGTATTAACGATCTGGTCGATGACGAGACCGCCGCAATCCGCCGTGCACAGATGAAGCAGTTCGTAACGCTTTCTCTGACCATGTAGCTAAACGGAGCGGTTATGGGCCGAAGCAAAGCATCCGGCCTCGAAAACAAGATTCCTGCAACATTGCAGCAGACAGAGGGTGGAGAACAAGAATGAGCACTTCAGTTGAAACACAGCTTCCCGCAGGCGTGACCCTGCCGATTTACATGGATAACCACGCGACCAGCCCTATGGACTCACGCGTGCTCGAAGCCATGCTGCCCTATTTTTCGCAGAAATTCGGCAATGCCGCCAGCCGCAATCATTCCTTTGGATGGGAAGCCGAGCAGGCCGTCGAAAACGCCCGCGAACAGATCGCCAAGCTCATCGGAGCCTCCGCCCGCGAAATCATCTTCACCTCCGGCGCCACCGAGAGCAACAACCTGGCCATCAAGGGCATTGCCGAGATGTACAAGGAACGCGGCAATCACATCATCACCCAGGTCACTGAACACAAGGCTGTCCTCGACACCTGCAAGCGTCTGGAAAAGTACGGCTACCGCGTCACCTACCTGCCAGTCAAGGCCGACGGCCTCATTGACATGGATGACCTGAAGCGCGCCATCGACGACAAGACCATCCTGGTCACCATCATGGCCGCCAACAACGAGATCGGCGTCATCCAGCCCATCGCCGAAATCGGCAAGCTCTGCCACGAAAAGGGCGTCATCTTCCACACCGACGGCGTGCAGGCAGTGGGTAAGATTCCACTCGACGTCACAGCCATGAACATCGACGTTCTCTCCCTGACCGCCCACAAGCTCTACGGCCCCAAGGGAGTCGGCGCACTCTACGTTCGCCGCCGCAACCCCCGTGTCCAGATTTCCGCCCAGATCGACGGCGGAGGCCACGAGCGCGGCATGAGGTCCGGCACGCTCAACGTCCCCAGCATCGTCGGCTTCGGCAAAGCCTGCGAAATCGCCGGCGAAGAGATGGCCACCGAAGCCGCCCGCCTCACCAAGATGCGCGACCATCTCCGCGAAAAGCTCGAATCGGCTCTCGACTACGTAGAAGTCAACGGCAACATGGAGCACCATCTTCCCGGCAATCTGAACATGAGCTTCGTTTACGTCGAGGGTGAAAGCCTGCTGATGGGCATCAACGACGTCGCGGTTTCCAGCGGCTCGGCCTGCACCTCGGCTACTCTGGAACCCTCCTATGTACTCAAAGCACTGGGCTTAGGCGACGATGTAGCCCACAGCTCGATCCGCTTCGGCCTCGGCCGCTTCAACACTATGGCCGAAGTCGACTACGTAGGCGACAAAGTCATCAACATCGTCAAGAAACTGCGCGAGCTTTCCCCGCTCTATGAAATGGTCAAAGAAGGCATCGACCTGAGCAAGATCGAGTGGGCAGCGCACTAATTTGGGAGTTTGGCTCCCGTTGGAGTCGCGCGGATGCGAAGATAGCATCCAGAGCAGTCTTTTTGGAATCTAACTGAATACCGGCCTGAGGAGGTCCACCATGGCTTATAGCGACAAAGTAATCGATCACTACAACAATCCCCGCAATGTCGGCCAGATGGACAAGAGTTCAGACGAAGTCGGCACTGGCCTGGTCGGCGCACCGGAGTGTGGCGACGTCATGCGTCTTCAGATTCGCGTCAACCCCGAAACCCAGGTCATCGAAGAAGCCAAGTTCAAGACCTTCGGCTGCGGCTCGGCCATTGCCAGTTCATCCCTGGCCACCGAGTGGGTCAAGGGCAAAACAGTCTCCGAAGCCCTGGAAATCAAGAACACCGACATCGTGAAAGAACTGGCCCTGCCGCCCGTGAAGATTCACTGCTCGGTCCTGGCCGAAGACGCCATCCGCGCCGCCATCGGTGACTGGAAGAAGAAGAACGGCGTAGGCGAAGCTACCGAGCAGGTAGCCGTAGCCGCTCACTAAACCAGGCTAGCCGTTGTCACCAAACTAGGCCAGCCGTTGTCATCCCGAGCAAAGCGAAGGATCTGCTTCTCAAGATGCCATCATAAACACAAATCTGGGTGCCCCAGGTCTCGCTTCTGAGACCTGGGTTCCACCGATCTACTCAACCACGGAAATAGTGAACTCAATGCAGGACTTCGTAAACATCCAAACCCCGGAGCAAGTGAGCCAGGCAGCAGCGCAAGCCGCCGCGCCTGCGAAACCCTCCGGCAAAGGCATCGAAGTCACCCCGCGCGCCCTAGAAAAAATCCGCAGCGGCATGGAAAAGGAAGGCATCTCCCCCGAACAAGGAGGTCTGCGCCTCGGCGTTCTCGGCGGCGGCTGCTCCGGCCTCTCCTACAGCATCAAATTCGACACCCGCCCCCGCGAGCGCGACCGGGTCTACGAGTTCGACGGCGTCCGCCTCTTCGTCGACCCCAAGAGCTTCGTCTACCTGCACGGCATGACGCTCGACTACGAGCAGTCGCTGATGAAGCAGGGCTTCAACTTCATCAATCCCAACTCCACCCGCTCCTGTGGGTGCGGATCATCGTTCTCTTAAGGCCATCTGTAGATGCTCTCTTCCTCCTGGAATGAGAGCAAGCCGGACTATCCCTCCAGTACGCCTTTCCTTACAGCAATAATGAAGTCCGTCGATGCAGGCGTCTCCCCACAAGCCCGCATGGCGGCGGCAATCTGGCCACGATGGTAGTTCCCATGCGTCAATACCTGAGTCAAAATATCCGCAATCGTCGTCGAGAACTCTTCCCCTCTGCTGTTGCTGTAAACCACGCTTAAGCTCAAATCAGCCGGCGAAAGCGCATCGAGATATCCCTGCCACCCATCGCCCAGCAGTGTCAGGAAGTGATCGCATTGTTCAAGTGTCAGTTCCGGCCAGATCGCCAGAGGAGGAGTCTTCGCATTCACACGCGCCAGCCACGTATGCCCAGCACCAGCCAGATGCGCCAGCCAGCGTAGAACCTGTGCAGGCGGCTCCTTTGCCACCTGCAGCGCCATCAAAACTTCCCTGTTAGCCCAACGGTCATATCGGAATAGACGCTGGAAATATCTCGTGTCCATATCGCTCCTGGTATGAAATCCTTAGTCCGGCTCCTGCCGCTAGACTAAGAATATGTCAGAGTTTCCCCACTGCTGGTCCTGCCACACCATCCTCGTCTCATCCCCGCTCCTCTGCTCCAACTGCGGCAAAGTTCAGCCTGTCGCAGAAACGGATTACTTCCATGCCTTCGGACTTGAGCGAAAGCTAGTCTTAGATACAGCAGCACTCGAAAAAGAATTCCACCGCCTAAGCCGCCGTCTCCATCCCGATCGCTTCGCCCGCGCCACCCCCGAAGAGCAACAGTGGTCCCTCGCCGCCACCGCTCTGCTCAACGACGCTTATCGCACTCTGCGCGACCCGCTCCAGCGCACCGAATACCTGCTCAAGCTGGAAGGCCTCGAAATCGGTGAAGAACATGCCGGCAAAGGAAAAACCCGCCAGCCCCCAGCCGATCTGCTCGAAGAAGTCTTCGACCTGAACATGCAGTTAGAAGAAATGCGCATGAACCAAAAGATGGGCGAGGACGATCCCTCCCTCCACACCGACCTCATCAACGCCCGAACCCGTTTCGAAAGCCTGCTCGCCGAAGTCGATACCGACCTGACCGCCAAAGGCGCAGAATGGGATAAAGGCGACGCAGCCGTCCGCGACCAAGCTGCAAAATCGATGGCCGCCCTCCTCGACCGCCGCCGCTATCTGCGCAATCTAGTCCGCGACGTCAACGAAGTCCTTACCGTATAGCGGACTCTCTCGCGGTCATCGCCGCACCCTCTCCCTCCGCTTAGAATCGAATGAGTATGTCTGAAGAAATCCTCAATCAGCGCGCCGGAACCGAAAGAATCGTCGGCATCGACCTCGGCACCACCAACTCCCTCGTCGCCTACATGGAAGGCGACAAGCCCGTCGTCATCCCCGGCGTCGACGGCTCCAATCTCGTCCCCTCCATCGTCGCCCTCGACATTCCCGACCCGGCCGCTGACAATCCGCGCCCCACAGTCACCGTCGGCAACTCCGCCCGTCGCGCCCTCATCGAAAACCCCGAACGCGCCGTCTACTCCGTCAAGCGCCTCATGGGCCGCGGCCTCGAAGACGTACAGGATGAGCTGAAACTCTTCCCCTTCCGCCTCGCCGACGACATCGAGCCCGGCGAAGTGCTCAGGATTCGCCTGGGCGACAAGCACTTCACGCCATCAGAAATCTCCGCCTACATCCTGCGCCAGCTCAAGCGCAACGCCGAGCGCTACTTCGGCTCCGAAGTCACCAAAGCAGTCATCACCGTCCCCGCCTACTTCAACGACGCGCAGCGCCAGGCCACCCGCGACGCCGGACGTATGGCCGGCCTCGACGTCCTCCGCTTGGTCAACGAACCAACGGCCGCCGCTCTCGCCTACGGCCTTGACCGCGCCAAAGAAGGCATCATCGCCGTTTACGACCTAGGCGGCGGCACATTCGACATCTCCATCCTCAAGCTCAACGACGGCATCTTCGAAGTCATAGCCACCAACGGCGACACCCACCTCGGCGGCGACGATATCGACAACCTGCTCCTCGCCGTCGCGCTTGACGAGATCCGCAACGAGCACAATATCGATCTCCGCCAGCAGTCGGACGCCATTCAAGCCCTGCGCAAAGCCGTCATCGAAGCCAAGATCACGCTCTCCTCAGAGCCCGCCGCAAAACTCGACATCGAATTGCCAGATGGAGACCGTTATCAACGGGAAATCCCCCGCGAAGTCTACGAGCAACTGATCCAGCCCGTCCTCGCCCGCACCGCCGGCCCCTGCAAGCAGGCCCTCGCCGATGCCGGTATCACCCCCGATCAAATCGAAGAACTCGTCCTCGTAGGCGGCTCGACCCGCATTCCCGCAGTCACCAAGCTGGTAGACGAAATCTTCCAGCTCTCCGCCCGCGGCAAGAAGCCTCACACCGAACTCAACCCCGACGAAGTCGTAGCCCTCGGCGCAGCCGTCCAGGCCAGCATTCTCGCCGGCAGCTCCACCACCACCGAAGAACTCCTGCTCCTTGACGTAACCCCGCTCTCCCTCGGCATTGAAGCCCTCGGCGGAGTCGTCGCCAAGATCATCCAGCGCAACTCCACCATCCCCGCCTCAGCCACCGAACACTTCACCACCGGCGTCGACGGCCAGACCAACGTCGCCATCCACGTCCTCCAAGGCGAGCGCGAACTCGCCGCCGACTGCCGCTCGCTCGCCCGCTTCGATCTCAAAGGCATCCCGCCCATGCAAGCCGGCCTGCCGCGCATCGAAGTCAAATTCCTCATCGACGCCAACGGCATCCTGCAAGTCACCGCCCGCGAACAGCGCAGCGGCCTCCAGTCTCAAATCGAAGTCAAACCCACCTATGGGCTCACCGATGAGCAAGTCGAAACCATGATCCTCGACTCCTTCGACCACGCCGAGACCGACTTCGAAGCCCGCCAGCTCATCGAAGCCCGTCTCGAAGCCGACACCATCCTCTCCGCCGTCGAGAAAGCCCCCGCCAGTCCCGCCTGGCAACTCATCTCAGACGAAGAAAAAGCCGCCATCGAAGCCGCGCGTCTGCACCTCGAAGCAGTCAAGCCCAGTGGCACTCTCGAAACCATCCGCAAAGCGACCACCGCCCTCGACCAGGCCACCCGCAACTTCGCCGAAAAGATGATGGAAGCAGCCGTCTCCGGCGCCATGCGCGGCAAAACCATGCAAACCGCCAGCGAAGACCTCGGCGACGACGTCAACGCGCCTCACCCGTTCGCACCGGCAGAGTTTAAGTAGAATTGAGTTAGCAGAATTGAGTAATCTATGACCGACGCAGCCGCAACAACCAATTCAACTATTCCCGCCGACAAACTCGTCCGCGTAACCTTCGAACCAGAAGGCCGCGTCATCGAGTTCGAATACGGCACCATGCCCTATGAGCACCACGGCAAGCCCATGTCCTTCCTCGATGTCGCCGAAAACAATGACGTCTTTCTGGATCACGCCTGCGGCGGCGTATGCGCCTGCACCACATGCCATCTATGGATCAAGGATCAGACGGGTATCTCGGAAGCCGACGACGACGAAATCGACCGCCTCGACATGGCCGCCGACCAACAGCTCAACAGCCGTCTGGGCTGCCAGGCCGTCATCACCAAGCCGGGCACCTACGTAGTCGAAATCCCCAAGTGGAACCGCAACTACACCTCCGAAGGTAAGCCGCTAACCCTCGCCGACAATAAGTAAAATGCCGTTGCTTTTCTGATCCCTGTTCCCTGACCCCTGACACCTGTTTCTAGGAGAACCCCATGCCCCGCGAAATCCACTGGACTGACTCCGAAGAGATCGGCATTCAGCTCCAGGAAAAATTCCCCGAAACCGACCCGCTCACCGTCCGCTTCACCGACCTGCACAAGATGGTCACCGACCTCGAAGGCTTCGCCGACGACCCCGCCAAGTCCAACGAGAGCCGCCTCGAAGCCATTCAAATGGCCTGGCATGAAGAATTCGTGGAAGCCCAGGGCTGAATACAGCATTGAAATAGTCGCTGTTTTGAAGGGGCGTGGCTTCAGCCACGCCATAAAGCCAATGCAATCAAAGTGGCTTTAGCCACTGAGGGAATGCTCTCGCGGCAACTTCGACTTTTTCAGCACTGAAAACTACTCACTCCATCCAAACGCCGCCGGAATAAGCTGAATCTCCCGCGGCTTCCCCGCAAGTTCATACACCGTCACAATATCGAATCGTGTCTCCGGCCGTTCTCCGTCTGGCAGATGATGCAGATAGTGTCCCGCCAGCCGCCGCAAGATGCGCCGCTTCTCCCGATCGACAGAGGATGACGCAGTGGCCATATCCTTCGTGGTTCGCGTCTTCACTTCGATGAAGCAAAGCACACCGTCCTGCCACGCAATCAGATCGATGTCGCCCGGCAGAGGCCCATCATTCCATCGTTGCGCCACCACCACAAATCCCCATCGCTGTAGATAGAAGAACGCAGCTTCTTCCCCGCGCTCTCCGGTCAGCAAGTGCCGAGGCTGCGGCTCAGTCCGGCTACGCTCGGCCAGCCAATCCAGCCCCACCGCGCATAGCTCCGCCCCGCGCACCCGCCAATTCGTCAAAATCTGCATTGCCAAATATCTACGTTGTTGATGGAGTGATTGTTTTCGATCCGAGCCCAGCCAGCAAGTTACCTTGGGCCACTGGCCAGTCGAGGTTACTTTAGGAACAAGACTGGCCGGTACGCACTTGAGCGCACCGGCCAGTTGAACTTCGAAAACGCAGAATTACGCTCCGACCGCAGCCAGTTCCCTCACCTGCGCATGCTCTTGTTCGGCCTGCGAAAGCGCCTCTTCCAGAATGTCGAGAGCCACCGTCGCCTCATCCTCGCTGACGATCAGCGGCGGGCACAAGCGCAGCGAAGTCTCGCCGCAACCCAGAATCAGCAGCCCCTTCTCGAAGCACAGCGTCTCCACGCGATTGCGCAACGCCTGTGCCGGTTCGCGCGTTTCCTTATCCAGCACCAGCTCGACGCCGATCATCAAACCGCGCCCGCGCACATCCCCCACCAGCGGATGTGTCCGCTTCCAGCCCTCTAGGCGCTCGAGAATCTTGCCGCCAACCTTACCGGCATTGGCAATCCCCTCGCGCTCCAGAATATCCATCGTCGCCAGCGCCGAAGCAATCGCAATCGGATTGCCCCCAAACGTCGAAGCGTGCGACCCCGGCACCCAATCCATGATCTCCGCACGCGTCATGCAGATGCCTAGCGGCATCCCCGAAGCAATCCCCTTGGCCATGCAAACGATATCCGGCTGGACACCAGAATGTTCAATCGCCCACCATTTGCCCGTCCGCCCTGCGCCGGACTGCACCTCATCCGCCACCAGCAAAATCCCATGCCGGTCGCAGATATCGCGCAACTCGCGCATAAAGTTATCCGGCGCGACCACATAACCGCCCTCACCCTGAATCGGTTCGACAAAGATCGCCGCAACCTCTTCCGGCGCAATCGTCGTCTTGAACAGCTTCTCCTCGATGAACCGCGCACACCCAAGGCTGAAAGCCTCTTCCTCCTGCGGTCCACCCGAACAGCCGCGATACGCATACGGATAGCGGATATGCGTCACACCCGGCACCATCGGTGAGAATCGCCGCTTCTGCTGGGGCTTCGATCCGGTCAGCGACAAAGCACCCATCGTCCGCCCATGGAAAGCCCCAAAGAAGCTGATCACCTGCTGCCGCTTGGTGTGATAACGCGCTAACTTCAACGCGCACTCGACAGCTTCAGCGCCGGAATTGCCATAATAAAACCGATGCGGCCCTGGCATAGGAGCCACAGCTGACAAACGATCGGCCAACTCAGTCATCGACTCGTAGTAAAAATCCGTGCCGGAAATATGAATCAGCTCAGCCGCCTGCTTCTGAATGGCTGCCACCACTTCAGGATGGCAATGGCCAGTCGAATTCACTGCAATTCCAGCGGCAAAGTCCATGAACTCATTGCCGTCGACATCCTCGATGCGAATTCCGCGACCGCGCTTGGCCACCAGCGGATACGAACGCGTATAGCTGGGCGATATCACCCGGTCATCGTGCGCAACAGCCGCCTTGGCCTTCGGGCCAGGCAGGCTACAAATCAATTTAGGTCCAAACTTGGCATACAAATCGGAATGCGACATAGCGGAATCTCCTCTAGATGACTGGCTTCGGCGATATGGAGTTCTCCCGCAACTTCCTCTTCCGGGAAATCAAGAACGAGGAATTTAAGCGCGGAAAAGAATCAATCCGGAAGGCGGAGAAGACTGTTAGTCCCCGGCATAGAGGCTGGGCCGGGTCCGGCTCGGCAGCACACGCAAGTGCTTGCGCGGAGCGATCACACGCGCCCGCAGCCTGTTCCAGCGCTTGCCGGCAGGAGCCGCATTATAAGTACATAAGGAAACCGTAAGCATGGAGCCTCGTAGGCGTGAGCATATCACGGCAGCGAGGAAATGCGGTAGCTCAACTACAGGCCGTCCATCTAACCCATTGATTTATTTAAGAAAAAGTACCGAAGCAGACGACAGAATCCCCAGCAGCCCAAACACCAGTCCCAGCAACCAGTAGGCGCGATTCTTCGTCAGCAGAGTAATCGAAGAAGTCACCAGCGCGATCTCCAACATGGCCTCCCCCAGGTCGAACCGGTCGGCGCGAGCCTCAGCCTGCTCAACCTTCTCTTCCAGCCCTCTGGCCTTTTCTTCTTCCTCTTTGAGATCGTCCTTCCACTTGGCCTGCTTGTCGGCATCTTTCTTGGCAATATCCGCGGCTTTCTTAGCGTCGGTCACCTGCAACACGGACAGCAAAGCCGCCGAGTTGTCGGTATCGGTATTCCGGATATTCTTCGCCTGGTAAAAGTTCCACTGGTCTGAAGCCTTGGCCTGGTCCAGCACCGCCGCAGTATGGGTCCGATGCCCCAGCACCGTGACAATGGCCACCAGCACCGCAAGCACGCTCATCGTAAACGCTACCGGCCTCGACGAAGCGTCATGCGCCCCATGCTCCGCCTGCTCCTGCAATTCCCCTGCTTCATTCGCTTCCATTGGCTCGTCCTCGTCTGAATCAACCGCGCCCAACTACTTCCGCTTCCAGCGAACCCCATCCTTGGCGTCCTCGATCACAATCCCCTTAGCCGCCAGCTCATCGCGAATCTCATCCGACCGTTTGAAGTTCCGCTGCTTGCGCGCCGTATTCCGTTCGGCAATCAAAGCATTCACTTCCTCATCCGTCAAGCCCTGCCGCGTCAGCAATGCAGGAGCCACCTTATCCAGCAGCCCTTGCTCCCCGGCCCAGGCCAGCGCAGCCTTGGTCGGCGCCGCGTCATGGTCAGCAATCACCGCAAAAACAGCATCGAATTGCCCCAGCACCGCCTGCACACGCTCCCGATCTCCCACCAGCACTGTTCCTGCATCCAGCGCCGAATTCACCGTCCGCACCAGGTCGAAGATCGGCGCCTTTGCCTCTGCTGTATTCAGATCGTTTTCAAGCGCCGCAATATACCCAGCCTCAGCCTTGTCCGCCGCAGCCTGCAATACAGGAGTCGTTCCCTCAACCAGCGTCGCCTTCGTCAGCCGCCCGGCAAATGTCCGCAACCGGTCGATGGCGTTCGTCGCCTCGGTCAGCCCCTCAAACGTAAAATTCAACTGATGCCGGTAGGGTACGGAAATCAACGCCAGCCGGATCGCCGAAGCGTTGTAGCCCTTCAGAAGCAGATCGCGCAGCGTGAAAAAATTGCCTTCAGACTTGGACATCTTCTTGCCGTCCACCAGCAAAAAGCGCACATGAAACCAGTGCCGGGCCAGCGGCTTGTGGGTCACCGACTCCGACTGCGCAATCTCATTCTCATGGTGCGGAAACATCAGATCCTCGCCGCCGGCATGAAGATCGAAGCTCTCGCCCAGATAGTCCATCGCCATCGCCGAGCACTCTAAATGCCATCCCGGACGCCCTGTCCCAATCGCCGTCTCCCAGCAGGTCTCGCCAGGTTTAGTCGCCTTCCACAGAGCAAAATCACGCGCCGAATCCTTCTCATATTCGTCCACATCCACGCGCGCCCCGTCCGTAATCCCGTCCAAGTCTTTCTTGCTCAGCTTGCCGTACTCCGGAAAAGCCGCGAGCCGGAAGTACCACGACCCGTCCTCAGTCTTGTAAGCCGCATCTGCCTCAGCCAGCCGCTCGACCAACTCCACCATCCGCGGAATATGCCCCGTAGCCCTGGCCAGAACCTCCGGCCGTTCAATCTGCAGCGAGTCGAGATCGTCAAGAAAAGCCTGCTCGAACTTCGGCGTGTACTCCCCGATCGGCACACCCGCCGCCGCGGCATTACGGATGATCTTGTCATCCACATCTGTAATGTTCATCACATGACGAATGCGCATCCCCTGCAGATGCAGAAACCGCCGCAGCACATCCACCTGCAAAAACGTGCGGAAGTTCCCAATATGCCCGTAGTCGTAGACCGTCGGCCCGCAGGCATACATGCGCAGTTCAGCCCCATCCATGGGAGCCAGTTCGTCCAGTTGTCCGCTGAGGGTGTTAAAGAGGCGAAGAGTCATCGTGAAAAGGCTTGCAGTTCCACCGGAAATACTGTCAGGATGGGCGGGTTCAGGGCCTTTTCGATTGTACCAGCGGAGATTCTCCCCTCCGTTTTGCATCGAATTTTGTGCATTGCGTTTCATGCATTGCAGAAAGACGCACCGAATGCAGGCCGCAATTGCAGACTCTTCCGGCCTTCTGTCGCGAATAGCCGCGAATCCGCGTCTAAACCATCAGCGATGGATTGTGCCGGGTATTCTCTGAATATGAAGAAACACGGGCTCCCGTACGGATGGTGAAACAAATCCGGCATGATGCTGACCCAGTCAGCCGAGCAGGCAACCTGCACCATTTCACCCAGAACTTTGGCTGGGCCGCTTTCCCGCTTTTGTTTTTCGCGCTTTCAACCCACGCCGCCGCTCAACTCGCACCGTCGCGATCCACCGGACTAGTAGCCGGCCTCCCCGCCACACTACCCGATGCCCCGCAAGCCCAAACCCAGCCATCTCCCACACCCCAGCCCGAGCCAGACCCAGCCAGCATCCGTGGCGTCGTAGTCGACCGCGACGGAGCCGTCTACGAAGGCGTCCACATCACACTCACCGGAACCACTTCCAGCACCGCCGTCGAAAAATCCACGACCTCCGACACCAACGGGCGTTTCCGCTTCGACGACGTGCCCGCTGGCCCCTTCCAGATCACCGTTTCATCGAACGGCTTCGCCACCAAGGCCATCACCGGCGTGCTCCATTCCGCCGAAAACTATGAAGCTCCACCCATCGTGTTCAACTTCGCCTCCACCACCAGCGAAGTGCAGGTAACCGCATCGCGCTTCGAGATCGCCCAGGAACAACTGCACGAAGAGGAGCAGCAGCGCGTCTTCGGCATCATTCCCAACTTCTACGTGGTCTATAGTCCCAATGCGGCGCCGCTCTCATCCAAGCAAAAATTTCACCTCGCTTGGAGAAGCGAGATCGACCCCGTCACCATCGCCTTCGATCTCGCCGCCGCAGGTGTGCAACAGGCCAACGACGATTACAACGGATTCGGCCAGGGCGCGTCAGGCTACGCCAAACGATTCGCCGCCGACTACGGAACCGACTTCATCAGCACCATGCTCGGGGGAGCGATTCTGCCCTCGCTCCTTCACCAGGATCCGCGCTACTTTTACAAAGGCACCGGCAGCACCCGTTCGCGAGCACTCTATGCAATCGCCAATGCAGTCATCTGCAAAAGCGACAAGGGCCGCTGGCAGCCAAACTACTCATCGATCCTGGGAGGCCTGGCCGCAGGCGGCATCGCCAACCTCTACTACCCCGCCGAGGATCGCAACGGCGCGGCGCTCACCTTTGAAAACGCCCTGGTCGGCATAGGCGCCACCGCCGCCGGAAATCTCTTCCAGGAATTTGTCGTCCGCAAATTGACCCCCAAGCTCCCCAGCTACAGCCAGCCGAAGCCATAAATCGCCGAGGCCGCAAAGAAGTTCAGACCAGAGTCAGCCGCGGATTCGCCTCCAGCTCCAACCCCGCAAACTCCCTGGCCAAAAACCGCGGCCATGCCGCCGCCGCAATCATCGCCGCATTGTCGGTCGAAAGCGCCAGCGTGGGAAACGCCGCCGGCAAACCACGCTCCGCCGCCTCAGCAGTAAATCGCACCCGCAGCTCGCGATTCGCAGCCACCCCACCCGTCACCAGCACCGAAGCCGCACCAACAGCCTCCGCCGCGGCAAAGGTCTTGCGCAGCAAATCGCCCACCACCGCGTGTTGAAAGCTGGCAATCAAATCCAACGTCTGCTGATTGCATAACGATCGAGCATCCATCCATGTCGGCTGGCGTCCTGAATCGACCATGGCCATCAAAGCACGCTGCCGCGCTTCGCAACTAGCCCTCAACCCATGCACCTCAACGTACCGCAGCACAGCCGTCTTGATCCCCGAAAACGAAAACAGAAAATGCCGATCCAACTCGGCAATCGGAGCCGTCCGCGCGCCCTTGGTACGCGGAGCTTTCCCTTCCAGATGCGCCTTGGTCTTGATCTGCGCAAAGCCAAACGGCACCGCCTTAGGATTGCCAAACTGCGCCAGATGATCGATCCACGGCCCGCCAGGATAACCCAGCCCCAGCAGCTTAGCCACCTTGTCGAAAGCCTCACCCGCCGCGTCGTCCAGCGTGCGCCCAATCAGGGTGTAATGCCAGTTCCCAATCTCCGCGCCAGAAGCCGGAGGCCGCGCCAGAAACAGATGCGTATGCCCACCAGAAACCACCAGCGCAAGCGCCGGCATCGGCAACCCACCTACTTCCACCCGGCTGTTCCCTGTTCCCTGTTCCCTGTTCCCTGTTCCTTCCCTGTTCCCTGTCCTTTGCCTGTCTTCCAAAAGCACAGCGTGAATATGCCCTTCAAGATGATTCACCGCAATCAGCGGAATGCCCCGCGCAAAAGCCAGAGCCTTGGCATACATAATCCCCACCAGCAGCGCCCCAGCCAATCCCGGCCCATTAGTCACCGCAATAGCGTCAAGATCTGCCAGCCCGCATCCAGCCTCAGCCAGCGCCGCACGCGTGATCGGAACAATATTCCGCAGATGCTCACGGCTGGCCAGCTCCGGCACCACGCCGCCATAAGCAGCGTGCGTAGCAATCTGCGAAGCGACAACAGAAGAGCGCGTCAACGCTCCCCGCTCCACCACCGCCGCAGCCGTCTCATCGCACGAAGATTCAATGCCTAAAATAAGCCCACTGCCCATAAGCCTTTAGTTTAATAGCCGCAACGTCACCGACCATGCACACAGGCTCGTGGGCTCAGGCTAAAACGCACCCAATAGATACGCGATAAGCAAAATCAAGAGAACCGTGCCCAATCCAATGCCAGCGCCACCACCGTAGCCCCAACGACTGTGTCCGTAGTACCCGCCGCCACCGCCAAGAAGCAGAATCAACAAAATAATAACGATCAAAGTCATGAGAAATGTCCTTTCTGTGAAGGCTGTCTTTTTGTTCTGGGTAAGCCGCCAGCCCATCGTTCACGCGACTACCCGGTTGATTGCTCGTTACAACCTAAGGCTTGGAGGTGCGATTGCCTTCTTAGGTTGACCGTTTGTATGGAATATCTTTCGAGCGTTCAAAATGAGACCATTCGCGCGACAATGGAGAGACCGATGCTACCCGTCACACCACAATCTACTGCCGCACAGATAATCCTCCGAAAGCTGCGCGAAGAAGGCCACCAGGCCTACCTAGCAGGCGGCTGCGTGCGCGATCTGCTGCTGGGCCGCACTCCCAAGGACTATGACGTAGCCACCTCCGCCACGCCCGACATCGTCCTCGATCTCTTCCCACGCACCTTCGCCGTAGGCGCGCACTTCGGCGTAGTGCTCGTCTCGGCTGAATACGACGACCAGCCCACACTCACCGAAGTAGCCACCTTCCGCTCCGACGGCGTCTACTCCGACGGCCGCCATCCCGACGTCGTCCGCTACACCACCAGCGCCGAACAAGACGTCCAACGCCGCGACTTCACAATCAACGGGCTCCTGCTCAACATTGGGACCGACACGGGTGCCCCAGGTCTTGCATCTGAGACCTGGGCTTCCTCCAATGAAGCACGACGCTCCGCAGTAATCGACTACGTCGGCGGTCTCGCCGATCTCGAAGCGGGCATCATCCGCGCCATCGGAGACCCGATCCGCCGCTTCGAAGAAGACCACCTGCGTATGCTGCGCGCCGTCCGCTTCGCCGCCCGCTTCGGGTTCCAAATCGACCAAGCCACCCAAGCCGCCATGCGTTCACTTGCACCAAAAATTAACGCCGTAAGCAACGAACGCATCCGCGACGAGCTAACCCGCATGTTGACCGAAGGCCACGCCCGCCACGCCTTCGAACTGCTCGACACAACCGGCCTTCTCGCTCAGGTATTACCTGAAGCCGCCAAGCTCAAAGGAGTCCAGCAACCACCCCAATACCACCCCGAAGGAGACGTCTGGATTCACACCCTCATGCTCCTCGAACAACTTGAAGCCGGATGCCCGATGACCCTCGCCTGGGGCGCACTCCTGCATGACATCGGCAAACCAGCAACCTTCCAAGCTCCGACATGCCCAGAAGACCGCATCCGCTTCAACGGCCACGTTGAAGTCGGCGTTGCCATCGCTGCAGATATCTGCCGCCGCCTCCGCTTCTCCAACGAAGAGACCGCACAGATCCTCGCCCTCGTCCACAACCACATGCGCTTCGCCGACACCCCGCGCATGAAGACAGCTACCCTAAAACGATTCTTCCGCCTGGACCGCTTCGAAGAGCACCTAGCCCTGCACCGCATGGATTGCCTCGCCAGCAGCGGCAACCTCGACCACTACAACTTCGCCCGCGAACGCTACGAAGCCATGCCCACCGAAGAAGTCCACCCCACGCCACTCATCACCGGTCGCGAACTCATCGCCGCAGGCTACAAACCCGGCATCAACTTCAAAGCCATGCTCCACGCCGCAGAAGAAGCCCAACTAGAAGGCTCAATTCACACTCAGGAAGAAGCACTAGCCCTAATCCAATCCCAATTCCAAGCCTGAGGCACTTCACACTTCACACCCACACTCATAAATGCCCCCACCCCACCAATTCGACACCATCATCCTCGGCGCAGGAGCCGCAGGCCTCCTATGCGCCGCCACCGCAGGCCAGCGCGGACGCCGTGTCGCCCTCCTCGACCACGGCAGCCTGCCCGGCCGCAAGATCCTCATCTCCGGCGGAGGCCGCTGCAACTTCACCAACATCCACTGCGAGCCCAACCGCTTCCTCTCGCAGAACCCTCACTTCGCCAAATCAGCCCTCGCCCTCTACACCCCGCGCCACTTCATCGAACTCGTTGAGAAGTACAACATCCCCTACCACGAAAAAACTCTGGGCCAACTCTTCTGCGACCACTCAGCCCACGCCATCCTCAACCTGCTGTTAGCCGAATGCGAGCGAGGCAAAGTCGAACATGTCCCCAACGCCCACAGCATTCAAGTCGAGCGCAACAGCAGCGGCTTTCGCATCCAATGCGCGCAAGGCGAATTTCATTCTGAGTCCTTGGTAATCGCCACCGGCGGCCTGTCCATACCCAAGCTAGGCGCCACCAGCTTCGGCTACGACCTAGCCCGCCAGTTTAGCCTGACGGTAATCGAACCCCGCCCCGCGCTCGTCCCACTTCTACTAGGCGGAAAAGAAGCAGATTGGACCCAACTCGCAGGAGTCTCAACGCTCGTCCGCGTCGCAACACCCAACACAAAAACCACCTTCGTCGAAAAACTGCTAGTCACCCATCGTGGCCTGAGCGGCCCGGCCATCCTGCAAATCTCGTCCTATTGGAAGTCAGGCCAGCCCATAGAAATCGACTTCGCCCCGGAACTGGCAAAGGGCAGCAAAATCCTCACTCAAGTCTTCGAGGGTCGCCGCGACATCACAACCCTGCTCAAAGCCCTGCGCGAGTTCCTACCTCAACGCTTGGCCGAACATCTATCTCAAACCGCAGCTCCCAAAAGCTGGTCCAACCCTGCCCTCGAAGCCTGCGAACAAACCCTGCGCCACTACCCACTCCATCCCACCGGCACCGAAGGCTTCCTAAAAGCCGAAGTCACCGCCGGCGGCATCGACACCGCCAACTTACAAGCCCGCACCATGGAAGCCCGCAACACCCCCGGCCTCTTCTTCATCGGAGAAGTAGTCGACGTAACCGGCCACTTAGGTGGATTCAACTTCCAATGGGCCTGGGCCTCGGCCTTTGCGGCCGGAAACGCACTTTAACCCACGTGTTAGCCTGTCTGCGATGGACATCCGGTTTTCATCGACGAGGAAGCCCTCGTCTCCGCGAACACTCGCTATCGTCGGGATCATCTCGTTGGTCATGTCGGTCGGTTTTCTGGTTGCCGCTGCGATAACCGCCTTCAACGTCGACCGCTTTCTTAACGAAGCCGAGCAAACCACGGGAACCGTTATCGCCCTCTCCGAGAAGCATGACACTGAGCACGATTCGATAAACTACGCCCCTGTCTTCACCTTCAAGATCGAATATGGACGAACCCAATCCGTTACATCGAGTGTCGCAACCAATCCGCCCAGTTTCGCTGTCGGAGACCAGGTCCGCGTACTCTATCGTCGAAGCGATCCTGCAGGAGCCCAGATTGATTCATTCTGGCAGTTGTGGTTCTGGCCGGTCTTCCTGGCAGGGTTTGGCTCGGTAGAGATACTCGTAGGAATCATCCTTTTATTCTCAGCACGCCGAAAGCTCGGTAAGCAAGCCGCGCTTCTCCCAGCCGGATTGTAAGTCGGCCACGGAAGGTCGAATTTCTCAGATTCTCGCTTTTATTACTGTTGCTGCGGCTGGGCAGCCTTCGGTTGCGTCGGAGCCGGAGTAGCATCCGGCGGCGGCGCTGCCGGAGGAGCCGCATTCGGCCGTGCCGAAGGCGTCAGCTTGAATCCCTGCCGCACCATCGCAAATCCCTCATCCGTCCATTCCGCCTGCAGAAGTTCATTGTTCGGACTGGAGAACAGCTCCGTCTTGTCCGACCCGTAGGTCACAGTCAGATGATGCACCCCGACCGGCGTTCCATTCAGCGTTCCCTGCATATCGGCATTGGTCGCAATCCTCAGCGCCGTGATCGAGCCAGTCTGCTTGGGGATCAGCGCCCACATATCGCGGTTATTATGCGCCGCGCCCAGATTCAGCAGCGTCTGCAACGCGCCCGGATCGAAGTCCGCCAGAAACACCGTCTCCCGGTGAAAGCCCAGCGGAGTATTCGTGACCTGCCCATTGGCATTGATCTTCATCAAAAACTGCTGCCCCTGCGGTATCGTGTTCACCGTAGCCGCTGTCCCATTCACCGAGCCGGTCAACTGCACCTTGCTCAAGTGGTAGCTCGCATCCAGTGCAGCATTCTCAGAGAAGTTGTACTTCAGCCCCGGCATATCGATCTTCGTCCCCGAAGTGGAATCGAAGCCGCCCGCCGCCTGCTTCAACGACAAGCTGGCCGTTCCCACACTCTTGCCATTCTGGCTGATAGTAAAGCTCTGACCGTGAGCCCGGGCCGCAATCAACCCAACGGCAATCACCCCCGCCGTCACCATTAACATCGCGCGTCCAATCTTATTCATCCTGTTATGTACACACATGCGCAGTCGCTCCTATCGATGTAGACCCCAAATCCAGCCAAGGGTTGCGCCAACAGCAATGGGGATGAGCAAAGCCCACCCCCACTGACTCAAAACAGACCAGAAATCAAGTTTTCTGATCCCTGTTCCCTACGCCCTGCTTTTATTTCGCCGCCGCAAACCGCTTGTTGATCTCCGTCCAGTTCACCACGTTCCACCAGTTCTCCAGGTACTTGGGACGCAGATTCTGGTACTTCAGGTAATAGGCATGTTCCCAAACATCGTTGCCAATGATCGGCTTCAGCCCCTGCGTCAGCGGAGAATCCTGGTTCGGCGTGCTCGTCACCTTCAGCTTGCCGTCTGAATAAACCACCCACGCCCAGCCCGACCCAAACTGCTTCGCGCCGGCTTCGTTGAATGCCTTCTTGAGCGCCTCAAATCCGCCCTCGAAGTCCTTGGCAATCTGAGCCGCAATCTCACCCGTAGGCTCGCCGCCCACGCCCTCGGAACCCACCGGACCCATGATGCTCCAGAAGAAAGTGTGGTTGGAGTGCCCGCCGCCATTGTTCCTGACCGCCCCGCGAATCCCCTCCGGCACATTGGCCAGGTCGGCCACCAGTTCATCGACCGGCTTCGCCGCCAGCGACGGGTAATCGGTCAGCGCCGCGTTCACGTTGTTGATATACGCCTGATGATGCTTGTCGTGGTGAAACTTCATCGTCTCCGCATCGATAAAAGGTTCGAGAGCGGCATAGTCATAGGGTAGAGGTGCAAGTTCGTAAGCCATCTGGATGTCTCTCCTCACTTGGATTGTACTGGGCCGCATTGAGTTTAAGCCGGAGCCAGTCTTTGCTTCAGTTCGCCGGCCGGAATCGCCGTAACCATTCCCGCCGCAGTACGCTCATACCTGAGGCCGAATCGATTCCGCTTCAGGATTCGGCGCATAAGGTGCTATTCCATAGATGCAGTCACGCCGGCGAAAGGTACCCTCAACTTCGAAGGAACTTCTTCCCGCTCTCGCTCATCAGACAAAGTGACGAGATCGGCAAGACCATGAAAGCACTATGAAATTCGCAAAACCTTCAGGACCAAACACCCCCGACGCTGGACAATAGCTGGATAGCTGTACCGAGAGGAACCGTCTTGATTCAGGATTCAATGCTGACCACTCCCCAGGATTCCCTTTACCGTTGGCTCGATCAGCAGGGCGAAGCCTTCGGCGCCCCCGGCATGGACCCCCGCTGGACCTCCAGCCTCAAGGATTCCGTCGGCTGCGCCTATTCCGCCTCCAGCCGCATCTGGTTCACCGTCTCCCACGGCATCCTCAACGAGATCTACCACCCCACCATCGATCATCCCCAGACCCGCGACCTCGGGCTGCTGGTCTCCGACGGCGCCAGCTTCGTCCACGAAGAAAAGCGGGACATGATCCCCAGCTTCGAGTACATCCATCCTGAAGCTCTCGGCGTCCGCTACACCAACGTCGATAAGGAAGGCCGCTACCAGCTCGTCAAGGAAATCATCTGCGACCCACATCACAGCGTCGTTCTGATGCACGTCCGCCTAGAAGCCGGACCTAACGGCAGCGAAGAGTTCCTCAACAAGCTGCGCATCTTCGCTCTCCTCGCTCCGCACATGGACGGAGGCGGCGCCGGCAACTCCGCCCGCGCCGTCGACGTAGCCGGAAAGAAATTTCTCCTCGCCTGGAAGAATCGCTGGACCCTCGCCATGTCCGCCGACTGCGGCTTCTCGCGCGTCAGTTGCGGCTTTGTCGGCTCCAGCGACGGCTGGCATGACCTCACCGACAACTTCCGCATGGACTGGCAGTTCGGCTCCGCCACCAACGGCAACCTCGCCCTCACTGGCGAAATTGACCTGCGCGACGGCAGCCGCGAATTCACCCTCGGCATCGGCGTCGGCGACAGCCACCACTCCGCCCTCTCGAAGACGATGGGCTCCCTTTCCGTGGCCTTCGCCACCAATTCCGCCCGCTTCCTCGAGCAATGGCAGCGCGCCGCCAGCCCCTACCGGTTGGCCACCAAATCCGGCGACCGCGGCATGCTCATGCAGACCAGCAACAACATCCTGCTGGCCCACGAAGACAAAACCTACTCCGGAGCCTTCGTCGCCTCTGCCTCCATCCCCTGGGGACAGGCCAAAGGCGACGACGACCTGGGCGGATACCACCTGGTCTGGACCCGCGACATGGTCCAGACCGCCTCTGCCCTTCTCGCCTGCGGACGCGTCGACACCGCCCGCCGCGCCCTCGTCTACCTCGCCTGCACTCAGCGGCCAGACGGCGGCTTTGCTCAGAATTTCTGGATCGACGGCCGCCCCTACTGGACCGGCGTCCAACTCGACGAAGTAGCCTTCCCCCTCATCCTCACCTGGCGCATCTGGAAAGCCGGAGGCCTCGGCAACTGGGATGTCTTCCCCTTCATCGAGCGCGCCGCCGGATTCCTCGTCCGCAATGCCCCCATCACCCACCAGGAGCGCTGGGAAGAAAACTCCGGCTACTCGCCCTCGACTCTCGCCGCCGTCATCGGCGGCCTCATCTGCGCCGCGGAGATGGCTCGCGCCCATCAATCCGCCGAGCTGGCCGACTTCCTGGAGCAGTTTGCCGACTGGATCGAGTTGCACCTAGAAGACTGGACCGTCACCAACGACGGCGTCCTGTTGCCAGAAGTAAAGCGCCACTACATGCGCATCCGCCCACCCGAATCAGGCGAAGCTATCGACCGCGAAGGCCCAGGCACAGAAAAGATTCACCTCAACAACCGTCCAGCCGGCACACCCTACGAATTCGAAGCCCGCCAGATCATCGATGGCGGCTTCCTCGAACTGGTCCGCTACGGCATCCGCCGCGCCGACGACCCTCTGATGGTCGATTCCCTCAAAGTCGTCGACGCCATCCTCAAGCGCGACCTGCCGCAGGGCCCAAGCTGGCTTCGCTACAACTATGACGGCTACGGCCAGACCACCACTGGCGGCCCCTATCACGGCACCGGCCAGGGCCGCCCGTGGCCCCTGCTGACCGGCGAACGTGCCCACTACGAGTTAGCGGCAGGCCGTGACATTAGCGACCTCATCAAGACCTACGAGGGATACGCCACTGCCGGCAACATGCTCCCCGAGCAGCTCTGGGACGAGCCCGATCTACCCGAGGAGCACCTGAAATTCGGCGGACCCACCGGTGCCGCCTGTCCTCTGGTCTGGGCTCACGCCGAATACCTGAAACTCCTGCGCTCCGCCTACGACGGCCAGGTCTTCGACCGCATCGAGCCCGTTTATCAGCGTTACGGCAAGTTCAAATCCGAACACGGTCATGCCCGCTCCGCCCATCACGGCCGCGCTCATGAGAAATGCATCGAGATCTTCAGCCAGCACAGGCCAATCCAGACCATCACCCTGAACGCCACTCTCCGCGTTCTCTCCGAAAAACGATTTGTCCTGGTCTGGACCGACAACAACTGGCAGACAACAAACTCCACCCAAAGCCGCGGCCTCGGCAGTGCAGGATTCGCCGCCGACATCCATCCCGACCAGCGCCAAAACCCTTCTGGGCTATCATTGACTTTCTTTTGGCCAGAAGAGAACCGCTGGCTCGGCCACAACTACGAGGTCCGGATCGAAGAATGATTCCGGCTTAAAATCAGCAAAGGGTGCGGGTGCCCCACATCTCGCTTTTGAGATGTGGGATTCCACAAGACCGGTTTTCATGAACCATCAGTAGTCCGACGAACGAAAGGAACACTAGGAGCTATATGTCCGACATCCCCAAGGACCTCGACCATCTTTCCATCGACACCCTGCGCATCCTCGCCGCCGACACCGTAGAGAAGGCCAAGAGCGGCCATCCAGGCGCGCCCATCGCCCTTTCGCCCGTCGCCTACCTGCTCTTCCACAAACTCATGAAGCACAGTCCAGCCAATTCCAAGTGGCCCGACCGCGACCGCTTCGTCCTCTCCAACGGCCACGCCTCCGCACTCCTCTACGGCTCGCTCTTCCTTTCCGGCTACAAGATCACCCTCGATGATCTGAAAAGCTTCCGCCAGTGGGGCTCCAAAACTCCCGGTCACCCCGAATACCACCACACCGACGGCGTTGAAGTCACCACCGGCCCTCTTGGCCAGGGCTTCGCGATGTCCGTCGGCCTGGCCGTCGCCGAGCGCCATCTCGCCTCCATCTACAACCAGCCCGGCTTTGAGATCGTCAATCACCACACCTACGGCATCATGGGCGATGGCGACATGATGGAAGGCGTCTCCCACGAAGCCGCCTCGCTCGCCGGAACCCTCGGCCTGGGCAAGCTCATCTTCCTCTACGACGACAATCTCATCTCCCTCGATGGCCCCACCGAGCTCAGCTTCACCGAGAACGTCTACGCCCGCTTCGAAGCCTACGGCTGGCAGGTTCTCCGCGTCCACGACGGCAACGACATCGCGGCCATCGAAGCCGCCATCAAGGAAGGCCAGGCCGAGACCGCCAAGCCCACCCTCATCGGCGTCCGCACCATCATCGGCTACGGCAGCCCCAAGGCTGGCACCAACAAAGTCCACGGCGAAGCCCTCGGTGCTGATGCCGTCGTCGCCACCAAGAAGTTCTTCGGCTTCCCCGAAGACCAAAGCTTCTACCTTCCCGAAGAAGCACTCGCCAACTGGCGCAAAGCCATCGACGCCGGCAAGCAATACGAAGCCGAATGGAACGATCTCTTCGCCAGATACAAGGCTGCGTTCCCTGAACTCGCCGCCGAGTTCGAGCGCACCCAGAGCAATACCCGCAAGGCCGACTGGGAAAAGATCATCCCCAGCTTCCCGACCACCAAGCCCGTTGCCACCCGCAACGCCGGCCAGGTCGTCATGAACGCCCTGGAAAAGACCGTCCCCGAGCTCTTCGGCGGCGCAGCCGATCTCACCGCCTCCACCAAGACCATCTTCAAAGACAGCCCCAGCTTCCACGTCGACCCCACCGGCCGCAACGTCTTCTGGGGCGTCCGCGAATTCGCCATGTCCGCCGCCGTCAACGGCATCGCCGCCCACGGCGGTCTCATCCCCTTCGGCAGCACCTTCTTCGTCTTCTCCGACTACTGCAAGCCCGCCCTGCGCCTCGCAGCCATCATGGGCGTGCACTCCCTCTGGATCTTCACCCATGACTCCGTTGCCGTCGGCGAAGACGGTCCAACGCACGAGCCCATCGAACACCTGATGGCCCTCCGCGCAGTCCCCTTCATGACCGACTTCCGCCCCGCCGACGCCAACGAAACCGCCGCAGCCTGGCGCGTCGCCCTCGAGCGCAACAGCCCCAGCTTCATGGCTCTATCCCGTCAAGATCTGCCCGTCCTCGACCCAGCCACCGTCGACACCTACGCCGGCGTCAGCAAAGGCGGCTACATCGTCCAGGATGCCCCGAACCCCGAAGTCATTATCATCGGCACCGGCGCAGAACTCTGGCAGGCCATCGACGGAGCCAAACTCCTCACCGAGTCCGGCATAGCAGCACGCGTAGTCTCCCTGCCCAGTTGGAAGATCTTCGATGAGCAGACTCCCGAATACCGCGACTCCATCCTGCTCCCCGGCATCCCCAAACTAGCCATCGAGGCTGGTGCAACCTTGGGCTGGTGGAAGTATCTAACCGGCAGCAAGGGCGCTGTCATCGGCCTCGATCGCTTCGGCGCATCCGCCCCCGGCGGCACCGTCCTCAAAGAACTCGGCTTCACCGCCGACAACGTAGCCGCCCACGCAAAAACCCTGCTGGGCAAATAAACCCATCGTGAACAGGGAATTGCATTTCGGCTGTTCCCTATTCCCTGTTCCCTATTCCCTGTTCCCTGGACTTCCTATGAAACTCGTAATCGCCTCCGACCACGCCGGCTTCCCCCTCAAAGAAGACGTCCGCGCCTACCTCGCCTCCAAAGGTCATGAAGTCGTAGACCTCGGCGTCCACTCCACCGAACCCTCCGATTACCCCGACTCCGCAGAAGCCGTCGGCGACGCCATCAACGCCGGCGTCGCCAAACGCGCCGTGCTCATCTGCGGATCGGGCGTCGGCGTCTGCGTAGCCGCCAACAAAATCCCCGGCATCCGCGCCGGCATGTGCCACGACCACTACTCAGCGCACCAGGGCGTAGAGCACGACGACATGAACGTCCTCGTCCTGGGAGCCCGCGTCATCGGCACCGAAACCGCGCACGATGTCACCGACAGCTTTCTCGCCGCCAACTTCGTCGCCACCGAGCCACGCTTCGTTCGCCGCTTCAACAAAGTCCTGGCCATCGAAGCCAAGTATTCCAAAACCGCACTATGACGTTACGCCCAAGAGTCTCATAAAAAGGACCCGAACGCTTTGTAAAAGGGCACGACTTCAGTCGTGCCGACAAGAAACCAGTTGTAGGAATCGGGCTTTAGCCCCTGAGGACGCCGTCTGACAACCGCATCTCCTGGACCACGAAACCGTTCGCGATGAATTTTGTGTAACTAACCAAAACTTGTTCCATTCGCCCCTTATTCTTCAGTAACGCCCATTTAGTCTCAAGATTTGGCCGAAAGGGATTGAACGCATGTCCGCTGAGAACGAAGCATCTGTGCAAAAGTTCAAGTCGGAATTCAGTCGGCTGCTCGAACTCGTCCGGGCGGGTGAAGAGATCGTTATCACGCGCGGCGGGAAACCAGTTGAGAAGCTGATAGTGGAGAAGACTATTGCTGGAAAAGCGGCTTTGTCCCGGCAATTCGATGTCATCCTCTTCGACGTAGGCGGAGTCATGCTCACCAACGGCTGGGACCACAACGAGCGGGCCGTCGTCCTCAAGCAATTCGACCTCGACCGCGCCGAATTTGAGTCCCGCCACGAAAAGCCCTACGACGCCTGGGAACGCGACACCATCAGCGTCTACGACTATCTCAACGCCGCCATCTTTTACCAGCCCCGCTCCTTCACGCCCGACGACTTCATCGCCGCCATGAAAGAGCAATCCGTTCCCATCCCTGCGAACGCCATGGGCGTCCTCAAAGACGTTGCAGCATCCGGCCAATACCTCGTCGGCCTGCTCAATAACGAGTCCCGCCTGCTCCACGAATACCGCATGGAGAAATACGGCCTCAAGCATTACCTCGACGTTCAGCTCAGCTCCTGCTACCTCGGCATGAGAAAACCCGACGCCGAAATCTACCGCCGCGCCATCGACATCCTCGGCGTACCTGCCGCCCGCATCATCTTCATCGACGACCGCAAAGGCAACGCTGATGCAGCAGCCGCTGAGGGCATAACCGCCATTCAATTCACCGGCGAAGATTCTCTTCGCGCCAAGCTCAAAGAACTGGAAATCCTTTAACCATCTCAAACATCGAATAACAGTTAGAAGGAGAAGCACATGCAACTCGGACTTATCGGCCTCGGCAAAATGGGCGGCTTCATGGCAGAGCGGATTCACAACGCAGGCCACGAGGTCGTAGGCTTCGACTTCAACGCAGAAGCAGTCGCCAAACTCGCCTCCACCGGCAACGTCGGCTCCTCCAGCCTCGCCGACATGGTCAGCAAGCTCGAAGCCCCCCGCGCCGTCTGGATGATGGTTCCCTCCGGCGACCCCGTCGACCAGACCATCGCCGCCCTCGAAGCTCTCCTCTCCCCCGGCGACATCATCATCGACGGCGGTAACTCCAACTACAAAGACACCATGCGCCGTCACGCCGCAGTCACTGCCAAAGGCTTCCAATACGTAGACTGCGGTACCTCCGGCGGAGTCTGGGGCCTCAAAGAGGGTTACAGCATGATGATCGGCGGCGACAAAGAGCCCGTCGAGCACCTGCGCCCCATCTGGGAAGCTCTCGCGCCCGCCGCCGATAAAGGCTGGGGACACGTCGGCCCATCCGGCGCAGGCCACTTCGTCAAGATGGTTCACAACGGCATCGAATACGGCATGATGCAGGCCTACGCCGAAGGCTTCACCATCATGGAAAAGAAAGAAGTCCTCGACCTCAACCTGCCCCAGATCGCCAAGATCTGGCAGTACGGCTCGGTCGTCCGCTCCTGGCTCCTCGACCTCACCGCCGACGCCCTCGAAAAGAACCCCACCCTCGAAGGCCTGGAAGCCTACGTAGTCGACTCCGGCGAAGGCCGCTGGACCGTCTTCGAAGCCATCGACCTCAACGTCTCTGCGCCCATCATCACCGAATCGCTGATCCGCCGCATCCGTTCTCGCGAAGACAACAACTTCACCGACCGCATGATCGCCATCCAACGCAACGCCTTCGGCGGCCACGCAGTCAAGAAAGACTAACAACCGTGAAGAACAAATCCGGGGTGCCCCACATCTCGCCTTCGAGATGTGGGATCCTTCCACAAATCTGGGTGCCCCATCCTTGACAGTTTCATCGTCGAGGGTGGGTTCCAACAATCGATTCAACCCAGCATCGAATCAAAAGCTGGAAGCTGTTTCAAGAGGCAAAGCAATGGCCACAGCACAAATGAGCGTCAGTCCCGAAGATCTCTCCAAAGTCCCCACCGGCACGGCACACATTCCCGAGCCCACCATCGTCGTCATCTTCGGCGCATCCGGCGACCTCACCAAGCGCAAGCTCCTGCCCGCGCTCTTCCATCTCGAGCAGAACGGCCTCCTGCCCAAAGAATTCGCCATCGTAGGCGTAGCCCGCCGCGCCCTGGGAGATGAGTTCGCCGCCGACATGCGCGCCGGCATCCTCGAGTTCGGTGGCGTCAGCGAAGGCGATGCCCATCTCGACGAGTTCATCAAAAAAGTCCGCTACTTCGCCATGAACTTCGACGATGCAGCCGGCTACGACAGCCTCAAATCAGAACTCGACAAGATCGCTAAAGAACTCAACATCGGCGGCAACCGCCTCTTCTACCTTGCCACCGCTCCCGAATACTTCACCGAAATCATCGAAAACCTCGGCGCCAAGGGCCTCAGCAAGCCTTCAAAAGGCACCGTTCGCGCAGTCATCGAAAAGCCCTTCGGCCACGACCTCGAATCCGCCAAGGAGCTCAACCGCCAGGTCAACGCCGTCTTCGCCGAGCGCCAGGTCTTCCGTATCGACCACTACCTCGGCAAAGAGACCGTCCAGAACATCCTCGTCTTCCGCTTCGCCAACGGCATCTTCGAGCCCGTCTGGAACCGCAACTACATCGACCACGTCCAGATCACCGCCGCTGAAACCCTCGGCGTCGAGGGCCGCGGGCCCTTCTACGAAAAGGCCGGAGCCCTGCGCGACGTCGTCCAGAACCATGTCATGGAGCTGCTCTCCTTCGTCGCCATGGAACCACCCATGTCCTTCGAATCGCAGTCCGTACGCCTCGAAAAATTGAAGGTCTGGCAGGCCATCCCCGCCATCCCCATCACCAACGCCGTCCGCGGCCAGTACGGCCCCGGCGCCATCGATGGGAAAACTGTTCCCGGCTATCGCTCCGAAGAGCGCGTCGATCCCGAATCCGGCACCGAGACCTACGCCGGCGTCAAACTCGAAATCGACAACTGGCGCTGGGCCGGAGTGCCCTTCTACATCCGCGCCGGCAAGCGCATGGCCAAGCGCTACACCGAAATCAGCATCCAGTTCAAGCAGCCACCCATGATGATCTTCAATCGCTCCGGCTCCGAGAGCAATTGCGGAGATATTCAACCCAACGTCATCACCATGCGCATCCAACCGGACGAAGGCATCTCCTTGCGTTTCGGCTCCAAAGTTCCGTCTACACAGAACATGTCCGTCTGCCCCGTCACCATGAACTTCAACTACGCCGACGCCTTCGGCAAGTCCTCCGCCAACGGCTACGAACGCCTGCTCCTCGACGCCATGCTCGGCGACCAGACCCTCTTCGCCCACCGCGACGGCGTAGAAACCACCTGGGCACTCTATACCCCAATCCTCGAAGCCTGGGCCGCCAAAAAGCCCGAAACCTTCCCCAACTACGCCGCCGGCTCCTGGGGCCCCGACTGCTCCGACGAACTCCTGAAACGCGACGGCCACACCTGGCGCAAACTCTAAAAAGGCAGCGTGAGTGTGAAGTGCGAGTGCGAAGTGACCAATCACTCTGCCGTTCACACTCACACTTCACACTTCTCCCGGAGCTCAGATGCCTGCAACACTCAAGATCACCTACGTAGTCGAACCCGACCCAGCCGCCCTCGCCTACCGCGCAGCCCTGCATCTCATGGAACTCATCGAAGAAGCCGTAGCCGCCCGTGGCCGCGCCCGCATCGCCGTCTCCGGCGGATCGACCCCCAAGGCCACCTTCGCCCTTCTCGCCGACCCGCACCACCCATTCGTCAGCCGCATGCCCTGGGATCATCTCGAACTCTTCTTCGTCGACGAACGCACCGTCCCGCCCGACCACCCCGACAGCAATTACCGCATGACCAAGGAAGCCTTGCTCGACAAAGTCGGCATGAAGCCCGAGCAGATCCACCGCATGCACGGCGAACTCGAACCCGAAGTCGCCGCCGCCCAGTACGAATTCGACTTGCGCCGCACCTTTCGTTTAGAAGGCGCCGAAGCCCCGCGCTTCGACATCGTCACCCTCGGCATGGGCGATGACGGCCACACCGCCTCGCTCTTCCCCCACACC
>Ga0206981_10029_pt1 | contig 37921 bp, 31 predicted proteins | sample Alteio_BWMinCont_17_FD_153312 | JGI IMG/M metagenome (GOLD analysis project Ga0206981, IMG submission 153312) | Enriched cells from forest soil in Barre Woods Harvard Forest LTER site, Petersham, Massachusetts, United States -... | ecosystem: Environmental > Terrestrial > Soil > Temperate forest >... | reverse complement strand
CTGCTAGAAATTCTCCCTTGGGGTCCGACCACTTATCCGTATCGCCGGTTTGCAGCAGCAAGGGCCGTGGCGCTATCAGAGCGATCAGCAGATTGGCATCCATTGGAGCCTTATCCGGAAAACCGGCCCAGTGTCCATAGTTCAGTGCGAACTGGTAAGGAAAGCGGGATGGCGCAGTCAAGTGCGCGATGGTTTCGCCGTAGTCCCGATGGCTGAGCGCGGCGCCGCCTTCGCCGGAGCAGCTTGCGATCACTGCCGCGAAGCGTTGGTCGTGCGCTCCTGCCCACATCACAGTCTTGCCCAGCCGCGAGACGCCATGAATCGCTACACGTTTCGCGTCAATCTGCTTGTCTGTTTCGAAGTAATCTTCGACGCGGCTCATACCCCAGGCCCACGCGGCAATCGATCCCCATGCATCGGGAGCCCGCTCGGTCTCTCCCGGCTTCATATAGCGTGCGCGTATCCCGTTCGAAAAACCCTCAGGGTAGTCGGGATCAAGATCGCCGTAATAGAAAGTCGCTACGCCAATCCCAGCATCAAGAAAAGGCTCGACTGCGAGATGGCCGAAGCTACGTCCTTTGCTGGCCGGGATCTTGGTATTTGTCTTCGGGTCCCATATCTCACCAGGGGCCAATCCAGGATCATCCACGGCATTCGAAACCGCGCTGAAGTTGATGCTCAAGAGGAGTGGCACCGGCTTCGTTGAAGCTGCAGGCAGATAAACCACGAGATGAATCTTCGGCCACGCAGGATCCTTCGAAAACGAGATCATCACCTGTTTGCGGATCGCCTTGCCGCCTATAGCGGACGTGCCTTTGTCCGTAACCTCAAAGCTCTCCTCAGCCGGCCGTCCAGGAGCGCGGCCATATTGCTGGGTTTCGAAGAGGGATACGATCTCTGGCCGCCGAGTCGTCCACCAGGTCTTCGCATCGCGCACGGGTTTGCCATTGGCCAACGTCAGTGGATCAGGCAGGGTATAGCTGTCCACCTTCGCTTCGTCGTAATTCACCGCAATTCCGGCAATCATCTCGGGTGCCGCGGCTGGCGTGGGCGGCTGAGGCGTTCCTTGTCCGTGAGTCAACGTGGCTGCGGCAGCAAAGGCTATTGCAAGGAGAGATTTCAGGGATGGACGGGGCGCGAATAAACAGGTCACGGCAGGAACCCCCCTTGAGATTTCAAACGGGAAATAGTTGCAGAGCGAGAATCGCGTGCCAATCGCATCTATGTCAAGAGTGAGCCATGCGACGACAATCCCAAATTGAGACGGAACAGGGAACGGAGCAGGAAGGCGCAGTAAAGAGGAAGGCCCGACGGCGGAGCGCCAGTCGGGCCTGATCTTGTCTGGATCGAGAAATTAGTGGCTGACGCCGGAGGCGGCTACGAATCCCTGCGTTGAGGTCGTGGGCAGGGCTGCGGGGGCGCCAAGGGTGTTGAAACTGGCTCCGTTGCCGGCATTGATGGCGTTTGAGTGGTTGGGACCGAGGCCAAGTTTAATGAGAGCCCGTGAATCGGGGGTGATCTTGGTTTGCCAGCCTTGGTCGGCCTGGAACTTGAGCATGGCTGCCTGGGTATCCCCGTCCCACTTGGCGGTGGGCTCGCCGCTCAGATAGTGCTCCCGGATAAGCGCCTGCTGAATGGCTGTAACACGCTCGGAATCAATAGCTTGCTGACCATGCATCTTGCGGCTTGTGGCCGGGGCACGGTGCTTGGCGTGCGTATGTCCACTGGTAGGAGCACGGTGGACGCGGGATGCCATGGCGGGGGATGCCGCAAGACCGGCGGCTAAAATGAAAGCGAAACCAGCACGAAATGTCACTCGATAATTACCTCTTTAAGAAAAGTGCCCAAGCTTTCTCTGCACAGTCTATGGCAGGAAACCTGGTTCGACAAGAAAAACCACAGAATAATTCCAACTTTTTGGGAATCCTAAAAGGGGTTCGGAGCATCTTTCCGTTCCGAACCCCTTCTTGGATCAAACCTTTTACGGCAGTGTTCCACCAACGAAGTTGATGCCGTCGGCAGGACGTTTGGGGTTCATGATTTCAAACACCACGTCCTGGCCGGACTTAAGGCCTTCGACAACCTTGTCGAACTGGGCTTTGCTTCCCGTAGCCTGCTTGTTGATTCGGGTGATGACCAGGCCAGGTTCAAGGCCCTGCTGGTCGGCAAAGCTGCCCGGACGAACCGTCTGAATGACCATACCGCTCACGCCGAGCTTGGCCGCTGTAGCCGGGGTGACTTCGTGAACTGCGATGCCCAGCTTGTTTTCCGCGGTAGCGCCCTTGTCTTCCGGCGCCGCTTCGTCATTCGAGGCTTGTTGAGAGAAGACCTTGTCGCGGTCGCCGATGGTCACGGTTGTATCAGCCTGCTTGCCATCGCGCACATAGCCGATGCGCGCCGAACTGCCCGGATGGCGGCTGGCAATCTCGGACACCAGATCGTTGCCGTCCTTGATAGAGCGGCCATCGATGGTCAGGATGATGTCTCCCGGCTTGAGGCCAGCTTTGTCGGCTGGTTGTCCGGCTGTGACGCCTTGCACCAGGACGCCATTCTTGAAGCCGTAGACGCGTCCCACTGCTCCGGAGAGGCCTTCACGGAAGCTGATGCCGATCGAGCCACGGGTGACCTTGTGGGTGGGTGAGATCAGATCATTATACACCTGCACTACGATGTTGGATGGCATGGCGAAACCGATGCCCATGTAGCCGTTCGATTGCGTATAGATAGCCGTATTGACGCCGATCACTTCGCTGTTCATGTTCAGCAGCGGCCCGCCGGAGTTGCCTGGGTTGATCGCCGCATCGGTCTGGATGAAGTGCTGGAATTGTCCACTCGCGCCCGGCTCGATGGTGCGATTCTTGGCCGAGATAATTCCGGCCGTAACAGTCTGCGAAAGCGTAAACGGACTGCCGATGGCGATAACCCAGTCGCCTACGGCTGTTCCGTCGCTGTTGCCTAGCTTGACGGTCGGCAGCGGATGATCGGTTTCGATCTTGATCACCGCCAGGTCGGTTGCCTTGTCGGTGCCGATCACGCGTGCCTTGCGGCCCAGATCGGTGGAGTCGGGGTCAGTCGACAGCTTTACGTAGATTTCGTCGGCGTTCTCCACCACGTGATTGTTGGTGATGATGTAGCCCTTGGAATCAACGATAAAGCCTGATCCCAGCGAATCATGTTCTGCGCCGTTGTCGTCGGGCCCGTCAGGGCCCTGCCCTCCGAAAAAGCGATTGAAGAAGTCCTGGAAGCCCTGGCTGCCTGGTCCCTGCGGCACGGCCTGGCCCGGTCCCTGATCCTGTCCAGGATTGTCCGGCTGATCGTCGTCATCCGGCCCCTGCGGCACGGGAATATTGCGGCCATGAGGAAACTGGGGTGTACCGCGCCGTCCCTTCGCCGCTTCCTTGGGCAGGGTGCGAATGTTGATATTCACTACCGCCGGCCCAACCTGCTTCGCAATCTGGGCGAACTCATTGGGGGCCACACTGGTGTTGGGAACCTTGAGCGGTGTGGCATCGGAGCTGTCATCGTGCTTCGCCTGCCCATGCACACCATGTGCGTAATAGGAACCGGCAAGTATCGCGGCTGAAAGGGTGGCAAGTACGGCAAATGTCGATGCTAGCCGGCGGGTACGCAGCCGTTGAAGGAAAGATCGCATACGTCGTTCAACCTCGGGTTCTTTCGTCTGTCTCAAATTCGATGCACGTTAAAATCTGCAGGCGCACATATCTCAACGCCATTCCTTAGTATAGCCAGTGGTGAAGCCGCTGTAACCAGTCCGGATTGCTCACCGCTACAGAGATAGACGCAATTCGATGGTCAGAGGAACGCAACCTTGCGTAGGGGCGATTTCATCGTGCTACTATCTGGCATGTTTTGTGCACATTTGACCAATGCCCGCCCGGTTTCTCCTGCCTTGCGTCTGCGCAAGGGCGCGCTGTCTCTGATGGCTCTTCTGGCGAGCTCCGTCGTTCTGGCGGCGCAGACACCTGCCCCCGCTTCGGCGCCGCCGCAATCCATGCGCGATCGCTTCATGGCCAGAATCATGGGGACTGGTCCCAGCGCCTGGACGCCGGAGCAGATTGCCACCATGGGCAAGCTGCGCGACGCAGCCATCGCCGACGACTATGCTCTCACCGAATTGCGCCACCTCACCGACAACATCGGCCCGCGCCTGAGCGGTTCACCGCAGGCGCAGCAAGCTGTCGAGTATGTCGCCGCGGAGATGAAGGCTCTGGGCGCTGAAGTGACCCTCGAAAAGACTCCTGTCCCACACTGGGTGCGCGGCATCGAAACCGGCGCGCTGCTCTCGTGGAAAGGCCAGGCCCCCGGCACCACGCAGAAGATTGTGCTGACTGCCCTCGGCGGCAGCGTCGCCACTCCTCGAGATGGCCTTACCACCGAAGTTGTCGTCGTGAATAACTGGGCTGAGTTGAAGACTCTCCCGTACGGCTCGGTCAAGGGTAAGATTCTCCTTTTCAATAAGAAGTTCGACAAGCAACTCGCTGCCCAGGAAGGCGGCATCTACGCCTACGGCGATGCTGTGCAGTATCGCGCCGCCGCGCCCATCGTCGGAGCGACTGTCGGCGCAGCAGCTGTACTGGTGCGCTCAGTGGGTGGCGCCGACTATCGCATTCCGCACACCGGCCAGACGCAGTACGCGCCGGGCATCGAGAAGATTCCCGCTGCCGCAGTTACCGCCGAAGACGCCGACCTGCTCACCAATCTCGTCGGCCAGGGCCCGGTCAAGATGCACCTCACGCTTACCCTTGAGACGCTGCCCGATGCGCAAAGCTTCAACGTCATTGCGGACTGGAAGGGAACCGAGCATCCGGAGCAAGTCGTCGTAGTCTCCGGCCATCTTGACTCATGGGATCTGGGCACCGGCGCTATCGACGACGGAGCCGGCGTAGTCGTCTCCATGCAGGCGATTCATCTTCTGTCAAAGCTGGGCATTCACCCCAAGAGGACAGTGCGCTTCATCGCCTGGATGAGCGAAGAAGAAGGCTCGGAAGGCGCAGCTACTTACATGAAAGAGCACGCATCTGAATTCGCCAACCACATCGGCGCGCTCGAGTCGGACCTCGGCGCAGGCCACCCTGACGGAGTGATGTACGCCGGTAAGCCCGAGCTGGGCGAGTGGCTGCAGCCCGTCGCCAATGCCCTTGAGCCCATTGGCGCGCAAACCTTTCGCAGTTCGCCGGAGACTGGTGAAGACATCAACGGCCTGACCGAAAAAGGCGTTCCCAGCTTTGCCCCCTCGCAGGACGGCCGCTTCTACTTCAACTACCACCACACTCCGGCAGACACCTTCGACAAAGTCAACCCCCGCGAACTGAGCGAGAACGCAGCGGTGATGACTGTGATGGCCTATGCGCTGGCGGACTCGAAGGACCCAGCACCACGATAGGAGCAAGGATTGAGCATTGAATCTCGATCTTGCCGTCGGATGACAGGGCGAGTAAGATTGTCTTACCATGCAGACGCGCGTCTCCACCAAAGGCCAAATCGTTCTTCCAGGTCCGTTGCGCAGAAAGCTGGGCATTCGTGCCGGTGACCTGCTCGACGCCAGCATCGATACCGAAACGGGTGCTGGACGCATCGTGCTTACTCTGCAGCCGAAGGCCGAATATGAAGTGAGGATCGTGAGCGATCCGATCACGGGATTGCCTGTGTTGACTGCCGGTCCAGGCGCTCCGACGCTGACCAGCGAAGAAGTGGCAGAAATGCTGGTCGACTTTCCGTGAAGTATTTACTCGACGTGAATGCCCTGATCGCGCTCGGGCATCTCGAGCATGAGCATCACGAACGAGTTGCTCATTGGCTGCGAGTACAACAGCGTTCTCCATTGCTGACCTGTTCGATCACTGAACTTGGATTTGTTCGCATACTCGCTCAGGCTCCGGGTTATGGATTTACCATCGCGCATGCTCAAACACTTCTGAGACAAATCAAGCAATCGCCCGGCTACTCATTCACGTTCATTGCCGATGCGCAGGACGCTTCGCAATTGCCGGCGTGGGTAAAGAGCAGCCGTCAAACTACCGACGGCCATCTTGTACAACTGGCGAGTGCGCACGGCGCGACGCTGGCAACATTGGACGCAAAGATTGCCGGAGCTTTTCTCATCCCTTAGATTGCCGCCCCGTCCTTGTCAGAAAGCGCTCCAATCGCGGTGCGCCCAGCCGGCTCCAGCCGTCTTCAGGCCTCATGCGCAGTCGGCACATGAGGCTGCGGGACGAGTTCCGTCAGTGCGATACCGGCGAGGATAAGAATCGCTCCCGATGCCGGGCGCAGGCCCAGCCGCTCGCCGATGAACAGGAACGAAGTGATCCAGGCGAAGACCGGTTCCAGCGTGATGATCAGGGCTGTGTGCGTTGCAGGCAGAATGGACTGCGCCCAGCTCTGAATAGAGAAGGCAGCCGCCGTCGCCAACACTGCAGCGACAGCCAGCGCAATGCCCAAGCGCAACGTCAGATGCATCTGCGGATGCTCGATGAGTGGCATGGAAAGCGCCATGAACAAAGTGCAAAAACCAATTTGTAAAAGCGCCAACGGTTGGAAGTGAATGCGTGGTGAGGTGTGGCCTAGCGCAAGGCAATGGAAGGTAAATCCGACGGTGCAGCCAAAAGTGAGCAGGTCGCCGATATTCATAGAAGTGAAGTCGGGCAACAAGCCCTTGGCAGTGGCCGGAAGGGTCAGCAGCAGGATGCCGCCGAAGGCGAGAACCGCGCCAACGAAAGCGTTCCAGCGCGGCGGCCTCGCGCCCGGTGGACGCAGCGCCGGGATAGCCGAAAACAGTGGCACCAGCACTACGACAAGGCCGGTGATGAAGGCGGACTTGGATGGCGTCGTCTTGACCAGTCCGGCTGTCTGGAACTGGTAGCCCATGGCGAGAAAAAATCCGACAATGGCTCCAGCAATGAGCTGGCCGCGTGTTATTTCGCGCCAACTGCGGCGATAGATTATTGCCAGAACAAGAAACGCCAATGTCATGCGCGCCAGGTTGAAGGCCAGCGGCGTGGCATCGGTCAGCGCATCCTTGACCACCACGAATGTGGTACCCCAGACAGCAACGACCAAAATCATCAGCACATAGGCGCGCAGCTTCATCAGCCCGCTGCTCGAATCTCTTCTCGTAGGATACGGCGAAGGGTGTCTTCGAGCTTGGGTGCTTTGCCCTCGATATGCTGGCGGAGGGCGTCGTTGATGAGGGTCTGATAGCCCACCGCTCCACCGGAGGCTTCAGCCTCTTTGAGGAAGACATCGACGATATCCTCATCAATGCGGATGGTGATGCGTGTCTTACCTCGGGGCTCAGGCTCTGGAGGAGCCACGCGTCCGCGTTTACCGTGGCTGAAATCGTATTGCTGCTTCATCGGTAATCCTCATATCATTGTATGTACAAAATGTACGTATCGCAATTCAAATCTATCATTCGCTGGTTTTATTGGTGTAGACAGTCTTGCCACCGACGACCGTTTCGAGCGTCTTTGTCTTGAGAATCTCAGCGGCCGGACACGTTAGCAGATTGCGATCGAGCAGAATGTAGTCGGCATCGTAGCCAGGCACCAACTTGCCCTTGTGCTTCTCGTCGAACTCGGCATATGCAGAGCCTTGTGTGTAAGCAAAAAGAGCCTGCTCGCGAGTCAGCTTATTCTCGGGGAAATAGGTCTTCGTGCCGGCTTCGTTGGCGCGCGTAACGGCTGCATAGAGGCCACGAAAAGGAGTTACCGGCTCGACCGGATAATCGGTGCCGAAGGCTACGACGACGCCTGCGTCGAGAAACGCCTTCCATGCATAGGAGTAGGCGGCACGCTTGGGGCCAAGGCGGTCTTCCGCCCAGTTCATGTCAGTCAACAGATGATTGGGCTGCATGGAGGCGATGACTCCAAGCCTGGCAAAGCGTTCAATGTCGGCGGGATCGACGACCTGCGCGTGTTCGATCCGGTCGCGCTTATTTTCAGCGACAGCGTAGCGGCATTTCGTTCCCGCGGGCTGCGGCTCGAAGCAGACATTGTAGGTCTGTGAAAAGGCATCGAGGGCCATCGCAGCGGCTTTGTCCCCGATGGCGTGGAAGCCGATCTGGAAGCCGGCCTTGGCCCGTTGGATGGCCATTTCATTCAACTTCTTTTGATCGTAGCGGGCCAAACCCGAGTTGCCTGGTTCATCGGCGTAAGGAGACTTCATGGCAGCAGTGCGAGAGCCAAGCGAGCCATCCATGAAGCCTTTCAACATGCCGGCGTGCAACATTGGATCGTGAGGATCGTGGAAAAGAAAGTGATCGTGCAGCTCGGTCATAGAAGCGTCGAAAGGCAGCCATTCCGTAATGCGTACGCGTAGTTTGTTTTCTTTTTCGAGCTCATCATAGACCAGAAAATCCTGCCAGTCAGAGTTGTCCTGTACGCTGGTCAGGCCATGTGAGACAGCGTCTTCAATAGCAAGTTCAAGGCCGCGGCGGCGCTCTTCATGAGTTGGCAGAGGGATGAGCTTCTCCACTGCCTCCATCTCGGTGTCGCGCAGGATGCCGGTAGGGTTGCCGCTCGCGTCGAGGTCGATGGCTCCGCCCTGCGGCGCGCTGCTCTTACCCGTGATTCCAGCAGCCTTGAGAGCAGCGGAGTTGGCTACAGCGATATGCCCGTCGATGCGTTCAAGCAGCGTTGGATGATCGCCTGTCACGCGATCCAGATCCTGACGTGACGGCAGCGTTTTGTTCACCCAGAGAGTGTGATCCCAGCCGCCGCCGGTAAGCCAGTGACCTGCAGGGCTTTGAGCGGCTTTGGTCTGAATGCGCTGGAGCATTTCGTCCAGCGATGCGGAGCCGGTGAGATCGACGTTGAGCTTGGTCTGGCCGGCGCTGCCGAGATGCAGATGGGCATCGTTGAGGCCGGGCATCAGAAATGCTCCGTTCAGATCGCGGAGTCTCGTCTGCGGACCGGCCAGGTTCTTTATCTCAGTGTTGGTTCCTGTGGCCTGAACTTTGCCGCCTGCGACTGCAATGGCCGATACGATGCGCGGCCGGCCTTCCTTGAGGCCTTCGCCGGTGAGAACCGTGCCGTGAAAGAGAATCAGGTCTGGCGGAGCAGTGTTCACGGCAGGCGTTTGAGCGCCGCATGAAGCCGTGAAGACAGCCGCGACAGCGAATATCGAACGCGACATCCTGAAACAGTGCATGGGCGGAGTTTAGCAGAGAGGCATTCTCAGAAGCCCGGCTATACGCGCACGATCATGAGTTCGGTGGGCCTCATCAGTTCAGCCGCAGTATCTGAACGAATTTTCTCATTGTGTCTCGGTTACAATCCAGCAATGCCGTCACTTCGCATCGCAACCCTCTCGACCCTCTGCCTTACTGCGACCATCGCCTGCGCTCAACAGCCATCGGGGCTCACCGAATCCGTGCAGGGGCAACTGCCTGCCCTCGTCGAGACATACAAAGACTTCCATCGCAACCCCGAGCTTTCGCATCACGAGGAGCACACTTCGGCGGCCCTGGCTGCCGATCTGCGCAAACTCGGCTACACCGTCACCGAGCATGTGGGTCTCTATCAAGATGGCTCCCATGCTTTCGGCATCGTAGCCGTGCTTGAAAACGGCCCGGGGCCGCGCCTGCTGATCCGCTCCGACATGGACGCATTGCCCGTTGAAGAAAAGACCGGACTGGACTATGCCTCGCATGTCCACTCCACCAATGCCGAAGGCCAGCCTGCCGATGTAATGCATGCCTGCGGCCATGACATTCACATGACCGTTCTGCTGGGCACAGCCAAAGAGCTCGTCGCCCGCAAGAGCAAGTGGCATGGAACTGTTGTGCTGATCGGCCAGCCGTCCGAAGAGACCATTGATGGCGCCCGCGCCATGCTTGCCGACAAGCTTTACGAGCGCTTTGGCAAGCCGGACTTCGTTCTCTCGGAACACGACGATGGCGGCATAGCTGCCGGCGATGTTGGCATCAAAGGCGGTCCGCTTCTAGCCAGCTCCACCAGCATCGATGTACTCATTCGTGGCATTGGCACGCACGGCTCGCGTCCCGAGGGCGGCAAAGATCCCATCGTCCTGGCAGCGGAATTTATCCTGCTGGCGCAAACCATCGTCAGCCGCCAGGTCGATCCACAGCAGCCCGCAGTGCTCACCGTCGGCACCATTCACGGCGGACTCAAACGCAACATCATCTCTGAAGAAGTAAAGCTGGGACTGACCTTGCGCACTTACTCGGATACAGTGCGCGACCAGATCATCGCTGCGGTTCGCCGTACCGCCGAGGGTGTTGCTGTCGCCTATGGAATGCCTGCCGATCGTATGCCGGTTGTCACCGTCAGTCAGACCGAAATCACTCCAGCCACCATCAACGATCCTGCCTTCGCCGAGCGTCTGCGCAAAGTGGCCATCGATACTCTGGGTGCAAGCCACGTCACGACTCCGGCCGCAGTCATGGGCAGTGAAGACGTCGGTTTGTTCTCGCTGAACGGCACAATTCCAGCAGCCATGTTTCGGCTGGGTGCATCCGATCCGGCCAAGCTGGCCGAGAGCCTCAAGACAGGCGTTTCGTTGCCCGGTCCGCACTCACCGCTGTTTGCTCCGGTCTACGAACCAACGATCCGCACCGGAGTTACGGCGATGACGGCTATGGCGCTGGATATTCTGAAGTAGCCAGCGTCCGGAGTTTACTGTGGATTCAACTCAGTCAGCAGTACCTTGGCCTTGACAGCCAGGGTATGCGCGCCATCGACATCTCCGGTGGCGAGCGCCTCACGCGCCTGCTTCAAAAACTCGTGAATCTGCGCAGCCGTCTTGACCTCTCCATCGTTCAGCGTGCGGGTGATGCCGTTGACACCCTTTTCCGTGGAAGCGATGGTTTCTTCGGTCTGGGTGCGCAGATCGCCGGATGCTCCGCCGGAAAGCTGCCCGATAGCACTGACAGCAGGCGGATTGGGATTGGCGTTCGCCGTTTCCTGGGTGGGCGCAGGGGCGGCAGGCGTTGCCGGCTTCTTGGGATGGTGAACCGGCTTCTTTACTGGCTCGGGTGGCTTTGCTGCTGTGGCGTTAGGGTCGGGCTTGGGCTCCGTATCACCGATCACCGGAGGTGGCAGGTCGGCAGTCGATACGGTGGATGGCTGGGCCGGCGGTATATCGATGATCGGCGGGGCCAGCGTTTGTGTTTGTTGCGCCTTTGGCTTCTTCTGGTCGCACCCCTGCGCAAGCGGCAGCAAAGCCAGCAGCCATATGGCGTACTTGACTGAAATCCTCATCCTTCGAACCCCTTTGTACTGTCCATAACCGCCGGCTGAGGATGCCGTCGTCCCCGATCCGTGGAAGAGAGGGGTATTCGCAGTTGGAACACCGAACCACGGCCTAACTCTGATTGTACGTCGATACTTCCATGATGCAACTGGAGAATGCGGTAAGTCATTGCCAATCCTATGCCACTTCCGCCTTTTTTTGTCGTAAAGTACAGGTCAAATATTTTCTCGCGCAGCTCTTCCGAAATGCCTGCCCCTTGATCCTGTACCTGAATAACCGCGAATTTTCCCTCTTCGAGGAGCATCACTTCCAGCTTTCCGCCGTCAGGCATCGCCTGAGCTCCGTTTTGCACCACGTTCAGAAGGGCCTGTTTCAGCAAATCCACGTCCACTTTGGCCGTCAACGGATAGTCGGGCAATTGGCTGGTCAAATCCACCTGTCTGGTAGACATCTCGGCTGCTGCCAACGTCACCACGTCGGCAACCACATGACGCAGGTCGTACTCCACCAGCTTCACTTCGACCGGCCGGGAGAAGTCGACCAGAGTCTGCACCACACGATCCAGCCGGTGGATTTCCGAATCGATGACTTCAAGATGCCGGTTGGAGGGCGATCCGTTCGTTCCCAGCTTGGTCTTCAACAGCTCCAGATGAACGACGATGGCATTGATCGGGTTTTTCACTTCGTGACCTACGCCGGAAGTGAGCCGGCCGATAGCTGCCATGCGCCGCGAAAGCTCCAGCTCGTTTTCAATGACTTCCACGGACTCCTGATCGTGCAGCGTCAAGAGCGCACCCAATCCCTCACGCAGCCGGTCGTCATGAATAAAATCCAGAGAAACTTCGATGCGATTGCCGGATTCCGTGACAATCTCTTCCTGCACCAGCGTCACACCTGCGTCCCACGCATCGCGCACCGTCCTGCCCAGCTCTGTCGACCGGTCGAAGATTTCGCGGGCGTGTTGCCCCAAAAGCACATTGCGGTCCACATGCAGAAAGCGATTGACCGCGTTCGAAACCAGCACCGCCCGGCCATCGTCGGTAAAGAGCATGATTCCATCCTGAAGATTGCCCAGCACCTGATCGAGATTTTCCTTGAGTGCGGAGAAAACCTCCTCCACGTTGCGCATACGCTGGCCGATGCGCTCAATCTTGTTCGAGACGCGTACTACGGTATCTCGCTCGCCGTCCTCGGCGGGCACGTCTTCGGCTACCGGCGTCCAGTAGTCGAGCTGCATGCTCAACTCTTCCATCGGGCGCAACGCCAGGTTCCCTAGCAAGAAAGCCACCACCAGCGAGGTCGACAACGCCAACCCCATCAAAGTAAGCGCCGGAGTCAGTTGTGCCTTATACGGTTCCCGCAGCAATGTAGTGCGTACACCGACATGCACGGTGGCAAACAGATCGCCGTTGCGCTCTAACGGCAGAGTTACGTCATACACCTTGGCCTCGCCGAACACGGTCTCCACCAGTTCCAGCGCATTGCTGTCGCGCAGCCGTTGATAGTTCGGGCGCACCGGCAGCGGCTGGTCGTCTCCGCTAGGACCTGTGGTGAGCAAAGCGCGATTGCGATTGTCGCCGATGCTGATGTCATACACCGTCGGCGAGTAGCGGTTCACCGAACTGACGACCGCCGTCAGCGCCGCATTGTCGCGCACCGCTGCCACGGTCAGCTGCCGCAACTGCTCCTGGTTGTTAGGGTCCACCTTCTGGTCTTTAAGCCCGTTTTCGAGCGCCAGCTGCAGCGCATAACGGATCTGCCGCGCTACCAGCACGTTGGTGTCATACGACTGGGTGACGATCGACTGCAACAGTTGGCTCACGTACACCAGCGACAGCACCACCGTCACCAGAAAGACCAGGCTGGTGATGGCCAGAACGAGTTTTGTCTTCAAACTCATTCCCGCACTCCTCCGCCCTCGCGCTGCGATTCATATTCCTTGAGCTTGTTGTGCAGCGTTTTCAGGCTTACGCCCAGCATCTCTGCCGCCCGCGTCTTGTTGTGGCCGGTGAACTCCAAGGTACGCAAAATCAGCAGCCGCTCTGCCTCGCCCACAGTTGCGCCCACGCGAATCGACACGCTATTGGCGTCTGTTATTGCGATGGTGGGCACTACGGGGCGGCCAAATCCGGCGGGCAGTTGCGCCTCTTCGATGAGACCGCCATCCGGCGCCAGGATCACGGCCCGCTCCATCAGATTGCGCAACTCGCGCCCATTGCCCGGCCACTCATGTTGTTGCAGACGTTCCATCATTGCCGATGAAACGCCGGCCACTCGCCGTCCATGCTTCTGGTTCATCTCCGCAAGCATGGCCTCGGCCATATCCCGAATATCCTCGGCATGCTCACGCAGCGGCGGCATGTGAATGTGAAAGACATTCAGGCGATAGAACAAGTCCGACCGCAAGTGTCCTGCAGCCACAGCCTCTTCCGGATTGCGATTGGTAGCCGCCAGCACCCGGACGTCCACATCCTGCTCGGTCCGTCCCCCCAGACGGCGCAGTTTCCGCTCCTCCAGCACCCGCAGCAGCTTGGCCTGTGTACCGATGGGCATCTCGCCTAGTTCATCCAGCAGCAGCGTGCCTCCTTCGGCCAGCTCGAAACATCCTGCACGCCGCTCGACGGCGCCTGTGAATGAACCCTTTTCGTGCCCGAAGATTTCGCTTTCCATCAGCGTCTCGGGGATGGCTGCGCAGTTCACCGCTACAAAAGGTCTTAGCTTGCGCTCGCTTAGATCGTGCAAAGTGCGTGCCACCAGTTCCTTGCCCGTTCCGCTCTCGCCTGTAATGAGCACCGAAACGTTGGAGGGAGCAATGCGCTCGATAAGCCCAAAAACCTCCTGCATGTGCCTGGAATGGCCCACCAGCGCGCCCAGCACTCCACTCTGCCGCAACTGCCTCCGGGTGACTTCCAGCTCCAGCTCGGTGTCCAACTGGCGGGTGGCATTGCCCAGGATCGTCCTGAGGCGCGTCGCATCCACCGGTTTCTGGATGAAGTCATACGCGCCGAGCTTCATGGCATCCACGGCATTCTCAACCGAGCCCTGCGCGGTCAGCACTACCACCGCCATTTTGTTGCCGGAGTCGGTCAGTTTGGAGAGCAGCCCAAGGCCGTCCATGCGCGGCATCTTGAGGTCCGTCACGACAATAGCCGGATCCCAGGCCAGCGCTTTCTCATAGCCCTCAATGCCATCACGCGCAGTCTCGGTCCGGTAGCCCCAGCCGGAGATCAGCTCGGCCAGACCCATCAGTGCATGAACCTCATCTTCCACGATCAAAACCTTGGTAGCCGTGTGCATTCTCTCCAGTATCTGTCAGTTTGGGTGCCAATGGTAACTTTTAGTAATAGATTTGGCTCTCCAAAATCGACAGTCACCGTTCTACCATGCCCGGAGGGGCACTCTGCATTCGTCCGGGCTTGAATCCGGGCCTGAATTTAGACACAGTTGCCAGCCGCACAAAGTATTCTGTCCCTATGTACGACTATGAAGTGACCGCGCAGGACGCAGCCACCCTTCTCCAAGAGGGCAAAGCCAAACTGATCGATGTCCGCGAGATTTGGGAATATCAGACAGCCCACATCGAGCCCAGCGTTCTGATGCCTATGGGCGAAGTCCCCGCCCGCGCCCACCAGGAACTCGACCCCGACGACCGCCTGTTGATCCTCTGCCATCATGGAGCGCGCTCGTTGAGCGTCACCAACTGGCTGCGCCAGCAGGGCTTCGACGCGGCACAGTCCGTCGCCGGAGGCATAGAAGCCTGGTCCAGCCGCGTCGATCCGAAGGTTCCGCGCTATTGAGAGGACGTTTTTTCAAGTCCAATGGTTTTTCAGGCTGTGTTAACCAGCTATCTTATCGAGGTAGCTCAGAGCTCTTTCCACGCTAGAGTTCACGTTGAGCGCCGAGCGGCGAGCGAGCGCGCCCATGTCCCTAAGGAGTTCAGCTAGCTTCTTTTCCTCAACGGCACTGTATCCGTAGGATGGATTCTTTTCAACCGAGACGTGCAGTACTTCTTTTTCTGGGGTATTTGATTCGGTGCCGACAAGCCCTGCTATCCGGTTTCCAAAGCTGGCGTCGAATTCGACCAGCGAAAAGTCGACAGTGCCTTTATTGGGACCGTACGACCCACCCTCAGACACTACTGCCATCAAATTTGGCTCTAACGTCGTTGTATATGATTTTTCTGCGCTCTGCCATACAAGTCTTCCCTCGCTGGTCCGGTCGATCAGTTTTCTTAAGATCGCGATGGCATCGTTCATTTCAATGGTTGAATTCATCGTTCCGTTCCTTCTGGTGTTCGCTCTACCGATCCTGCGATTCCGCAAAGCGAACTGTGTATCTGGTGGCAACGCGCGAGAAGTTTTTCCATCTCACTGCTAATTTCAGGAAAACCCTCTGAAGCAAGTAAACTGCCAATCCTCTGTAGATTATCTACGCTCAATTCCGTTGAAAAACCCACAGGCAGAAAATTCGCTCTCCGATCTCTTGCGATCATAAGCAAATGGGCCAGATCGGTAGCCGCGATGACCGCCTTTTCCTTCTGTCTGGTTTGAACTGCCTCCAGAAGACTCTTCGCATCTGCAGCCATTCGCGAAAATTCGTACGCGGTCTCCCTTGTCCGGACAATTCTGGCAGCTTCTTCGGCTGCCTTCTTAGCGCCCTTGGCTTGAGTCCAGGCCAACCAACTCAGCACGACTCCAGCGACGCTGGCAATGGCCCCGACGATAGTTAACAGCCAATTCCAGGCGACTGCCGTCATTCAGACTTCTTTCGCGTGAGCCAATGACCGCAGTGTACCCGATTTTCCAACTAAATGAACAACGACTAGCGCCCAAAGGCATACGTCACCTGAAACAGCCCATTGTCGATGCCTGGATTCTGCCCAGCCGTGTCGTGATTCGAGATGTGGTGGTAACGATACTCCGCGCGAATCGATCGGGTTTTGGAGCGATAGAACTCCAGCCCCGCGCCAAAATCGAAGGTGAAGTTGAAATTTCCGGCGCCCTCGATCGGAATCGCCCGCGTGGAATACATATACCCGCCATGCGTAGTGACGAACGGCTGTACCTTGCGCCGTGGCCTGAAATTCCATTGCAACCCAACCGGAGATATGCCTTCGCCGATCGTCCACTGGCGGCTGCAGGTATCGACATAGTTGTAGCTATAGACTGTGCCATTGATCGTCTGGGTGTAACTGCCGGACGCGTTGTGGCAAGCTCCAACCGGTGCGAAGATGTTTGTAAATGTCTGGGGCAATGGGGAAGTGATGGTCTCCACCTCTTTGACGAGCGGATCGCTCTCCAGCGCCACCGGCAGCAGCTCCGCGTTGTACTGCCAGTTCACCACGCGGCCCTGCCATAGCCTGCGGCTATAGCTCAGGCCGAGATCCAGCAACTTGCGCTCCTCTACCAATCCCAGCAGCATGTGGCTGGAGTCGTTGGAGTATGCAGCAAAGAACCCGAATGTATTCCGCCTGCTGTAGTAAGGATTTGCAGGCTCGGTTTGAGCAATTGCGGTTAAGGTCGAAACGAGCAAGGCCAGAAAGAGAAGAAGACGAAGTCTGCGCATGGGCAAACCCAGCCTAACACCCGGAATTCGCGACAAGCTCACCACCCTTTCAAGCCGGCGCAGGATACCGCAGACTCGGCTACCCCCAACCGCATATACTCCACTTTTGGCTATCTGAACAGGAGTGCTCCCATGCCGTCCCCGGCCATCGCCTTTGCCCAGCAGAACCAGGCTCGTTTTCTCGAAGAACTCAAAGCACTCCTCCGTATTCCATCCATCTCCACGCTGCCCGAGCACAAAGCCGATGTGCGCCACGCCGCCGAAGTTCTGGCCGCCGAACTGAAACGCATCGGCATGGAAAACGTTCGATTGATCGAAACCGCGGGCCATCCCCTGGTCTACGCCGACTGGCTTCATGCATCCGGAACACCGACCGCATTGCTCTATGGACACTATGACGTGCAGCCGCCCGATCCGTTAGACGAATGGCTCTCGCCGCCCTTCGAGCCCACCGAGCGCAACGGCAATCTCTACGCCCGAGGCGCAGTCGACGACAAGGGCCAGATGTACATGCACGTCAAAGCCCTGGAATCGTTGCTGGCCTCCGAAGGCAAGCTGCCTCTCAATGTCCGCGTCATTCTTGAAGGCGAAGAAGAAGTCGGCGGAGAGGGAATCGCCACTTACGTAGCTTCGCAACCAGCCGAACTCGAAGCCGATTTCGCCCTCGTTTCAGACACGGAAATGTTCGCCCCCGGGCTGCCTACGCTCTGCGTTGGCCTGCGCGGCATGATCTACACCGAGATCGAGGTCCGCAGTTCGAGAACCGACCTGCACTCCGGCATGTACGGCGGCGCAGCGCCCAATTCCTTTGTCAGCCTCTGCCAGATCGTCGCCAAACTCAAAGACGAGTCCGGCCGCATCCTCATCCCCGGCATCTATGACAACATCATTCCGCCCAGCAGTGAAGAACTAGCCGCCTGGAGGAGCCTGCCCTTCGACGAAGAGGAGTATCGCGAGAACGAGGTCGGCTCGAAAACTCTTCCCGGTGAACCTGGCTACTCGGTCCTCGAACGCACCTGGGCACGTCCCACGCTCGATGTCCACGGCATGCCCGGAGGTTTCATTGGCGCAGGCGCGAAGACCGTCATTCCCGCCAAAGCGACCGCCAAGGTCTCCATTCGGCTGGTCCCCGGCATGAACCCAACTGAGACTTTTGCCAGGTATCGCGGCTTCATTCAGCACATCGCCTCGCCGGGAGTGGATGTCGACGTGCGCCTGATCCACTCCGGGGAGCCATGCCTCATCCCGGTGGACAATCCCTATATCCAGGCCGCAACCGTAGCACTCCATGAAATCTGGGGCAGGGAAACGGTCTTCATCCGCTCTGGCGGCTCCATCCCCATCGTCGGCGACTTCGCCCGCCATCTCAATCTACCCAGCGTGATGATGGGCTTCGGCCTGCCGGACGACAACCTGCACGCACCCAACGAAAAGTTCCTCATCGCAAATTTTCATCAAGGCATCGAATCGATTATCCGCTTTCTCGAATTGACCGGCGCAATCGCCGGCGAACCGGCCGGGAAATAGTTCGTGATGCAGCAGCAATGCTTGAAAGAATCGGCAGCTGGCTTCGTCCTGGCTGGTGGCCGATCCTCGCGCATGGGCTCCGATAAAGCACTTGCACTCTTTGGCGGAGTTCCACTGATTCAGGTCGCGCTGCAAACGTTCGATGCCGTAGGAATCTCCGCCCACATTGCCGGTTCCCGCAGCGATTTCAGTTCATTTGCCCTCAGTTTGTTCGCAGCGCAAATCCCCGACACCTTCGCCGAAACCGGACCACTCGGAGGAATTCACGCCGCCCTGTCCGTCTCCGATGCGGAATGGAATCTCTTCCTGCCCGTCGATCTTCCGCTGATGCCATCATCCTTGCTTGCCTGCTTGCTCCAGCGCGCCATTCTTACAGGCGCTCCCGTTACAGCAGTCCGGCTCAACGGCCGCATCGAGCCATTTCCAGTAGTGCTGCACCGCGCCGTTCTTCCATCGATCACCCAACGGCTTCAGGAGGGAAACTCAGCCTGTCACGCAGCCTGGCAGAGCATTCCTCTCGAACTCGGTTCATCTCTCGATGCCGTTCCCGTTGAATATCTCCACCAGTGCGGCCATTGCAGCAATCCTCGCGGTCTGCCGCCGGCTCTCTGGTTCCAAAGCGCCAATACTCCTGCTGAGCTTTTGTTGCTCAATCGTCTCGGTGCGTAAATAACCAACGTTCAAAAGCTGGACTATCGGTGAATTCGCCTTCCTCAAGTAATCTAAGAGCGTGAGCGACCCGACGATCCCTGAACCGCAAGATTCGAATGAACCGGCCGAGCCGTCGTTCCTCTCCGATCTGGACGAACTGCAGTCCTCGGCCACTGTTCAACAACTTGAGATTGCCTCTGCCGCAACCGCGGCCCTCATCAACGACGCCGTCACTGCGTCGCTGGCGGATCTGAAGCGCGGGCCGGCCGAGCCGCTTGCTCCGCCCTACATCGACTTCGACAAAGTCTCGATCGCCTTCGGCGACCGCAAGATTCTCGATCAGGTCAGCTTTCACGTCGGCCGTGGCCAAACCCTTTGCATCTTGGGCCGCAGCGGCGTTGGCAAATCGGTTTCGCTGCGCATTCTGCTCGGATTCCTCAAGGCAGATTCCGGCTGCATCCGCGTCGAGGGGCAGGAGATCTCCAGCCTCGACGAGCGCGGTCTTCAGGAAATTCGCAAACATGTCACCATGGTCTTCCAGAACGGCGCGCTCTTCGATTCGCTCACAGTGGGCGAAAACATCGCCTTTCCTCTGCGCGAAAAAGGCGGCCTCTTAGAGGATCAGATTCAACAGTTGGTAGGCCGTTTGCTTGAACTAGTCGGTCAGAGCGAAACAGTCGACCGCTTGCCTGCAAGCCTCTCCATGGGGCAGAAACGCTGTATCGCCATCGCCCGCGCCCTGGCGGCGCAGCCTGAGGCCATTCTCTATGACGAGCCCACCACGATGGTCGACCCCCTCATGGGACGCCGCATCGGCGATCTCATCCAACGCCTCAAGCTCCAGCTAGGCATCACCAGCATTGTCGTAACCCACGATATGCGCTTCGCCATGCGACTGGCCGATCTGGTTCTCTTTCTGGATGCGGGCGAGGCACGTTTTTTTGGGACCATCCACGAGTTTATGGAATGCTCCGACCCGCATGTGCAGCAATTCCTTAGTCTGGATGCCTACGCCTTGCCGGTTCCCCCTGCGGCTTGAGAATTCCATCCCGAGGGCTTCCTGCCATTCCTGTATGCGAGGGCAGTTTTAGCTTGCAATCTTCGCCCCAAGGGTTCAAGCTAAATGCAGATTAGTTCGGAAGTATATGGGCATAACTGGCACCCCAAATGCCATTTATGCTGTCTTAATCGAGAATCGGTTAAACTGTCGTCTGAGATTTTGGCTCATTGGCTTGCTCTGGATACCCACTTCTGTTCCATCCGGAGAAGCACTACGACACTCATAACGTCATCCTCGCATCGCTCGTCAGCCGGACGCGCGAAGTGCGGAAGTCGGCAAAAGATTGACCACTTGTTACGGGGGTGCGTCGATGCCGGATTTTCGAAAGCGGATAACTGAAGCCGGATAAGCTACACATATCCATGAGTTTCCAGGCTTTGCACTTTTCCGTACAACCCAGGTAGCGGGAATTGGTTTCTAAATCCGTGTACCCGGTTGACGCGTTTTCACTGTAACGCTTGCTGCCTTTCTCTCCCTCATTTACAGACGAAGTCCAGATTCTGTTTTCAAACATTTTCGAGGCTTGCAAAACAAGTATGGCAACATCTGAATTTTGGCAAAGAGTGTCCGCGGCGCCACCCGCATCCGCCCAGGAATGGAATGAAGGCGGAACGGCCAGCCATCAGCGCACTGCCCGAGGCAGCGCTGGGATGTGGATGATTTTGGATGCCTGCACGGTCTTCGGTGCAGCCCTCGTCGCTGCGATCATCGAACTCCACACAGGACCCGTGGCGAGCGCGCGCGGTTTCTGGCACGGAACGCTCATCCGCGGCCAATCGATGGGCATATTGACCGGACTGCTCATTGGCTTTACCGCCACGCTGATTGTCATCAGCCGCAGCCTTCACCTCTACACCCCAACCCGGCTCACCAGCCACCTGCACGAGCAGCGTCTGAGCGTACAGGCCTGCCTGGTTTCGGGACTTCTGCTGACTGGCACTCTCTATCTGATCAAGGCTGAGGAGATTCCCCGCAGCGTCGTACTGCTCACCATCTGCCTGCTTACCATTTCTCTGAGCGCGCGGCGCTTGGTCTTTCGCGCCCTGCTTTATCAGCGCTTCGAGCGCGGCATGAACACCCGCAACGTCATCATCGTGGGCACCGGCGCCGAGGCCCATGCACTGCGCCACCATCTGCAAAGCATTCGTCAACTCGGCTACATTTTTAAGGGATTCGTTCAAGTGCCGGGCGTCGACACCCAGCTTGCCGGCACCACGAGCGACGTTCTCGGTTCGCTCGACACTCTCTTCGATTACGCCCGCAAGCACTTCGTCGACGAGATATTCTTCACCTCGCCCTGCGAGCGCGGCGTGATCAAGGGCGTCCTCGATCAGGCGCGCGCCAATGGCATCGATCTTCGCGTCGTCCCCGACATGTATGACGGCCTGGCATGGAACAGCACCATCGAATACATCGGGCAGTTTCCCACCATTCCTCTGCATCGCGGCCATGTGCCCGAGGTGGCGCTCATTCTCAAGCGCCTGCTGGATCTTGCATTGGCCACAATTGCTCTGGCTGTCTTGTCGCCCGCCCTGCTGGCTATTGCCATCGCTGTCAAGCTGGATTCGAACGGGCCCATCTTCTATGCCTCCGAGCGCATCGGCAAAAAGGCTCGCGTCTTCAAGTGCATCAAATTTCGCACCATGGTCCGCGACGCCGACCGCAAGCGCGCGGAGATCCTGCACATGAACGAGCGCCAGGGCATTCTCTTCAAAATGCAGAACGATCCGCGCATTACCAAGGTGGGCCGTTTCCTGCGCAAATACTCGCTCGATGAATTGCCGCAGTTCTTCAACGTCCTGCTCGGCGATATGAGTGTCGTCGGCCCGCGACCGCCCATCGCCAGCGAAGTAAAACAGTACAATCTCGCCCATCTGCGCCGCCTCGACGTCACCCCCGGCATCACCGGCCTCTGGCAGGTGCAGGCCCGCCAGGACCCCTCCTTCGATAGCTACATCTCGCTCGATGTGGCCTACATCGAAAACTGGAGTGTCTGGCTGGATATCAAGATCATCCTGCGCACCGTAGGCGTAGTCTTCGCCGGCACCGGGTCGTAAAAATCAGGGATCAGGGCAGGAGCCTCAAAATTCCTGCCTCTATTTTTGTCCTTGCGTTTCTGTCTGTCATTACCGAAGGAATCTGTTGTTCGTTGAGATTCACCACGACTACTTGCCGCGAGCGATTGTCGCAGCTGAGCCGTCATCGAAATATGACATCCCCTTCGGTAGAGAAACCAGAGGCAGCACCACAAAATTCCGATGCACCAAGGGCAGTGACACTACCCCATCTCATGTTACTGATCTGCTTTTTCACGCCTCTCGGCGCCGTGATAGGAACAGGCAAAGCCGCTCATGCATCCTTCTGGTTCTACTGCGTCGCTGCCCTGCCAAACATCATTCTCGGCTTTATCTGTGCATGGATCATGTGGCGGTCACTCAACCTCGTTTTCCTCTTCTTTTCAAAACGATCCCCCGAATTGATGCATGGAATCGGCTTCCGTGGCGCATGCATAAGCATCTTCCTGATCGCATCGATGTTCGGTTGGTGCGGCATCACGGCAGCTTTGAGCTACTGGATGAACTCAGCGATATGCCAGTGGATCGCCTGACTTGTCTGTTCGCTGACCACTATTTACTGACCCCTGAGACCCTGTAAACTAGAGAAGTGAAGATCGCCTTAGCCCAGATCAATCCCACCGTCGGGGACTTCACCGGCAACCTTGCCAAAATTATCAGCGCCAGCCAGCGCGCGGCCGGCTCTGGCGCCCGTCTGACCATCTTTTCCGAACTCGTCCTCTGCGGCTATCCTCCCGCCGACCTGCTCGACAAGCCCAGCTTTCTCGCCCGTTGCGCTACTGCTGTGGACGAACTGCGCCAGGCCACGGCTACTCTGCCGACCGCAGTTCTAATCGGCGTGGCGCTGCCCGCGCCCGCCGGCTCAGGCAAACGCGCCGTGAATGCCGCCGTCCTCATGGGCAAGGGCCAGATCCTCCTCGAACAACACAAGATGCTGCTCCCCTTCTACGATGTGTTCGACGAGCAGCGCTACTTCTCTCCGGCCACCAGCCAGCGGGTCATCGAATTCGAAGGCGAGCGTCTCGCCATCACCATCTGCGAAGACGCCTGGAACGACAAGAATTTCTGGCCGCAGCGTCTTTACCCCATCGATCCGGTTGAAGACCTGATGCGCCAGAAGCCAACAGTGCTGGTGAACATCTCCGCCTCGCCCTTCTGGCACGGCAAGCGCGACATTCGCCGTCACATGCTCTTCACCATCGCCCGCCGTCACAAGATTCCCGTTTTCCTCTGCAACCAGGTCGGCGGCAACGACAGCCTCATCTTCGACGGCTCTTCTTTCGGCCTAGCAGCCGATGGCACGCTGCTCGCCCAGGCCGCCTCGTTCCGGGAAGACATCGTCATGGCCGACAGCGCCACGCCAACCGGCATCTCTCCTATGCCTCCTGGCTCAAAGGATGATGCCGAAAGCGAAGCCGCCTACCAGGCACTCGTCCTTGGCACGCGCGACTACGTCCTCAAGTCTGGATTCAGCAAAGTCCTGGTCAGTCTGAGCGGCGGCATCGACTCGGCTCTGGTCACGGCCATCGCCGTCGATGCTCTGGGAGCCGAGAATGTCCTCACCATCGGCATGCCCAGCCAGTATTCCTCCACAGGTTCGGTCGACGACAGTCGCAAACTTGCAGCGAATCTTGGCGTTCGCTTCGAGACCATGCCCATTGCCGGCCTCTATGAGGAGTATTCGCACACCCTGGAGCCGCTCTTCGCCGGAACGCGTCCCGACCTTACCGAAGAGAATCTGCAATCGCGCATCCGCGCCACACTGATGATGGCGCTTTCCAATAAGTTCTCTTCGCTCGTGCTTACGACCGGCAACAAATCCGAGATGGCCGTAGGTTATTGCACCCTCTACGGAGACATGGCCGGAGCCCTCGCTGTGATCGGCGATCTGGTCAAGACACGCGTTTACGCGCTCAGCCGTTGGGTCAATCGCAATGGCGAAATTATTCCCCAAGCCATTCTTACCAAAGCTCCCTCCGCCGAGTTGCGGCCGGACCAGAAAGACACCGACTCGCTGCCCCCGTATGAAGTCCTTGATCCAATACTCGAGGCCTACGTCGAGCGCTACGAAACCACCGCTCAGATCGTCGCGGCATACGGTTTTCCCTCCGCCGTCGTCGAACATGTAGTCCACCTGGTCGAGCGTACGGAGTACAAACGCCAGCAGGCCGCGCCCGTCCTCAAAGTCACTCCCAAGTCGTTCGGCATGGGACGCAGGTTTCCCATAGCCGCCCGCGTTCAGGTATAAACCAAGAGCGTGCAGTTTGGCCTTCACGGGCAGGAATCACATCGGAATTCACCGCAATACCGCGCAGTTCAACAAGGAGAATGTAACTTGATTCGTACACCGCTTCATCGTAGCGCCGCCGCTGCACTGGCTTTTGTAACTCTTCTCACCCTGCCTCTGGCTTCGCGCATGTCGGCGCAGACGGATGTTCCCGCAGCGCCTCAAGCGCCAGCCGCCGATGCTACTGCCGGTCCTACGTTTCCTAAGCCCGAGGCGACCGATTTCACCGCCGACTCGCCCACCAAGGAACAGGTAGCCGCCTTCCTGCAAGCCTCGTGGGGATACGACGCCAACCGCGTCTACCAAATTCAGCGCATTACCAAAACCACCGTTCCTGGAGTCTCGAATGTGGTTGTTCTGGTCGGCGAAAAGGGCAACAAGCAGACTGGCGGCCTCCAGTTCTTCGTCCTTCAGGATGGCAAGCATCTCATCACCGGCGGCGAAATCCTGCCCTTCGGCGATCATCCCTACACCGACAATCGCACCACCCTTATCAAGCGCGCCGAGGGGCCTTCCAAAGGGCCAGCCGCTAAAGATCTGGAACTGGTCGAGTTCGCGGACTTCCAATGCCCTCATTGCAAAGACGCGCAAGCCACCATGGACAAGCTGGCCACGGACTTCCCCACTGCGCACATCGTCTATGAGAGCTTCCCGCTGGTCAGGATCCATCCCCAGGCTTTCCGTTCCGCAGCTTATGGCGCATGTGTAGCCAAGCTGGGCGGCAACGACGCCTTCTTCAAGTACTCCGCCGCAGTCTACGACGGACAGGCAGGCCTGGCCAGCGACGATAGTGCCACGCTCACCCTCAACGGCGCTGTGACCAAGGCCGGCCTGGAACCCGACAAGATCGAAGCCTGCTCCAAGACCCCTGAGACCGAAGCCACCGTCAAAGCCGGCATCAAGCTTGCTGAAGACCTCAACGTCAACCAGACTCCATCGCTGGCCATCAACGGCCGCATGATCCCCCTGGGCGGCGTCGATTACGACACCTTGAAAAAGATGATCAACTACCACGTCACCAACGACGGCGCCGCCAAGTAGTTCAGGCTTCGTGAATCAAAAATGGCCGCCTCGCTAGGAGGCGGCCATTTTGTTTCGAAGGAATGTGAGAACGCCTACTGCGTCTCCCAGGAAATATCGACAATCTGCTGAATCCACAATGGGCCTACCGGATACCGCAGCCGACGCACAGGCCCTTCCGATCCCTTCAGAGCCTCGTCGACAATTCTGCGCATCCCCGTCGTAGTGTATGCCCGGTGATTTGAAGTTTGTCCATCCAGCGCATTGATGCGGTAAAGAAACAGCGTGCTTGACATGATCATAGATAAGTTGATATCTACGTATCGTGTCAAGGCAGGCCATGATTCAGAAGCGATATTTCAGGAGAGATCAATGAAGCGAAAGACATTCACGACGATCGCATTGGGAAGCTTCTCGCTGGTTCTCGGGTTGAGCGTGGGGTGGCAGGCGCGCGGGCAGGACGTCAAAGGGTCGTATCCGACGATGGCTCCTCTTGAGCAATACCTGATCGCTGACCGGAATGATGAGATCGCCCTGGCACGGAGCGCGGCTCCGAAGCCCCTCTCGGACGATGCCGAGGTATTGGTTCTCGGACGGAATGGATACGAAACCGCGGTCAAAGGGAAGAACGGTTTCGTGTGTCTCGTCGAACGATCATGGATGAACCCAGGCGACGACGATCCGGAGTTTTGGAATCCTAAGCAGCGGGGACCGATTTGTCTTAATCCGCAAGCTGTACCGTCCATCCTGCCATTGACGATTAAGAAGACCCAGTTGGTATTGAGCGGGCTGCCCAAAGCTAAAATCGTCGAAGCCTTCAGGCCATCCGGCAAGAACGAACTGCCGCCTCTGGTGCCTGGCGCGATGTCTTACATGATGTCACCTCGGCAATATCTGAGCGACGCCTTCGGCCAGGCGATGCCCCATCTGATGTTTTACCTTTCACGCGTAGACGGGACGGCCTGGGGCGCGGATCTGCCTGGCTCCCCGGTTATGCTGGCTCTCAAACAAGTTCCAGGGGCAGCGGAACCGGTGACCATGTTCATCATTCCGGTGCTTACGTGGTCGGATGGAACGGCATCGCCCATGGATCACCATTGATTGACCAGCTCAGTTCCAGTTCAGTTTGAAGGTATGCCGCTCCAGCCTCTAGTGCGCACTCGCCGGTTTATCCACCGCCAAAATCGGCCCATGCGTTAGTTTCTGCGTATTCCGCACCACATACGGAGTCACCAGGATCAGCAGTCGCGCCACATTCTGGTTGCGAGCAACATCGCTCACATCCTGCAATCCAGGAATATCGCTCACTCCGGGTAGCCCACTCAGCGCCCGCGATTCCTGGCGCGACAGGTCGCTCAGCAGCACTGCCGTCTCGCCTTCCTTAAGCGTCAGCACGCCTGTGAAGGTCTGGCTATTCAAAATAGGAATATCGTTCAACGCAGAGCCACCCAGCGACTCGATCTTCAAGTCCAGCGTCAACGCCACATCGTTCGAACGCATGGCCCTGGGCGTCGCTTTCAGGGTGAGACCCAGATCTTCGTATTGAATCTGCGGCACCGTCTGCGATTGAGCGGCCGCAGCCACAGCGCTCAATCCGGGAATGTTTGGCAAAGCCGCCGAAGAAAATGAAGAAGTTTCGATCGGATAACGTTCGCCGATCTTGAAGGTTCCCGCTTCGTTGTCACCCAGCCTCATATGCAGATCGTCGAGCGTTCGCGTATCGCTGGAGTTCAGACTGAAGTTCAGCGTCGCCGGCCCCGGCGTAATCAGGCTCTCGGTCAACCCGCCGCCAAACAGCGCAAACCCCTGGTTGAAGGGCGTCCCCGTCAACTGTCCCGATGCCAGCAGAATCGCGATGATCGTGATCTCGTTCTGTAGCGTGCTCGCGTTTGCCACCAGCCCCTGCGAGATAATTGTCTGCACCGCCGACTGATTCTGCTGGATGATCGAGTTGATCTCCGAGAATGCGTTATAGACGCCCGTCTGCTGAAAAAATGTCGTGCCCGTGTCCCGTGCGCTGGTATGCGCAAGCTGGATGACCTTCACGTCAAGGTCGAGTTGGTTCTGTCCCTTCTCAAGCCCGTCAACCGTGCGGTTGAAAGCCGCCAATGTGCGCGCGGGAGCACGAATGGTCATCGTGCCGCGCGTCGGCTGAACAGAGGCTTGCTGCAATTCGAAGACGTTCTTCGCCAGATTGTTCACGTCTGTCAGTTGCTTGTCGTCCAGCCCAGCCAGATAGATCGTCTCCATGGCCTGGCGCTGGAACTCCGTCCGATTCTGGCGTGTATCCCGCGCCACAATCACCCGATGCGGATCGAGCGGCTCCCAGAAAGTATTCGTAACCAGCCCCAGCACACGCTCCGCATCGGCAAAAGTCGCGTCATCCAGATCCAGCCGCACTTGCCGTCCCAGCACGCTGTCATGTACCGACGCCTCGATCCCATAGGCTTTGAACACCTCCTGCACTACCTGCCGGGCATTGGTCTTGAGATGAAAGCTATGCTTGTCCGCGCTTGGCTCAAGCGTGATCGTTCCATCCGCCAGCGGCGTCTCCGGGTCCTGCAATGCAACCACGCTGCCTCCCACCGGCAAGCTCGCAGCCTGGTCTCCCAGCTCTCCCAGATGTTGCAGCACAAGGGGGTTCTTGGGATCGATCTCCATCGCATGGCCCAGCAGTTTCGCCGAATCAGCACTCTCACCTCGGCTGCGTTCGCGGCTTGCCTGCTGCACCAGTTGCGTTACCGCACTCTGCCGCGCCAGTTCTGCCGCGCGCAGATAAGTCGCATTGTCCGGCTCCAGATCTGCAGCCTGCTTCAGCAGCTTCCACGCAGCCTCAGGCTGCTCTTTCTCGAGCAGCTTTACACCTTGCAGATAGAGCTTGGCCGCTTTGCGCTGAGCGCGCAACGTGCCCGCCTTGACCGGCCCTCCGGTTGTAACCGCATTCGAATCGTTTGTCTTTACGATGTCGAGCGATGCCTCGGGCTTCGCTGGAGTATTTGCCACAGGAGCTTGTGCCGTCGATGCAGCAGGAGGCGTAGCCTGTGCGGCAGTCGGCGCAGACGACGGGCTTTGTGCATGAATGCACACCGCAGCCGTCACCAGCCATACGATTCCCACACGCCGCATCACGGACCCACCACCGAAGTCTCCGCAAGCAAGTCCGCCAGCGACGAAGCACAGACCTCCGGCTTCAGCGCTGCCAGTTCATCGAAGCTGTAATTCCCTGTAGCCACAGCAATCACAGGCAGCCCATTCACCCGCGCCGCCTCAATGTCCCGAGGCGTATCCCCGACCACACAAATACTTGCATTAGCAATTTCAATTGAAGAATCAGGGTGTCCCATCCTTCGCGCCGTATGCGAAGGGTGGGAAAGCAACAACTCTCGCGCCTGAGCCGCAGCATCCGCAATCATCTCTGAACGCACAGCAAACCGGTCGCTGAATCCGCCAAAGCGAAACCACTTCCGTAGTCCCACTTCTTCAACCTTGAGCCACCCAATCGACTCCAGGTTGCCCGTAGCCAGACCCAGCAGCGCGCCACGGCCGGCAAGATGCGCCAGCGTCTCAGCAACCCCAGGCATTGTCCAGAGATCCATCTCTCCGCGTCGCGCACTCACCGTCTGCCGCATCACATCGAGAATCGCCTCCACCTGATGCTCCCACGCCTCCGAAGGCACGCCGGCCAGCTCAAAGGCCTCACGCAATATCGCCGTATCCGTTCCGCCATGCAGCACCACGCCGCTCAGTGAAATCTCAATCCCGGTCACCTCTCGAACACTCGAAGCAAAGGAATTGAAATGGATACGGTCGCGGCTCCTCAGCAGCGTACCGTCAATGTCAAACAGATACGCATCCTGCGCATCCCAGAGGAAGCCGTCCTGAATCAGGGCGCGTGCCTGCGTGGTCGATGGGTTTGTCGTGTCGGCTGTCGGCATATCTCGCTTTCTTGAGTTTACCGTGGCCGCACCTGGCAAAGCAGCCCCTCTAGCGAACCTGCTGGCGCAGCCCGCTAGGTATAAGACGTTCGCTGCGCACCGGACGCTTGAGCCCCGCGCGCACTTCTGCCACTTCCAGCTCCAGCTCAGCCATCGTGCGGCTCAGCGTGTTGCGATGCATTCCCAGTTCATCGGCAGCTTTACACTGGTTGCCGCGGTGCGCCCGCAGCACTTCCAACAGATATTGCCGTTTGAACTGCCGCACAGCATCCTCGTAGCGGATGCCGGTCGAATGCATTTGAGTGATCAGGGTGTCTAGTTCGCGCTTCACGTCTCGTCCTCGTGTCTCAATAGATTGCCATGCCTGCCGCGCATCTGTCCTGCGATTCGGCGTCGTCTTTATCTTTTATTTCGGATGTATCCATTCCGGCGCGTCTTTTTCCAGTACATGCAGGCCGTCGAGTATCCTCAGCTTCAAATCTCCGGGAGTCATTTGCGTGGTCAACTGCGCCGTCCCTAAAAAATATCGAGACAGTTGCGCATCGCCCAGCCAGCTCGTATCCGGAAAGAACGCCGCCAGAGTCACGATGCACAGCGTCACCAGGACAGCTCCGCGCAAGATCCCAAAGATGAGTCCGGTAAGCTTGTCCAGCCAGCCCAACCCCACCCCATGTACGACCCCTTTAATCAACATTCCAATCAGGCCTGCGGCCAGCATCACCGCCAGCGCAATCAGGCAAAACCAGATCGCCTCCGCAAGCGCCATGCTGTGCACCATCTCCGCCAGTTGGATGGCAAAGCGCTTGTAGTGCCAACTGGCGATGGCGATGCCGGCAATCAAGCCCAGCAGAGAAAAAACGCTCTGAATGAGTCCGCTGCGAAAACCCTGAAGCGCGCTCAGGAGCAGAAGCAGCACGATCGCGATGTCCACAACATTCATTCAGAGAACCAGCTCTCGTCCCGTCAATAGTCGAAACGCCTCAAGATACTTAGCCTGTGTCCGTTCTACAACTTCATCCGGCAGCGCCGGCGCAGGAGCCATCTTGTTCCACCGAATGCTCTCCAGATAGTCCCGCACAAACTGCTTGTCGAAGCTGGGCTGCGCTCCACCTGGCTTCCATGCCGCGCCTTCCCAGAACCGCGAAGAATCCGGCGTCAAAGCCTCATCGCCCAGGACAATTTTTCCGCCGACACGCCCAAATTCAAACTTAGTATCCGCAAGAATCAGCCCACGCGCTTCGGCATGTGCCGCAGCCTTCGCATACAACGCCAGCGTCAGCCGCCGCAACTCCGCCGCATCCTCGGCGCCGACAGTTTCTTCCATCACTGAGAAGGAGATGTTCTCGTCATGCGCGCCATCCTGACTCTTCGTCGCTGGCGTAAACAAAGGCTCAGGCAGTCGCGAACCATCAAGCAGCCCCGCAGGCAGCGCAATGCCGCACACTGAACTCGAAGCCTGATACTCCTTCCACCCCGATCCAGCCAGATACCCGCGCGCCACGCACTCCACGGGAAACATCGCCGCCCTCTTTACCAACATGGCTCGTCCCTCAAGTTGATCCGCATATGGACGCAGCAGGGCAGGGAACTCGCTCACCTCGGCCGTGATCAAATGATTCGGAACAATGTCCTTGAGCAGATCGAACCAGAACAGAGAAATCTGCGTAAGGATCTTCCCCTTGCCGGGAATCGCAGATCCCAGCACATGATCGAACGCAGAAATGCGATCCGTAGCCACCAGCAACAAATCGGTGCCCACAGCATAAAGGTCGCGCACCTTGCCCCGCCCCAGCAGCGGAACACTCTCAAGATTTGTAGTAAGAAGTACAGCCAAGAAAAGAACCTCGCAGAATAAGCCGAACCAGATAAGCCGAAGCTCTGATTCTCATTTGCGTCCCGCCACTTGTCAACGGCCTTCAGCCGCCGAAGCCACGGAATCTCCGAGCCTGCTTTGTGCTCGCGGTGTTTGCTTTCAATCGCTGCACCAAGCATCATAGAAGCGATGGCATCTCTTGAAGAGGAACTGGAACCACGCTGGCCTGCGATGCTCGCCCTGCTAGCCGTCGGCGGACTGCGCTTCGCCCTTCCCAAAGAGCTCGCCTGGGGACCAGAATGGATAATCCTCGTAGTGGTCATCGTCCTGCTGATTCCCACCGTGACGGCGCGCCTGCGCGGTAACCATACCCTGAGCCAGGTGCTGGGCTACATGCTCACATCCATCGTCACTCTGGATATGTGCTGGTCGCTCTATCTGCTGATTGCGGCGCTTCCATCTCATAAAGAAGCGCCACAAACCCTGCTCTTCTCCGCCGCCGCTTTGTGGATCACCAACATCATCGTCTTCGCGTCGTGGTACTGGCGCCTGGACGCAGGTGGCCCGCGCGCCCGCGAAATCCGCGGCGTCCATACCGATGGAGCTTTCTTATTTCCGCAGATGACCCTCGATCAGCAATCCAAACGAGAGATGGGTGAGGAATGCTGGAGCCCAGGCTTTGTCGACTACCTATTCCTGGCTTTCAACACCAGCACAGCCTTTTCACCAACAGACGTCCCCGTCCTCTCACCCTGGGCAAAATTGCTGATGATGGTTCAGGCCCTCATCTCCTTCGCCACAGTTGCCCTGCTGGCCGCGCGTGCCGTCAACATCCTGTAGAGGTTTTGCGCTCAGGCGGGAGCCAGCGGCAGCGACACAATGAACTCAGTCCCCGGCCGCCGCTCCGGTTCGGATTCAAACACCAGCGTCCCGCCAATCCGCTCCACCATCTCCCTTGAAATCCAAAGCCCGATCCCCGTTCCGCCGCTCGACCGCGTCGCGTAAAACGGCTTGAATATATTCGCCCGCGCCGTCTCGCTGATTCCCGGTCCCTGGTCGCGCACACGAATCTCAACGTCGCCGCCCGCCTCCTGCACAGTAAGAAAAACCTCGCCACCCTCCGGACTGAAATGGACGGCATTGTTGATTAGGTTGAACATTACCTGCCACAGCTCTCCCGGAATGGCTCTGACGTGAATCCCCTCTGCAATCGCAGGCAGGATCGTAACTCCGCGTGGAATGCGCATATTCGCCAGCAAATCTTCTGCCAATTCGCTCAGGTTCAAGACGGTCGGCGGTAAGTGTTTACCCCGGAAAAGATCCAACGTCCTCTTCGTTGTCTCCGCCATTCGCGTCACCTGCTCATCGGCGCGCTCCAGCAGTCCATGCCCGGTATCGGTGATTGTCTCGCCATGGATCAGGTACAGCAGGTTCCTCAGCGCCCCCAGCGGATTGTTAATCTCATGCGCCAGCGTCGCGCACATCCGTCCCACCGTCGCCAGTTGCTCCAACTGGCGAAGATGATCGCTCACACGCCGTCGCTCCGTCACTACATTTACCTGCCGTGCAATCAACCGGAACATCTCCAATTCTTCCGGTTTGAACGAGTTGCGGCTGCAGCTTCCAAACGACAAAGTCCCGACGATCTCATGATCCAGAATCAGCGGCTGGCAGGTATAACTCCGCACGCCAAAGTTCCGGATGAGGCTGGTCATCTCATCGTTGCGGCGTTGAACATCGGTCAGGTACATCCACTCGCAGGTCTGGGCAACCGTCCCGCACACCGCCTGCCCAAACTCCAGCTCCGTGCCCAAAATCGCCCGCGCCTCTTCACTTCCCCCGCACGAAGCCAATTTCAGATGCTTTCCATCCTCTGTGACCAGGTAGTGGAAATAGACATCCAGTTGAAACGGTCCGCGAATCAGTTCAAAGATCGCCCGGCACAGCGAATCCGCATCGTAATCCTGCAACAGCAGGTGTGCCGTCTCGGTCAGCAATCGCTGATGGTTAACCTGCAAGTCTCCAGGCACCCTGAAGGGTACCCCTAGCGTCGACGAGGGCGAAGCAGTCTGAGACATCATGGCAGCAGTATAGTCACACCTTCAATTCCTGTCAGCGTATGGACGCTCAGATTTTCAGTTAAGGCCCGCGCCATGAACATCTTCTATCGAACTGAATCTATTCCTTCGGCACAACCAATTGACAGTCATTGCCGCGAATGTTTACATCATGCTCTGTGAAGCCCAGCGTCAAGCGCATCTCTCACGCGGTGAAACGGATGAAGCGATCACACTTTGGTAACTAGGAGCTGTGAGACAGATCAATATGTAACTGCTCTTCGAAGACGAAAGACCGATACTTCCAATTAGAGGAGGCTATAGGATGACTACCCAGAATGCGTCACAACTCCGCGAACAGGCGCTCGCGCTCCTTCGAATTGAACGGGAGCAGATGTTGGAACAGTTCGATCCTGAAAGCGATCGGAAGATTGGCCCTGCTGCGATACATGGCCAATCGGCAGGGTCCGAAACAAGACGCTCTTCGGGCAAAGGCCGCCTCATTGCGATTCAGCGAACGGCATGTTGATGGTCTTCAGCTTTGCGTCATCGCAACCTTGATTGCGATGACGCAAAACTCATGAAAATGAACGCGCGGAACGTTGCCTTAACCTAAGCTGTAGCTCGTTCTCGCTCCCGATTTCCCAGATGCACGCTAACGATCTTAGAAACCCCAGGCTCCTGCATCGTCACGCCATAAATCATATCCGCCGTCTGCATCATGCGCTTGGAGTGCGTCACCAGCAGGAACTGCGTATCCTGACTCATCCCATGCAGCAGATCGGCCAGCCGTCCCACATTGGTCTCATCCAGCGCCGCGTCCACTTCGTCCAGCACACAGAAGGGAGCCGGCTGATACTGGAAGATGCCGACGAGCAAGCTGAGCGCAGTAAGCGCCTTCTCGCCACCCGAAAGCAGCAGCACATTCTGCAGTTTCTTCCCCGGCGGCGAAGCGACAATCTCCAGCCCGCTCTCCGCCTGGTTCTCCACATCCGTCAAGCGCAGAAACGCCTGCCCGCCTGGAAACAGCTTGTTGAAGACCTGCGCAAAGTTCTCATTGATGCGCGCAAACGCCTCGTCGAACTTCACCCGCGAAATCTGGTCTATTTCTTTAATGGTGCTCTGCGTATTCTCGATCGAATCGACAAGATCCTTGCGCTGCGTCTCAAGGAAACCATGCCGCTCGGCCGTCTCCTTGTATTCCTCCAGCGCCATCATGTTGACTGGGCCCATCGCCTCCAGCCGCTGCCTCATCCCGCGGCTTTCTTCCTCTGCCGCAGTCAACTCGTCGCCTTCGAGATAAGCAATGCCTTCCTCAACCCGCAGCGCCGCAGCCTCAAGACTCAACTCGTTCAGGCAACTTGCCTCCAGATGCTCCAGATCGCTGATCAACTTCGCAGCCAGACTAGCCAGCTTGCTCCGGTTCTCGCGGAACTCATCGGTAGCTAAGCGCAGCGCCTTCAACTGCGCCTCAGTCGCCGCCAGTCGCTCGCGCAACGCCGCAGCCTCGTCCTGCGCAGCCTTGGCTTCTTCAACCGCCTGCGCCCGCGCCGCCTGCAACTCAATCTGCCGCGCCTGCAAGCCATCGTTTTCATTCAGCCGTTGATCGCGCTCTGCTTCCGCGGCCACGCGCTGCTGCTCGATCGTCAACGCGCGCTTTTCAAGGTCGGCGTGTAAGCGGTCGATGCGCTGATAGGCCGCATCAGCGCCGCGCCGCCGCTCTTCAAGGCCAGCCAATTCAGCCGTAACCTTCGCAGCCTCCTGCTGCAAAGCCTCACGGCTCTGCCGCAACTCCGAAAGCCCCTGCTGCAGCTCCTCCAGATGAACCTCGGCCGCCTTATGCTCCGCCTCCAGCCGTTGCGCCTCTTCCAGCTTCTGCCCAATCAGCCCCTGCTTCTGCTCCCGCGCATCCTTGTTGCGGCCCGCCTGCAGAATCCATTCCTGCAACCGCCGCTCGATGCGCTCCACTTCGGCTTCCATCTGCTTCAGCGCCGCGCCCTGGTTCGCCGCATCGCGCTCCGCTTGCCGCCGCTGCTCGTTCAGCAGTTCAAGTCGAGCCGCCAGCTCTTCGATAGCCCGCGCCGCAGCCACAGCGTTGATCTCCGCCTGCCCCAGCTCAGCTTCAACCTTCTCCAGCTTCTTTTGCGTCTCGCGCAGCTCACGTTTAACCGCGAGCGGGCCCTCTGCCGCAGGCTTGCCCCCACTCACAGTCGAGCTGTGAAAATACTCGCCCGTAGGCGCCAGAAAATATCCATGCGGATACTCCGTCGCCAGCCGTCGCGCAGTCTCCGAATCCGGCGCAAGATACCCATCGCGCAGCTTGGGCAGCATCGCCTCCAGCGATCGTCCAAATCCGTTCAGTACCTTGATCGTCGAACGCAGTGAAATCAAGCCCTCACCGGGAATCTCGTCAGTTTCAAACAACTTCCCCGGCACATCTTCAGGATGTACGAGGAAGGTAGCCCGCCCATCCATCCCCGAGCGCAGCAGCCGGACACCCTCCTCCGCGGCCTTCCAATCCTTCACCACGATGTAGCTCAACTCTTCGCGCAGAAAATCATCCGCAACCGCCTCATGCTCCCCGGCCACATCCACAAAATCCGCCAGCGTCCCAATGGGAGTCATCCCCGGCCCCAGTGAATCGGGCTTCAACAGCTTGCGCACCGTGTCGGTCGAGTAGCTGTGATTCTTGATCACCGCGTCCAGCGAGTTGCGCCGCCCGGTCAGCGTCGCTTGCTCTCCGCGCAACTGGTTGCTCTGCGTCCGTAGCGCTGCCTCTTCCTGCCGACGAACAGCCAGCGCCTCGCGCAGTTCTGCAATCTCGCTCTCAAGCTGTTTGAGACTCTCCGCCGCGCCCTCAAAGCGCAGATTCGCCTGCCCGCGCTCGGCGCCGAGGTTCTCAGCTTCGGCCCGCGCCTGGCCCATCTCGTTTTCCAACCGCTGGGCTTCCCGTTCAAGGGAAGCAAGCGCTTCCTCAGCCTGCGCCGTCTGGTTGCGCGCCGTTCCCGCCAGAGTCAGCAGATGCATCGCCTGCCGGCGCCCCGTCTCCATCTGCCGCTCGGCATCGAAGACCTGCTGCGCCGCGCCGCGCGCCTCAGTCTGCCGAGCCTCCACCTGCTGCCGGAAGGCTCGTGCCTCTTCCGCAGCATTCTCCAGGAAGGCCCGGTTCTGCGCCCGCTCCTCGGCCACACTCGCAATCTGAACCCGCGTCTGCTCCAGCTCCGCCGCCGTAGCAGCCAGCCGCGACTCCAGCTCCAGCACGCGCTCACCATTGCCCCGCTCCCGCGCAGCAGCCCGCTCCAACTCGACAGCTGCCGCATTGGCCTGCGCATTCGCCGTCTGCCCCACGCGATCCAGCTCGTAGCCCTGCGCCGTCAACTCATGCTGCCCGGCGTCCAGCACTTCAATCCCCGCCGCCGACTCGTCGATCTGCACCGTCAGCGCCGCAATCTTTGCGTCAATCCGTACCTGCTCCGCATCCATCCGCGCCATCCGGCTGGCGATCGTCACCCGCAGCTTGCACCGCAGCTGATCGCGCAGCTCCGCGTACCGCTCAGCCTTCGCTGCCTGCCGCTTCAGCGAATTCATCTGCCGCGTCACTTCTTCGAAAATGTCATCCACGCGGGCGAGATTTTGCTTTGCCGACTCCAGCCGCAGCTCCGCCAGTCGCTTCTTGGTCTTGAAGCGTGTAATACCTGCCGCCTCTTCGATAATCGAACGCCGGTCATGCGGCTTCGAGCTCAGTAGCTGCCCAATCCGCTCCTGCCCGATAATCGCGTAGCTCTCGGGACCAAGACCGGTGCCCATGAAGATGTCCTGAATGTCGCGCAGCCGGCATAGCTTGCCATTCAGCAGATACTCGCTCTCGCCCGTCCTGAAGAGCCGCCGCGTAATGACAATCTCGCCCTTCTGCGGCGTCCGCGAAAATTTTCTCCTCCGAATCTTCAGAACGACAGACTGAGGCCCAGCGGCTCCTGCCTCCTGAACCGCCGCAGGCCCAGCTTCTGCTGTCTCCTCGCCATCCTCATCGAGCGCCTGCCCCGGCTGGTTTTCAGAGATAATCTCCTCCGCCTCCGCCGCCCGCCGCCTGCGCAGCTCCGCCTCATCCCAATCCGCGGGCAGTTCGGCCACACCCAAATCCGAGTCGATCTGCACCTCCGGCTCCACGGCAATCGGACCCTCGTACGCCTCCGGGTCCACCATGGTAATCGTCACCTCGGCCATACCCTGCGCTTTGCGGTCCCGCGTCCCGGAAAAGATCACGTCCATCATGTGCCCGCCGCGCAACGTCTTGGCGCTCTGCTCGCCCAGCACCCAGCTAACCCCATCCAGAATGTTGGACTTGCCGCACCCATTCGGCCCCACGACTACCGCAATCCCCGTCCCTGGCAGCGCCAGTTCCGTACGATCGCAAAAACTCTTGAAGCCAAGAATGTGGATCTTCTTCAGTTTCAGCATTAAAACTCCCGATTACGCGTTTTCATTGCAACGACGAGCTGTCATCCTGAGCGCAGCGAAGGACCCGTTTCTCACTACGCCGTTGCAGAATGCCCCAAAATCTACCCATCGACTACAACGCTAAGGTGCGGAAATGGCAGGGTCAACAGCCTAAGAGGCCGTTCTTGTGGATAAGAAGTCCTAAACCGCCCTTCCGCAAAATAACCGGGAGAGAACCCGAATTAAGCCTGAGTTTTCCTCA
>Ga0206981_10027_pt1 | contig 38034 bp, 34 predicted proteins | sample Alteio_BWMinCont_17_FD_153312 | JGI IMG/M metagenome (GOLD analysis project Ga0206981, IMG submission 153312) | Enriched cells from forest soil in Barre Woods Harvard Forest LTER site, Petersham, Massachusetts, United States -... | ecosystem: Environmental > Terrestrial > Soil > Temperate forest >... | reverse complement strand
GCCCCGGATCCGATACAGCTGTGGTCGAAGAAATTACGAGCATTGGTTTTGAAGTTGTCGGCGTCAACCGTCCATCCGCGATAAGGAATGGTTACACCAAACTGATGCTCTTCGTCGCGCTCACCCTGAAGCGGGATGAATCCGCAATCGTTGGCAGTGCAGAAATCCAGCAACGGACCAGAAATCGTAATCAGAGGTGGCGCTTGATAATAGTGGCCGTAAAAGGCACGGAAGGTCCAGTTGAGGCGCGGAATGGTCAGAGCGACCCCGAAGCGCGGGCTGATCGCGGTCTCAACAAATCCGCCAGAAAAGCGAGTGGGGCGGATACCGGCGGAGAGTGTTAGCCAGGAAAGAGGCTTGTATTTGTCATCCAGGAAGTAAGCTACGACGCTCCCAGAAGGTAGAAAGTGTACAAGCCTGTCTGAAGATCGTTTCTTGCGAAGCTGGTGCTAAAGGAAACTTGACCTCCAGCATAAGTCGAAGTGCGATGGTCGGTCGAGGCAATGGGCACATCGTTTGGCGAGCTATCGAAATTGGCGCTATTGTAGTGGTAGAAAGGCGAGATGGTCAGGAGTGTTTTCACGTTGAACGTACGTACCCAGGAAAAATTCACAAAGGCATCGCCTTCGTGCTGGCCATCTCGGAGCCCGATGCTTGGGTACTGCGCTACGCCACCATTCTCGGCGATTGGTGCGTTCTCAATATCGTTCGGGTTGGGATCGTAAGGAATTTGGTAGTAGTCCCTGCGCAACGAAGTCACAAAGCGAAGTTGGTTGGAAGGATCGACGTTGAAAATCAGGGAAGTGAAGCCTCCGTACCCATTCGCGGCGTCGTGAACCACTTGCGGAACGGGAGGCTGCAAACCCAGATCGCTTCGATTCCCGTTCACGCTGGCATAATAGGCGAAACGCTCGGTGTGACTCCCAAAGCTTAGCTGCGCGTTGGTCTGGTAAAGGCTTCCTCCGCTCAGGACCAGTTCAGCCTCGTTGTTGCGTTCGAAGCCAGTTCGCGGGACCAGATTGAAGATGCCGTAGGTTCTGTCACCAAACTCCGCGCCGTAACTTCCACGATTTACTTCCATGTAGTCGAAGTCTTTAGGGTCAAGCTGCGGACCGAGGTTGGATGCAATGTTTGTGTTCGGGACAGGCACTCCATCCACGAGCCAACTCGTCTGGTGTCCGCCGCGAATGTGCAATTGGTCGTGCGTGATGTAGGCTCCTGGGACATAGTCCGTGATAATCGCCAAACTGTTTGAGCGATCGGCACCGGGAGTCTCCTGAACATCCAGACGGTTCAGAAGCGTCGTGGGTGTGACCGAGTCCATCGTTGCGGTGACCGGTTCTCCAGTCACCACCGTCTGCTCGGAAACACTCGCCAGGGCCATCGGGAAGTGCAAGATGGGGCTCGACCCGGAGGTCAGAACGATGTTCTGTGCCGCAGTCTGAAAATTTGCAACCGTCACGGTAACTATATATTCACCAAGCGGCACCGCGCTGAAGTCGAATTCACCGTTGTCATTGGTTTTCTGATGCTGCACCCAATCCGACCGCTGCGCTTTTAGGTCCACCGCAGCATCTTGTATGGGCCGGTGCTGCGGATCATGGACGATGCCATGCACATTGCCGAAAATCTCCGCTCGTACTGTCGTAGAGCCGACGGTCAAAATGCCCAGTACAAATGCCAAAACAATACGTAGACTCCCTGAACGTATTCTGAGATTCATAATCTCCCTCTTCTGAGTTAAATTCCGAACGATGCGGACGCACGAACACTTACTCCGGCCAGATTTGCCATTGAAATGTGCTTCGTTCAGTTAGCTCAGAAAAGTGCGAGGAGGGGGAGTTATAGGAATCGTGAAAGCAAGCGGGAAGTGCTGGGCTGTAAAGGCAGGAGCATCCCCCGCGACGGCCGGGCCGCGAAAACCAACAAGGGTAACTAGAACAAAAGTGACGCTTCCAATGATCGGATTCGGTGCTGCACCACAGGACCGCATAGAGCAATTGTTCTGCCCAGGGACACCCATCGCATCACAATTGGCCTTGTCTTTCTGGAGATTGCTCATTTGGCGATGATGCACCGGGCAATAAGCAGTGTTGCAGCAGGCTGGCAAGCTGGAGGCAGACATCGATTCTGCGAGCCCAGGGACACTAGCGGTCAGCAGTGCAAACAGTGACGCGCCTGCCAGGATTTTATTCGCAACACGCCGAAGATTCATGCAGCCTCGTTCGCCAAAGATACCCCTCCTCTAAGCTTCCATGCAACACCGAATACAAAATGTTGCCGGTGTCTTCCCACGGCCTCAAGCGCGGGGACGCTTCAAACATGCCGTCTGACGCATGGACACTTCAACCTCGCCTGACTTAACATACGAAGCGATCAGAGCGAATACCGTGCGCAAAACGATAAAATGTCCTATGCGCGGCGAGTCGTTTCCACCACCCTCCGGGTGGAGAAATCCGCACTTCCGCTCGTTCCACGGCTTGGCTCGGTCCCATCATCAAAAGTCCTGCGGGTAGGCGATCTTGTCTTGAACCTAGCCAGTTACGATGCATCACGTGCGGGTAAAGAAATTACGATGAGCGAGACGGAGTTTCGGTTACTGGAAACCTTGATGCGACGTCATGGTCGCATCGTGTCCAGGAACGCACTCGTTCACTCGGTTTGGAATTCCAACCATCAAGTCGATAATAATGTGATTGACATTACGATTTATCAGTTGCGCAAAAAAGTTGATCGACATCATAAGGTCAAACTTATCGAGACAGTTCGAAGTTTGGGCTTTACGATTCGAGAGCCAAGGAATGTACGGTGACGTACGCCATTCAGTTCGGACATAAATTACATTGAGGAGGCTTGGCACATTCCAAAGAAGCGCGGAAAATTCACGACACAAACACTCGAAACGTGACTCTGCGCCGCGTTGTGGGACAGCCACTATTCGGCGCTTTTATTTTGCGCACCGTTCGCGCCGTGTGGCGTTGGATGGTGGCAGAGATACAGCAATCCACGAAGACTAAGGCCGGCGCAAGCCCCTGGCGCGACGATCTGAGGGCCAGGCGTGTTGCAAGGCCACGCCACTCCCGCACCGTGTGGCCGTGCCACCGTTGCAAAGGGTCAAAAAGCCAGTTTACGGTAACGGGCATATCGGGACTTGGACCAGCGCCGGATGTAACGGTTCAGCATTTTGGAGCGAGGTCCTGTAAAATCCCACATGCCGAGAAGCGGGACTTACGAGGACTTGGCGTCAGTGGTTCCCGAATATCTTCTCGTATTCGGTTCTGCTAACGCGATGAGGTTCCACATCGAAACCCAAAATTCTCTGCGGACACTGACCGGAGCGTAACAGATCGAAATAGGCTTCGGGGGCCAGCCATGTCCTTCCCGAAAACAGAATGGTGGCGGGCCGACTGTTGAGCTTCCGAATACGACATTCATCGCTGGAGTTATTAGCGAGATGAGGATGTCCAAAACTGCACAGTAACATTCCGGATTGTGTTTTAATCTAAAAACCACGGGATCAAAATTATGCAAGGACCCGAGCGTTCGAGTCCGGGGCTAATTCGGGTTGCTTCATAAATATTTTTAGGAAAACCAATGAGGAAAACCGCTTTCAGCTGGCTGTGACACGATAGTGGCCGCCGATTGTGTGACGGGAATGAGTTGAGCGATGAAAACGTCGGTCGGTTTTGCAGGCTTCTTCGGCCGTCCACTCCTAGAGCTCTGCCGAGAGAAGTCGAGCTCTTCGGCGAACTGTTAAGACAAAATGTTGACCAGACGAAGTGCAGTAGGCGAAATCTTGGTACAGGCGGGAATCATTGACTCCTCAGGGCTTAGCCGTGCGACGGAGCTTCAATCAAAAGGCAATGTGTCTCTGGGCAGGGCACTGGCCGAACTGGGACTGGCAGACGAGAACACTGCGTGTGCGGCCATCGCACAGGCATTGCGATTCGAGTGTTTAGGCGCGGAAGTAACCGAGATCGCACCAGAACTCGAAGCTCTTCTTCCCATGAAATTCTGTCAGGAGCACTTTGTAGTGCCGTTGAGTATGAAACGGAATTCCCTTCGACTTGGCATGGCCGATCCGCTAGATTTCCCAACGATCCAAGATGTCAAGTTTCGAACCAGCAAAGATGTAGTCCCGGTGGTAGCCAGCCAGACTTCGATCGTAGCACTTCTGAATGGCTTTCCGTCAGAGACGGTCGAAGCTGAGGAGACTTACGAGAGTTTGACAAATGCCGTTCCCGAAGGCGAGGTGATAGCGGTCGGAGATGCGGAAGAAGCAATCGACGCGTCCAAGTTGGCGAAGGATACGAAACTTGCTCCCGTAATCCGGCTTGTCAATCTGATGTTGAGCGGTGCCGCAAGGGCGGGTGCAAGCGACATTCACGTCGAGCCGAAAGAAAGGACCTTGTTAGTTCGTCAGCGCGTAGACGGCCTCCTACACGATGTTTATAAAATACCTAAGCATCTTCAAGATGCCACGATCTCGCGCCTTAAGATTATTTCTGGGATGGATATCTCGGACCGCCGACGCCCGCAAGATGGTAGAAGCCAATTGCGCTTTGAAGGGAAGCGAATTGACCTGCGCGTATCTACGTTGCCCACGGAATACGGAGAAAAGGTGGTCATCCGCCTCCTCGATCAGAGACGGGCGCAGATGACGATGGACCAATTGGACCTTACCACCGAAAACCTGCGAGTCCTGCAATCGTTGCTGACCCGGCCACAGGGAATGATCCTCGTTACAGGCCCGACGGGCAGTGGGAAAAGTTCAACGCTTTACACTTCGCTCAACTCAGTGAAGTCGGCGACGAATAACATCATTACTATCGAGGACCCGGTTGAATATCATCTCGATGGGGTGAACCAAGTACAAATCAACACGAAGGCTGGGGTGACATTCGCGGAGGGCTTGCGATCGATTCTGCGCCAAGATCCCAACATAATATTTGTCGGGGAGATCCGAGACCAAGAAACCGCAGACATTGCCTTGCAAGCTGCTCAGACCGGTCATTTGTTGCTGAGCACTCTTCACACCAATGACGCGCCGGCCACCGTGAGCCGACTTTTCGATTTGGGGATCGAGCCCTTTCTCGTCGCTTCCGCGCTGATTGGGATTCTGGCGCAGCGGTTAGTTCGCCGTTCGTGTCTCTATTGCTCGATTCCGGAAGCTCCGAGCGCGGAAGTTGTGGAAAAGCTAGGTGGCCTCGACCGACTTCCGGCCGACGGGAAGTGGCTCTTCGGGCGAGGCTGCGAAAAGTGCGGGCAATCGGGCTTCAAGGGACGCCTGGCGATCCATGAGTTGTTGGTGGTAGACGATGATCTCCGCGAACTCATAAGCCGTCGAGCACCGGAGCATGAAATCCGAAGAGCGGCGCGGACATCTGGCATGCGAACACTGATCGAGGACGGAATTGCAAAGGCTGCTCGGGGCCTGACGACGTTAGAAGCGGTTTTGAAAGTCGTAAAGCGCGATGAAGCAGCCGGAAATATTGAAACCGAGGATGCCGCTTCGCATGACTATGCCTTAGTTCCTAGAGCCGAAGCGCCAGAAACTGCCGATAGATCAGCTCCGGTGGCAGGTGAAATTCAAGACGTGGAAGGGTCCAAGAAAAAAGACAGGATTCTCATCGTCGAAGATGATCGCACGATCACACACGTCGTGAAGTATTTCTTGGAGTTGGAAGGATTTGAGGTTGTCGCTGCCGAGAACGGACTCATGGGCCTCGAGGCAGCAAAGCGCGAACTACCTCAAATTATCGTGACTGACTGCAACATGCCCGGGATGGATGGGGTGACAATGATAAAGGCGCTCCGTGCCGATGCACGGACTCAGAATGTCTTGATCTTGATGCTCACATCAGGAAATACTATCGAAGATGAAACCCGAGGATTGACTGCCGGAGCTGACGATTACGTCATTAAGCCGGTGGAGCCCCGCCGACTTGTCGCTCGCATTAAAACATTGCTGGCTCGCTCGAAGAGAAGACAATCCACAGATGCCAAATCGGAACAGCACGATCCAACTCGTGTTTGAGAGGAAAACACTTCTCGAGAACATTTAAAATGACGCCGAATTTCTCAATACGCTTAGCCTGAAAGGGGCCGTCAGCGTTTTTGGCTCGGGTAGACATGTCGATGCCACACGGAAGTTGGAGTCTAAGCAGCGCGTATGGAAGCAGGATGAGCCAGGAGAATCCTTTGGACTGCTTGAACGACAAATGGCTCAGGGAATAAAGCTCCGATGAAGAGGTTCGAGAGAAAGCCGCGAAAATGGTGCGCGTTAAGGTAGGTCCATGGCTGTAATACATACGGCTGGAGCGCCAAAAGTTTCAGGGGTTAGCAACCCCGAGTCCAAGATTGAGACAGCCTCTGAGTACAATATTGGCTGGAAATCAATCGTCTGGCTAACCTGCATGGCAATGGTAGGCTTGATTGCTTCTGTGACGCTACAGCATCTCCTCCTGCCCAATCTAACGCGATGGGAATACCGGATGATAACCGTATCTTCCGGGACGATCGCTGTCGCTTGCTGCGGTTACTATCTAATGAGGAAAATAAATAGGCTGTCTTCGGATCATTTTCAGATAGCGAAAAAGCTCGCTTTCGAACGCAACCTGATGAGAACTGTGATTGACAATATCCCAGACAGCATTTTTGCAAAGGATTTTGCGGGCCGATATCTACTGACGAACAATGCATTCGCCAAACTTCACGGATTTGAATCAACCGAATCCCTCTTGGGAAAAACTGCTTTCGATCTATTCCCGAAGGAACGTGCGGCGTTCCTGCATTCAGCTGATCTTGAGGTTATGAGGGCCACGAAGTCCCTGATTATTGAAGGTGAGAGGTCACAGGTTGATGCCGAGGGCAATCTACGATGGATTCAGATGACCAAGGTTCCCTTGACGAATATGCTTGATGAAGTCGTCGGGGTGGTCGGTGTGAATAGAGATATAACACCGCGCAAACGTGCCGAAGTCGAGCTGGTAAAAGCGAAGGAAGAGGCTGAGGCGGCGAATCGCGCAAAGAGCGAGTTCCTAGCCAACATGAGCCACGAAATCCGGACGCCCATGAACGGCATTATTGGAATGACCGACCTGGTTCTCGAAACTGAGGTGACTGCCGAACAGTCAGAATATCTTCAAATGGTCAAGGGATCAGCGGATGCGCTCTTGACTCTCATCAATGACATTCTGGATTTGTCCAAGATGGAGGCGGGCAAGCTGGAACTTGACTATATGAGTTTCGATTTACGGAAAAGTTTGATCGAAGTAACCAAGGTACTCGCAATAAAAGCACAGCAGAAGGGCATGGAATTCATATTCGACGTGTCTCCTGAAGTTCCAATAAACGTGGTCGGCGATCCTGCTCGGCTTCGTCAAATCCTTGTGAATTTAGTCGGTAACGCGATCAAATTCACGGAGAAAGGCGAAATAGAAGTTAAAATTCGTGCGGAGGCCCAGGAGGCCGAGGGAACAGTCATACGCTTCAGCGTTCGGGATACCGGGATTGGAATCCCTGCAGACAAACAAGATAAGATTTTTGGCGCTTTCTCCCAGGCGGATTCTTCCACCACGCGCAAATACGGTGGCACCGGCCTAGGTTTGAGCATCGTTGGTCAACTTGTGGGTCTAATGGGCGGCAGGCTGTGGGTTGAAAGTGGATCCGGAATGGGATCGACTTTTTGCTTTGCAGTTCAACTTCGTCCAGGAGTTGCGCCAGCGCCAGGCGAATTGCTCGATGTGTCCCAGCTTGCTGGCGTGCCAATCCTGATTGTAGATGACAATGCAACGAATCGGCGTATACTTGAGGAATCGGTTATCCATTGGAAAATGGAGCCGATCGTTGTTGAAGGTGCTACGGCCGCCCTGCAAGTGCTCCAGCAGCGACAGCTTTCAAACGCCCAGCTTCCTCTTGTTCTGACCGACGCCCACATGCCGGGAATTGATGGATTTGGCCTCATCGAAAGAATTCGGGAGAGTCCGCTGTTGGCCAACGTTAGGATTATAATTCTCACATCAGGCGGGCAACGTGGAGACGCGGCTCGTTGCCAGAGACTGGGAGTGGCCGCGTACTTGAGTAAACCGTTCGACAGATTGGAGCTGCGCGAGGTTCTGCGCCACGTTCTCGCGAGCGATCCACTTTTGCCAAGGGCAAAGCCACTCGTCACTCGACATACCCTCCAGGAACAATGGCAACCTCTCTCTTTTCTTGTTGCGGATGATAATGCCGTCAATCAAAGGTTAATCGCCCGACTTCTAGAGAAGAGGGGTCATAACGTGGTGTTGGCACAAAATGGACGAGAAGCATTGCAAAAACTGAAGCAGCAGCAATTCGATATCATCCTGATGGATGTGCAGATGCCGGAGATGGATGGATTTGAAGCAACGAAACTAATCCGCGAAGAGGAAAAGGCCAGTGGCAGCCACATTCCAATCATTGCGTTGACCGCCCACGCCATGCAGGGCGACGAAGAGCGTTGCTTGGCTTGCGGGATGGACGGTTATGTGACGAAGCCGATAAAGTTGGGTGAGCTATTCTCAGTGATGGAAAAAGTGGTTCCTGGGATCAATCACGATTCGAATACTAAGATCCCCTCTGTAACGAATTGATTTCATATTTTTGCCAGGGAACGTCTCTCGCGGCTATTCCTCCGAGCATCATTCCTATAAGCGATTTTTGAAGCTTACCAGGAGGAGATTGCTTGAATAATGTCTCCCTTCCGTGAAAACCAAGAAATGCACGAGGTGCCCGCTCTTTGCCTGAAAAACGAAGCTTCTGTAATCTCAACAGACCCACTACGAGCGAGCCCAACACCCGATAGACGGGGCGGAATGTTTCCCAATCCGTCTGGTCCCAGAAAGCCAGTTCCTGAGAAGAGGAGTTCACTAAACTTGACCTTCCTAGGCGCGTACCGCAATGAGTTTCCGCCGAATAATGTTGCTGTGGCCCTCGCATGCCCCGCGTGAATGAAGAAGGGGGTTATCACTTCGCGCCAGATTAATGTATTCCCTCAGAGGAGCCCCCAGCCGCAGTAAGCTCGATAGTACGAGCGCATCGATATACTGTGCCCGGATTTTCAGGGGGCACCACGTCACATAGCCTCGCACACCGTAATGCAGAAGTAAGGGCGGAAGCCTCCAAACGGCGGCCTAGTATTCTGTTGCCTATAATAGTGATGTTGTCTGCAGTCGCTTTCATGTCATTGTTTGAGCTTGCGAAGAGTCTGGTGTTTCCATCTATCACCCTATTTCAATCTCACCTCATGACTATTTTTGTGAGCGGCGCGATAGCGACTGTGTCGGGTCACTTCGTTTTTAACAAGTTTCAGAGGACCGCGGAATCCTTCCACAAACTTGTCGACCAATTCCCAGAAGCTGTTTTGGTCCATCGCCAAGGTAGAATTATCTTCGCGAACAGGGCCTGCGTCTCATTATTTGGTGCTTCCTCCGCTGGTGAACTCCTCGGAAAGCCAATGTTCGATTTTGTACATCCGGATGATCGCGAGGGTGTGAGGAAGAGGATCCGAGAATACGACCGCAACTTTACGAATATTCGCCAAAACGAGACAAGGCTTGTCGGCTTAAATGGAAAGGAAACTTACACAGAAGCAGTCGCGTGCTCGATCACTTATCTTGGACAAGCCTCAATGCAGGTGGCTTATCGTGATATATCAGCGAGGAAAGAAGCGGAAAAAAGGCTACTAGAGAGTGAAGCAAGCTTGGCGGCGGCACAGCGGGTCGCACATTTGGGTAGCTGGCGACGGGATCTCATTGACCTAGAGGATTGGGCGCACAACCCGTTACGCTGGTCAGACGAGATGTTTCGTCTCCTTGGCTACAACGTTGGGGAGGTCGAAGTATCGAGAGCAAACTTCGTCCGTTCCATCCATCCTGATGATCGGGGCCGCATTGACGAAGGTATGTCAGCAGCGATCCGCGAGAGAAGACCCTACAGCGCCGACTACCGAATCATCTTGCCCAACGGGGCCGAACGAAACCTCTCATCGCAGGCCGAAATCATCTACGACGAGAACACTAAGAGACCGTCGAAGATGGTCGGGATCGTTCAGGATGTCACCGACCGGAAGCGGGCTGAGCAAGAATTAATCGCAGCAAAGGAAGCTGCTGAGGCGGGCAGTCGGGCGAAAAGCGAGTTTCTAGCCAACATGAGTCATGAAATTCGCACACCTCTGAATGGCGTCGTCGGCATGACCGATCTAGCCTTGGGCACCGATCTCACATCGGAACAGCGAGAATATTTAGAAACGGTGAAACTTTCGGCTGATTCTCTACTCACTGTAATTAATGACATTCTCGACTTCTCCAAGATAGAGGCGGGAAAAACAGATTTGGAGTTGGACGACTTCAATTTGCGGGATAGCGTGGAAGCGATGCTGAAAACACTAGCGCTGCAGGCGGACGAAAAGGGGGTAGAACTTCTGTGCGAGATAGCTCCATCAGTTCCGGATGTTCTCCAGGGAGATTCCAACCGGCTGCGCCAAGTCCTGGTTAACCTTATCGGAAATGCCATTAAGTTTACAGATCATGGTGAGGTGGCACTAAACGTTCAAGTCGAGGCCGAGGACGGTAAAAATCGAGTCATTCGTTTTACTGTATCGGACACGGGAATTGGCATTCCTCCCGAGAAGCAAACATTAATCTTTCAGCCTTTCGCCCAGGCGGATAACTCTACGACAAGGAAATATGGTGGAACCGGTCTTGGATTGACTATCTCGAGACGCCTTGTCGAATTGATGGGCGGAAACCTGTGGGTAGAAAGCGAAGTAGGGAGAGGAACCCAGTTTCACTTCACGGCGCGGCTTAAGACGTCAGAGAAACCGATTGAAGCCGGAGCGATTGCCCCACCTGAGACATTGCGAGGGGTGAAGGTTCTAATAGTAGACGATAACCGCACGAACCGGCGGATACTTGAGGGAATGCTGAAGCGCTGGGATATGAAATCGACTTCGGTGGAAGACGGAGAAGAAGCGCTAGTGCTCCTGTCCTCAGCCCAAAATGCGGGGGAGCCGTATGCATTGGTCTTGACAGACATGCACATGCCGAAGATGGATGGTTTCGGCCTGGTTGAGCAAATCAAGGACCGGCCGGAATTGCGCGCGCCCACGATCATGATGCTTACTTCAGCTGGCCATCGAGGGGACGCAGAGCGGTGCCGGGAACTAGGTATTACAGCGTACCTATTGAAACCAATCAGGCAATCCGAGTTGCGAGAGGCTATTGCCCGAGTGCTCGAGGCGCGAGAACAGACTGGTCCGATTCCGCTGGTCACCAGATATTCCCTACAAGACGCGCGGGATCCACAGCCTGTTTTGCGCGTGCTGGTTGCCGAGGACAACCCAGTAAATCAAAGGCTGGCGGTGCGGATGCTCGAAAAGAGGGGCCACCGCGTGACTGTTGCGGGGAATGGCCGTGCGGCTCTTGAGGCGCTTGAAAAAGACACATTCGACTTGGTTTTTATGGATGTGCAAATGCCAGTCGTGGACGGGTTTCAAGCCACTTCTACCATCCGGGAAAGAGAGAAAAGTATTGGAGGTCATCAGATTGTGATAGCAGTAACGGCTCATGCAATGAAAGGTGACCGTGATCAATGCCTGGCCGGCGGCATGGATAATTATCTTAGCAAGCCAATTCGACCACAGGAACTCGACGACATCCTGGATAAGTATTTAGCTCTCCGGACAAAACCCGCGATTACGGTCGATCCACTTGGGATCAGCGATTGAGCGAGAACATGTCTCCCAGAAGGCTACGTGGTATGTGGCCCGCATATATCTTAAAGGTGCGACAAGACCCAATCCTGAAGGAGACGGAGTGGAGAGGAAATGAAACAAAAAGACGATCGTACTGCGCAAGGAGCAGTAGATCTGGCTGATCTGCTTGCGCGAGTAGAGAACGACCACGAGTTGTTGTGCGAATTGATTGTTATATTCAAAGAAGATTTCCCACGCGCCTTGCAGTCATTGCAAGAGTCCGTCTCTCGTGAAGACATGAAGGCTGTGGAACTCACGAGCCACGCTTTGAAAGGCATGCTGTCTGGGCTCTCTGTACTGCAAGCTGCCGTTACAGCTTCGCGGCTCGAGCAACTGGGACGCGAGGGGAAAACCTTAGGGCTAACGGATGCTTTAACACTGCTTGAAAGCCAAGTCGCGCAATTGCTGCCGGAGCTGGACGCCTATGCTGAAGAAGCGCACTCGTGAAGATTCTAATTGCAGACGATGACAGAATGTCGCGCCGGTTGCTGGCGAAAACGTTGCAACGCGAGGGATATGAGGTGATCGCGGTCGACAATGGCCGGTTAGCCTTGCACGAATTGTCTTTGCCGGACGCGCCGCGCCTGGCACTGCTGGACTGGATGATGCCGGAGGTGGACGGACCTGGGATTTGTTTAGAGATTCGAAAGCAGCGAGAACGGCCGCATGTTCACATCATCCTGCTGACGTCAAGAGAGTCGAAAGAAGACGTCGTGGCAGGGCTCGAAGCAGGAGCGGACGATTACCTGACGAAGCCGTGGGATCCCTCTGAACTGACCGCGAGGCTTCGAGTTGGACAACGCATCCTGCAATTGGAAGATCGACTCGTTGAAGCACGCGAGACCATGCGCTTCAAAGCGACGCACGACCCTTTAACCTCTCTCTTTAATCGCGGGATTATCGCAGATTTACTGGCTCGCGAGCTAACGCGCACGCGTCGTGAGAACAGTTGCACAGCAGTTATGCTGGGCGATTTTGACCACTTCAAGGGCGTGAACGATGAATACGGGCACGTCGTGGGAGATGAAGTGCTTCGGGAAGTCGCGCGGCGCCTCCTGGCATCGATACGGTCGTATGATTTTGTGGGTCGGTACGGCGGCGAAGAATTTCTCATTGTCCTCAACAATTGCAACTCTCACCAGGCACTTGCGCGCGCCGAGCAGGTGCGGATTGGCATCGCCGGCCATCCAGTACAAACGTCGCGCGGTCCTCTCTCCATCACAATGAGTTTAGGGGTTCTCTCGAGCCGAGACTGGGATCTCCAGCTTGATTGGGCGACTCGGGGTAAACTGCGAAATATGAATGCGATCCCCACGTCTGACCCGATTAGCGAAACTCAACTGCTGACCTGGACCCGTTCTGCTGACCTGTACAGCTATAAGTCTTTTACCTACAATAGATTGGTGGAGGCGGGGGGAGTTGAACCCCCGTCCGAAAAGCGCTACGGCTCGAAGCCTACATGCTTAGCTCAATTCCGTTTGTTTCGCCAGCCACGCTCAGAATGAGCAAGAAACGCGACCGGCTAGCCCGATTGGTTCTCGCCGTCTCGCCGCGGGCCGAGACTTGACGGCCAGCCTACTGTGTGACGTTTCTTACCGGGCCCGTAGGCGAAGCCCGGGGAAACGTAGCTGGCCTAGTTTAAGCTAGGCAGCCAATGCCAATTGTTGATTGGCAGTTCTAGTTTTCCACCCGATTGCGGGCAGGTGGCGCCCGGCATGCCTTCGAGTCGCGACAGCTTCCGTCGAAACCGTGTCGCCCCCATGCTCAACATTTTAACATGATCGTGGCGCGCGCAGTCGAGAGAGTGGTGAGGGGCAAGGTCGTCGACAGCACGTAGTGGGGGTGCAGATGACAGGTTCGGTACAACTTCTAAGGATAGGGAAGAAGCGACTGCGGAAGCCCGAGAGTCCCTGCAACCTGCCGCCCGTAACCTGTCACCTTCACGCAGCCACGTGCGCGGGCCGAAACCCTTTTCCGATGCGGAGTTGACAACCGCTCCCGGCGGTTCCGATAATCGAATTTGGGCCAACCCACGGGAGGCAGCCCGGTCATGGCGGCAGATTCAAACACAGTCGAACAGGCCGTATCGCGCACGCTGCGCGATAACCTCGCCAAAATTCAGCGCACCGCGGACGAATTGCACGAAGCGGTTAACGATATGGTGTCCGCATGCGCCAGCAGCCGCGCGAGCAACGCGTTGCCAGCGATGCTGCGGGCGCAAACGACCGCCGCGTCGTTGGCCGCCACGCTCGAAGTCCTTGCACGATTTGTAACCAGCGCTTTGCAGCCCGCCATGCGACCATACGAGTCGGATTCGATGTATGTTCCTTCGATGAGCGCTCCGCCGTCCCCGGCACGCGAGCAGCCTCCAGCGGAGCCCGTTCTTCCAAAGAAAGAGATCTTGTGGCCGACGCCAGTGGCCGTCGTGCAGCCACCACCTACTTCGGAAATTGCTCCACCCGATCATGAAATCCAAATGGCTCCGGAAGTGGATTCGCCGGTGGAGCCCGTGGCGATTGCCGATGCTTTGCCCGCGGCTGAAATCCGGGCGGCCGTTGAACCTGCAACGCCTCTGGAGCCTGTATTCCTACCCGATCCGGAGCCAGTAACTCTGCTCGAACCGGAGCCGGAAATCGAATTGGAACTTCCCATCGAGACGCATCCTGGCGATGTGCCGCAGACGGCTAGCGGGCCGGTGGAAGCTGGACCCGTTTTTAATCTCGACTCTTTGCCACCAGAAGAGCAAGAATTGCACAGGCGCGCTTTCCGCGTCGCCAAAGTTTCGATGCAGGATATAAGAATGCTGCGCCCTGAAGATGTTAAGCTCGGGCGTGAGAACAAGGATTTGTGTTCAAGATTGCGTGATGACATTGAAAAGGCCCACAAAGAATACGCTCGCCGCTTCCAACCGATCCGGTCTCATCCGGTCGACTATTTTTACGACTGGATGGTGGAAATATTGGGCGGAGGAGATCCGCAGGCGCTTGGCGAGTATCCTTACCCCTCTGCCGTCCTTCGCCGGTAGCGCAAACGCACTTGCCGGGAGGACTTCCTACTTCCACATCCGAACTGATGCTGTAGCCTTAGCGCTTCTGCTGTGTGCCGTGCTGCAAGCGCGTGCGCAAACTCCCGTCACGCCAGCGACGAGATCCGCCGCGAAATCCTCCGCAACCAAATCAGTGGCAGCCAAAAAAAAGGCCGCTGCAGCTCCAGCTTCGGCAACGAATCCGCTGGAAATGCAACTCGCACAGCTTTGTCACGCGCTTCACAACAGTCCGAATGCCACCGCGTACGCAGCTCTTTCTGCTTTTGCGGCGCGAAATCCGAAAAATGAAACCGGTGCGCGCGCGGCCCTCGCACTCGGTTATTTCGATCTCACGCGTGACCGGCCGGATTTGGCGCTGGTCTGGATGCGCAAGGCTGTGGGCGAAAAATTGCTTCGCGAATATGTGCTGTACTGGCAGGCACAGGCCTCCCTGACGTTGGGGCAAAAAGAAGCGGCGCTGGAACAGTTGCAAAGCATTTTGCGGGACTTTCCGAATAGCGCGATGACGGAACAAACGGTGTCGTCCCTCGCGCAAACAGCGCTCGAGATCGGAAAGGGCGATGTTGCCTTGAAGGTCCTGGAGGCCTATCCGAACACCGGCACGAAACCCGCCCTGCTCTTGTTGCGGGCGCAGGCCCATGAAAAAATTTCGGAGCTCAAAGCAGAAAAGCCCGCTGCCGCGGCCGCGGATTATCTCGACCTGTATTACCGATTCCCGCTGAACGAAGAGGCCAAAGGCGCGGGGCAGCAAATCCCTGCGCTGAGATCCGCGCTCGGCGAATCTTTTCCCGGCGTGCCGATGCAGACGCAAATGGCACGGGCGGAGGCATATTACCTCGCCAAGCGCTGGCGCGATGCGAGCGCGGAATTCGCCGCCCTCTTGCCGAATTTGTCGGGGACGGATCATCAGCGCGCCGACCTGCGCATCGCCCAGTGCGAAGTTCAATTAGGAGGCAAGCTCGACCAGCTCGTCCAAATTCAGCTCAGCGATCCCGATCTGGATGCCGAGCGCATTTTTTCCGTTGCGCAAGCCCATCGCGGCTTGAAGCTCGAAGCGGAATTGATTGCGGATGTAAACCAACTCGTCAAGAGCTATCCGCAAAGCTCCTGGACCGCGGACGCCTTGTTTGGCGTCGGCAATTTTTATTGGGTGAACCTCGATCGCGATCGCGCCGCGGAATTTTATCGCCGCTCGCTGGAAATTTCTCCGGAAGAAAAAAATGCGTTCATCGCCGAGTGGCGCCTAGCCTGGACCGCCTATCTGGAACGCAAACCCGAAGCCGCGGATATGCTCGAATCCTATGTCCGCCGATATCCTCAGTCGAGTTACGTGCAGGACGCGTTGTACTGGCTGGGACGTTCCTACGAGCGCTCGGGAAACCTCGAGCACGCGCGGAATTTTTATCTGGCCGGCGCCAATCGATTTCCCCTGACCTATTTTGGCGCGAAGGCCGCCGACCGCGTCCGTCCGGAACCGGACGGCATCGGCGATTCACCGGTGAATCCCGCCGATATGCCTTTGGCGATTCCTGCTGCGCCGCCCTTGCCGGCCCTGGACCAGCCCGTTGCGGCTGCGGCCGAGGAGCGCCAGGCGCGCGCGCAAGCTCTAAGCGATATAGCGTTCGATTCATCGGCCGAGCTGGAATATCGCGCCGCTTATACCATCACTCGCGCGCCGAAATTTCTGATTGACGCCGCCGGAGCCGCGATCGCCGCAGGACATTACGGAGCCGGAATGTCCGCCGTGCGGCAGGCATTTCCGCAGCTCGAGGCGCGGCGCATCGCGGACATTCCGAACGACGCCTGGCGCGCGGCGTTTCCGCTCCCCTATGAATTAAATCTGCGGAGCGAGGCCGAGCGCAATCAGCTGGATCCGATGCTCGTCGCCGGGCTGATCCGCCAGGAATCCGCGTTTGAAGCCAAAGCATTTTCTCACGCGGGCGCGATTGGCCTGATGCAAATGGAACCCGAGACCGCGCTCAAAATGGCGCGCCAACTAAAAGTGAGATATGCGCGCACGCGGCTGACCGATCCGGGTTACAATTTACAGCTTGGTTCGCGCTACCTGGCCAATCTGATCCAGTCCTTCGGAACTCCGGAGGCGGCCCTGGCCGCCTACAACGCCGGAGAGGACCACGTGGTGGAGTGGACCACGGGCCAGAATTATCTCGAGACCGCGGAGTTTGTGGAATCCATTCCGTTCACCGAGACAAGGGAGTACGTGCAGATCGTGATTCGCAATTCGGATGTTTACCGTAAAGTATATAGACCGCCTTCCCCTGAAACCCCACGAAAACTCCGGCTTGCGCGGAAAGGCGCGGTGAAAACAGCGGCCGCTCGCCGAGTCGCGGCGAGCGAAACGCATCCCGCGGGCTCGGGAGAAATCCATTGAGCCCTCCAACGAGATTATCGGGCGCGGATGACGCGTCCACCACAAGCGTGAAGCAGGTTGTAGCCGCGGCGCGGAAAACGCTGTCCGCCAAGGCCGAGCGTTTCACCGAATCCGTGATTCGGGAGATGACGCGCCTCGCGATGCAATACGACGCGGTCAACATGGCGCAGGGATTCCCGGATTTTCCGGCGTCGTCCGAAGTGAAACAAGCCGCGCGGCAGGCCATCTCCGACGATATCAATCAGTACGCTATCACCTGGGGCGCGAAGGAATTGCGCGACGCCATCGCCCGCAAGTTCGAGCGCACGCAGGGCGTGCGCGTCGACCCGGAACGCGAAATCACGGTCACCTGCGGTTCGACCGAAGCCATGATGGCCACGATGATGGGCATCATCAACCCCGGCGACGAAGTGGTCATCTTCGAGCCCCACTACGAGAATTACGGACCGGACGCCATTCTCTCTGGCGCCACGCCGCGCTTCGTACAGCTTCAGGCGCCGGATTGGAATTTCGATCGCGACGAATTGAAGCGCGCCTTCGGTCCCAAGACCAAAGCCATCATCGTCAACACGCCGAACAATCCCACTGGAAAAGTTTTTTCGCGCGAAGAGCTGGAATTCATTCGCGACCTTTGCGTCCGCTGGAACGCCTTCGCCGTCACCGATGAAATTTACGAGCACATTATTTACGACGGCAAGCCCCACGTCTCGATGGCTTCGCTCGACGGCATGCGCGACCGCGCCATCACGATTAACGGCATGTCCAAAACCTACAGCGTCACAGGATGGCGCGTCGGCTGGGCCATTGCGCCGCCTGAAGCATCCGTCCCGATCCGCAAGGTGCACGATTTTTTGACCGTCGGCGCGGCTGCGCCGTTGCAACAGGCCGGCGCAGTCGCCCTCGAATTGCCGCCCAGCTACTACCAGAAACTCGCCGAAATGTATCTCGTGAAGCGCGACCGCATGCTTGCGATCCTCACCGGTGCCGGATTTCGGTGCTTCAAGCCCGATGGCGCCTACTACATCATGACCGATATTTCCGGTTTTAATTTTCCCGACGATCTCTCTTTTTCGAGATATCTCGTCGAGAAAATCGGAATTGCCGTCGTCCCCGGTTCGAGCTTTTACGACGATCCGGCCATGGGCGCGCGCCAGGTCCGCTTCACATTCTGCAAGAAAGAATCGACGCTTGCGGCCTGCGCGGAAAAACTGTCGAAACTTCGCACTGCTTAGTTCCCGAAGGATAGAGGCCTGGGCGGCCGTGTCCCTCTGATCGTTTCCGTGAATATATTTGGGACAACTACTCAATGGGGAAACTCTTGTTGCCTCATAGGCTACGGAAAAAATTGTTTACGTCCGAATTCAGGATAAAGAGTTTATCGTGGTTCCACCTTGGCGTAGAGTCCAGGATCTTCAGCCGGTCGAACGGCGGGGAGTTATCTGCATGCAGATCGATACGAACGAGCGCCGCCAGGTACGACGCGAAGAGCTATCGGAACCCGTTCTCATTTGTCCTTGTGACCCGGACTGCCCCGAGGAAGTTTGCATGACTCTGAACGTATCGCGAGGCGGACTTTATTTTGCGACGACTTCGGGACACTACTTTCCAGGCATGAACGTTATCGTGACCCCTAACTATCGTCCGAACGATTCGTTGCAGAGAGAATATATCGGCGACGTGGTGCGACTCGAGAGGCTTGAAGATGGAAAATGGGGAGTCGCAATCCGCATCCTGATGCTCAACAGTCCTGAATTTCTTGCCGGCACGTAACCGCCTGAAAGTCTTCCTTCTCTTATGGCCCGTTTCAATGGTACATTCCGCAACATTAAATTCTTACGATAATATCATTTTCAGCGTAAATGCTTCGACGTGCCGCCCGATGAATTGAAGTCACCCTCATAATACCCGCTGCTAGCGCGGGTATTCCTGCGAATCCATTTCCAACCGTGGTTAGAAGTCAGCAGGAACGATTGGAAAGTGTGTATCGGCTGCATTGAAAATTCCTGACGATGAGGCGGCAAGTGTGAATTTAAGAACCCCAAAATTCGCGAGTGCCGGATTGGCTTCACGCAACGCGATTAGAGGTCTTGTCGCAGCTATCGTGTTCTCAGTTACTGTGCAGGGGCTCGCAAGCAAGCCCGCGCCGCAAGTTCCGAAGGGCATCGTTTCGAACTGGACCCAGCGTGATGTCCTTTACCCGGATTCAAACGGCGGATCGATGATCGCTCGATTCCGGGAGGATCCTCGCTGGGAGCAGCAGTGGTATCACCGGCATCGGGAGGCATTGATAACGACAGCAGTAGTACCCAGGCCTCGAGCATTTATTATGCGACGAAGACCGGTCAGAGCTTAGTCAAAGCGACACAGGTAGGGCTGAACTGATGCAATGGCTCGAGAATGGCCGTCCGCGCGCGCTTCTGATTTGTCGATATTCAAGAACTGCTCCTGTTTGCTTGATCAATCCCCATTGCGATGTCTGTATCGCGCAGCCTCCCCTGTCCCGCAGAGCTAGCTGGACAAGGATCGAACTGACATTATTAGAGCAGTTCCATTAATTATGTAGCGTATTTGGCGCTGAAAAAGAAATTCTTGCAGTCGCGGATGGAGATGGCTTGGAAGGCCGATTTGGCAGCCAGGAGTAAATCGGTTTCCGTTCTCGGATCGTGGCTGCGTAGGATTTGCTTGATCTTGCTCCACATCGGTTCGATGGGATTGAAGTCGGGAGAATAGGGTGGCAGATACAGAAGGCGGGCTCCCGCAGCCTGGATCGCTTCGCGGACTCCTCGGATTTTGTGCGTGGCTAGATTGTCCAGGATCACCAAGTCGCCTGCTCGCAAGGTGGGAGCCAATCCTTGCGCCACCCAAGCCAAAAACATTTCGCCATTCATGGGACCTTCAAACAGCCAAGGGGCGCAAGGACCCTCCAAGCGTATGCCAGAGATCAACGTGCTGGTCTGATAGCTTCCGCGCGGGACGTGGGCGACCAGTCTTCGTGCCCCGAGGGCCCGGCCGCGCCAACGCGTCATTCGGGTGTTGGCTCCGCTTTCGTCCACAAAGACCAGCCCGGTCAACAGTTCGGCGGCCAACTGTTCATGCCAGCGAGCTCTTTTTTCGGCCACGTCGGGCCGGTTTTGTTCGGCGGCCACCAGAGTTTTTTTTATACCGCCAGCCCAGTTGCCGAAGCCATAAATCGATGGTGGAAGTTCGGAAAGGCCGGTCCATGCGAGCGCCCAACTCGGCTAGCGTGGCGTCGGGTTGATCCGACAGCAGCTGTTGCAGCCGCTGCTTGCGTTCCTTGGTCAGCAGCGTGCGACGCCCGCTCAAATGCGTCTGCGGCTGCAGCGTACCGCGTTGCCGAAACTGCTGGCGCACTCGGCGTACCGCCGCTACGCAAAAACCGAAAAATTGGGCAATCTCACGAGTGCCCTTGCCGCGTTCATAGAGTTGAAGAATCCGCTCACGCATGGGGACAGGTATGGCTCTCATGGCTACACACTCTGCCATACAACTGCGTTTCCGTAAAGCTACATAATTTATGGAAATGCTCTAGGTAACTCCTGGTTGCGATTGCTCAGAACGGTGGCCAGCGAGTTCGCGCAAGTGGATCGTCGTTTCATTGCCTCTTGATATCGTCTGACCGGAAAGCAGCTGGACTGTAAGAATGACTGCTGGGACGGTATAGACCAAAGTTCCAAAAACCCACATGAAAGCGCCGGCGAATACCTGATCGTCGAGATGGGATTCATGGAAAACCATTGGGGCGGATGCGTAGGATGGGTAGAGGATGCGATCACAAAACGTTAGGAATGCTCCTAGCGCGGCGCCGGGGAGCGTCCCCAGAAATAGATAGAGGGGAACGGACCAGGCAGGCCACTTGGCAACACTAGGAAACGGCTGAATAACCGGCCACCAGAACATCAGTGACGTTCCGAAAAAACAGGCGTGCTCGATTTTGTGCCACGGGGCTGAGCGTAATGCCAGCTCAAATGCGACGGGAATATGCCACGCAATCAAGGCCACGGAAGCGGCAATCCAGCAAACGGCAGGATCCGTGAGAACGTGACCGAGCCGTTGCGTTTGAGGCCAACGGAAAATCCGGCCAACAGAACCGCGAACCATCCATCGAGGCAGCCCATGAAGCAGCGGAAGCGTTGGCGCACCCAACAGAATCAAGGGAGGTGCGACGGCCATGAGCAATAGGTGTTGCACCATGTGGATCGAGAGCGACACGTCGTCAAAGGCTTCAAGTCGAGAACCTACTGCGATCCACAGAGAAACAATTCCAGCCGAGAATGCTGCGAGCCGCCATGCTGGAATCAGGTTGGTGAAAACTTTGCGGAGGCGAAGCCACCCGATTGTGTAGACAAGCAAGGCGAGACACAGCGTCACATTTATCCCGATGGGAGCGGTCCAGGATTCGAGGATGGCTTGAGCGTCTGGCGTCATTGGGGAGTGCGATTCCTATTGATCTGGTGAGGGCGGTGCTCCCGTCTCGGTTCCAAATGCGATGGTGCGCGAGGCGTCCCGCGCCGGCGGTTGTCCTGCAGGATGCAATGTCTCGAGGAATGCGACGAGGGCCGTCGTTTCAGCGGGACTGAGATTCTTGCCGTACGCCGGCATGTTACCGCCACCCTGAATGACTTGGCGAATCAGCTGATCTTGTGTCAATCGCACAGCTACGGCGTCAAGAGCGGGCCCGCGCTTTCCGCCTTGATCGCCCAAAGAGTGGCAGTTGTGGCATTGCTTCGCCTGGAAAACCAGAGCACCTTGCCGTTCCAGCGCAGATCGGTTGTGCAGATACTCTGATGGAATCGGTATACCGCTCCACGCGTCCATGACGGGACTCCACGGCGCGTTTCCGGCGAGACGCGTAAGCGTCCCGAGCGCAACTGCCACGAATAAAATTGTGAGTACGGCGATGGGCCTTTTCCGCCAGCTCTTGTCTCCTTCGCCAAAGACGAATGGCAAGAGCAGTAGAGCAATGATTCCAACCACGGGACCGATGAGCAGAGCGGGAGTCTCCATGGATGGCGGCAAAAACGAAAGCACCGCGTAAAGCCACAGAAAAAAGAAATCCGGACGCGGCGCGGTTTGAATGATTGTTGGATCCGGCGGACCGGACGGGCCAATTGGGCCGAAATATGCGGCGCAGCCAGCGATTGAAATCAAGATGAAAGCCGCGAAAAAAAGGTCCTTCCAAATCGCGCCGGGAACGAAAGGCACGCCGTCCTTTTTCGTCAGCGCGTGATAGTCCTTTATATATGTGGCCTTTCGGACTACCCGACCAGGCACAGGCCACTCGTTAATTCCGAGTTTCAGAACCATGAGGAGATGGACGGCCACGAACGCGATGAGAAGTCCAGGAACGACGAAAACATGAAGCGCGAAGAATCGTGAAAGAGTTGCTCCCGCGATAATCGGCCCGCCCAGCATTAACTTGACGATTGCAGGCCCCATTAGAGGGACGCGGCTCGCGATCGAAGCCCCAATGCCAAGGCCCCAATAGGCGTCTTGATCGAATCTCAAAACCTGACCCGTGAAGGCCATGCCCAAAGTCATCAGCAAAAGAAAGACCCCCACAATCCAGGTCAGTTCGCGAGGATACTTGTAGGCGCCGAACAGAAAGACTTGAATCATATGGATCAGAACGATCGCAATCATAAAGTTCGAGCCCCAACCATGCAGGCCGCGAATGAACCAACCCAGCGCAACGTTGTGATTGAGAGTCTGGAGACTGTTCCAAGCTTCTCCGGCGGAAGGCACGTAAATGAGGGCCAGCATGATCCCGGTAACAATTTGCAGAAGGAAGACGACGAAGGCGGCGCTGCCAAAAACATAAAACCAGCTCGCAGTCTCGCGCGGAACGGGATGCTCCATCGCTTCCCGGATAGACATGCCAAGTTGAAGTCGCGCGTCCAGCCAATCGCCGATGGTTTTAATCAGACGCATGATCGTATCTCTCGAACGATATTCGACGCCTGGCCTGGCGTGGGCATCTCGCCGGCTTTGATCAACAGCTTTCCGTCTTCAATCCTGTAGCCGTATTCAAACAGTCCACGTTCCGGGGGACCAGAAGCGCGGGAGCCATCCTGATAATAGGCGCCGCCGTGGCATGGGCACATGAATAGGTTGGATTGCGGGAACCAACGAACAGGGCATCCGAGGTGCGCACAATTAATCGCAAAGACCTGAAACGCTTTCCCGTCCACATTGCGAACCCAGCAGGCGATGTCTGCAGTGTCTCCATCCCATGGATTCACGACAGGATTTCGGAAGGTGGCGAGGCGAGTCTCACCGGAAGGAAACTGTTCCAAATCGCCGAGAGGAATCCATGAATCGTAGCCAGCTTTTCGTTCGCGCGTAACGGGAGAGAGGAGATAGCGCACGATTGGCACGGCAAGAATCAAACCGACGATACCGTTGCAAAAAATACCAACCTTCATGAATAGATCGCGCCTGGTTGCTCCGCCGGTCGAACTCATTGAATTTCTCCCATCGCTTTTGCAGTTGTCTGAATACGCAGGCTTGGAAATTTCGGCCGCTGAGACGCAAGCCAAGCCACAACGTCGGAGACTTCCCGCGCGGTCATCGGTCTGCCCGGGACATCGCTTCGCGAGTCGGGAGCGCCCAGTTCAGGACGTCCCGCGATGACAATGGTCCTCAATTCTTGATCGCTGACCAATGCGAGGAAGGACCTATCCACGATAGAGCTTGCTTTTTGTCCCCCTCGGCCGGTGGCGCCATGGCAGGAAGAGCAATACGTGACATACACCTCCGATCCGCGCACGGAATCGCCGGGCGCGGATGAGAAGTACGGAGGCGGGTCGGTGCCGGCAAAGATATCCGTCTTCGACCATCGCTCACGAATCCCGTTTACAATGATGTCGACCTGGGTGTCGGTAAGCATGCCGCCGGCGTTTTGCGCAAAAGCAGGCATCGACGTCCCGGGAATTCCATTCGCTGTCGCGCGATGCAGGACCTCGTCGTCCGCGATTCCCAGGTACGCGGGATTCGCGATCGCGATTGCTGCTCCGCCCTTTCCCTCTAAGCCGTGGCAACCAGCACAGTTCTGCGCATACAAGATTTCGAAATCTGAAATTTCGCTGGGAACGATTGGTATCTTCCGAGGGCCAGGCCGACCGGGCACATTCGTACATCCGCACACAGTAAGTGCGGTGATGCATGCGACTCGCAGAATGAGCAAGCGGAATCTCATCGTGATCCGTTTCGGTTTGGTTCCTTGTCATTCAATCCCGCAGCCTCAATGCCGGCACGCACGACAAAAGGCTCGAACTGATGGGCACGCAAACGCTCCTGCCGCGCGACGACTATCCCCGCAACCATGCCGAAAGCAAATTGCGAAGCAATAAACCACGGCCAATCAATGCGTGCGTCGACGAGTGGGTTTGTGAGCCCTAAGATGCTGTGGAGCAATCCTGTCCAGAGGATTGGCGCTATGACGCCTCCCAGCAGGATTGGCCGGCGTGGAAACATCGGTAGCGTGGCTCCGTACAGCAGGCCCACCAAAACAGACGTGAGAAGATGAATGACGACCGCCAGGGCGAAGCTTGTTGCATGGAATATACTGAGCGATTTTATATCGAAATGGTAAGAATGAGCTGAGGCCGTGGAGGCCAGCAGATTGATCGGATACCAAATGCTTCGTTGCTTAAGCAGGCCATAAAGGCATGCGAGCGCCGCCATGGCCACGCTGCCGGCCAAACCACCTCTAATTCCCGCTGACACTGGATATATTTCGAGTGGAAGCAAGGGCCGATGCAGCTCCGGCGCCATCGGCAGTCTTTCGACTTCACCGCGAGAAGTAGTGACAACGGTCAATTCCTCCCGGACTTCAACGAGCTCCTCCATTTCGTGCGGAAGGACTTCCCGGAACCAGCCGACACATCCGGTAATGATGAGAATCGCTCCGAGAATGCTGACCGACGCGCTTGTGAGCAGCCCGGCAAAGAGCAGAGTGATGCCGAACGCAAGCACGATGGGCCATGCGGTTGGCGCCGGCAGACTGACCGTGATTGGCGCCGCCTCAGGCGTTCCCTTTGCTGAAGCTGTCGGAACCATGTGCCTTTGCTTTCCTCATCTGCCAATGACATAAACCACGGTGAACACGATCACCCAAACCACATCGACAAAATGCCAATACAGGGAAAGGATTTCTGTTCGCTCGCTGTGTTCCTGCTTCACTTTGCCCAGCAAGGCGAAAATCATGCCAATCGCGAGAACGATCAATCCAACGGTGACGTGAAACGCGTGTAAACCCACGAGCGAGTAATACGTTGTTCCGAAAAGATTCGTGCTGACGGTCAGGCCTTTTTCAAAAATCAAGCGCTGCCACTCGCGGGCCGTTCCGACCAGAAAAATGGCGCCCAGCGCAATCGTTACGAACCACCATGATCCAAACGCTCCGACCTTGGCGTTTCGCAAAGCCCTGACAGCCAGATGAATCGTCAGGCTGCTCGACAGCAGGCAGACCGTGCTAAAAATCGGAAGGTCGAGCACGTCTTTTGGTTTGGGCCCCGACACACTCTTGCCGATATAAAAGATGTAGGCGACCACGAAAATCGTGAAGATGGCGGACTCAGCGGCAATCAGGGCAAACATTCCCACACGCCCGCGCGAGCGGAGGATGAAGTCCGGTTCAGTCGACGGTCGTGTGATGGCTGCGCAGCTCAATCGAGATCTCCTGTCTATTCGTATTTCCAATCTGGATCTTCCGGATGCTTGAGGTCCCAAAGCGGACGACGGCTCCTGATCACGGGAATCCTGGCGAAATTGTAGTCGTGTGGAGGTGAACTCGTGGACCACTCCAGCGTCCACGCGTCCCAGGGATCGTTCCCGGCAGATTCACCTTTGACCAGCGACCGCAGCATATTGATCACAAACGCGACGACCCCGGCGATCTGAAAGACCACGCCGATGGTGACGATCAAATTCCAGATTTCCCATCCGCGTCCAGGCTCGTAGGTGTAAATCCGGCGCGGCATTCCCAAAATCCCCGGAATGTGCATGAAGTCAAAAGTCAGATGGAAGCCGATGAGGAACAGCCAGAAGTGCCATTTGGCAAGAGTCTCGTTGTACATCCGGCCGCTCATCTTGGGGAACCAATAGTAGAAGCCTCCAAAGATTGCAAAAAGAATTGCCCCGACAAGCATGTAATGAAAATGCGCGACCACAAAATAGGAGGCGGTTAGTTGCCAGTTGAATGGAGCTGCGGACAGCATGATTCCCGTCAGGCCCGCGAGCAGGAATTGGAACAGGAATGCGATACAAAAAAGCATGGGCGCATTGAACTGAATCTTGCCTCCCCACATCGTCCCGATCCAATTGAAGATTTTGATTCCAGTGGGTATACCGACCATCATTGTGGTAATCACGAAGAAGGTGTTTCCATACGAACTCATCCCGACAGTGAACATATGGTGAGCCCAGACGCTCATGCTGACGAATCCAATGCACACCGTCGCCGCGACCATCACCGGATATCCGAAGATTGGCTTGCGGGAGAACACCGGAATGATTTCAGAAACGAAGGCGAAAGCCGGGATGACGAGAATATAGACTTCCGGGTGGCCGAAAATCCAGAAGAAGTGCATCCAGAGAACGGCGGAACCTCCTGCCTGCGCATCAAAGAAATGCCCGCCAAGATAACGATCGATGGAAAGCATCAACTGAGCTGCGGTGAGCGGTGACACGGCCAAGATGACCATCCCCGCCATGACCAGGTTCATCCAGGCCAGCAGCGGCATTTTCCCCAAGGTCATGCCAGGGCATCGCATGCATAAAATGGTCGTAATGAAATTGACGGCCGTTCCGATGCTGCCAAAACCGGAGACCAGCAGACCCAGAGTCCAGAAGTCGGTGCTGTGCCCGGGCGAAAATGCCCGTGCCGTGAGCGGCGCATACGCAAACCATCCCACGTCAGGCGCCTCTCCGGCGCCGTAAAGCCCACTGCCTCCGATGAAGCTGTAATAAAGAAGCAGACCTCCGAAGGCGGTAAGCCAAAAACTGAGGGCATTCAACCGCGGAAAGGCCATGTCCCGGGCGCCAATCATCAAGGGAATCAAATAGGTTCCGAATCCAAACAGGATCGGCATGGTTACGAAAAAAATCATGGTTGTGCCATGCATGGTGAACATTCGGTTGAAAACTTCAGCCGAGACGAAATGGTTATGCGGAACAATCAGCTGTATCCGAATAATCGTCGCTTCGATACCGCCAATGACAAGAAACATCAGCGCGTAGAGGATGTAGAGGATCCCCAGCTTCTTGTGATCCACGGTGACCACCCAGTCATGCAACCTGTCGCCGATAGGCCGCGTGCCTAGCTTCACCAGGTTGAGCGCGATTGTTTCTGAGGCCATGCCCATGCTCACTTATCGAAGCGTCTCGAGATACGCCGTAAGCGCGTCCAAATCGGGATCGTTCAATTTCATTGCCGGCATTAACGAGCCGGGTTTGATCGCGTCGGGATCTTGAATCCACATCTTGAGATTCTCCGGAGTATTGGGCGTGGCTCCTGAGGCGATCGTATCCCGGCTCATCAAATGAGTCAGATCAGGGCCGAAGCGCCCGTCCGCCACAGTTCCAGAAACGCTGTGGCAGTTGATGCAAGAAGTGGTTTCAAAAATCCGGCGGCCTTCCTCAGCCGCGTCGCTGGACTGAGCCGGCCTCTTTTCTTCCTGGACCCATTGCGCGAACTGCTGCGGTGAATCAACATAAACGCGCAGGAGCATCTTGGCGTGCTGTATGCCGCAGAATTGCGCGCACTGACCGACATATACCCCAACATCATGCGGATCGATCCACATTCTGTTGACGCGATTCGGAATTAAATCCGTCTTTCCCGCAAGGCGCGGCACCCAAAAGCTGTGGTCGGTGTCCGCGGAAATGAGTTTCAAAAAAGTGGGCGAAGGGCGGGAGGAATTGCTGACCGGAACGTGCAGCTCGTTTGCGGTGACGATCCCGAGCGCGGGGTATCGAAATTCCCACCAGTACTGATGGCCGATGGCAGTGACCTCGATCGCCCCTTTGGGCATGCGGGCATCCTCAATGGCATGGATGACGCGGGCAGTGGCCATGAATAGCACCAAGACAATGAGCACAGGAATCACGGTCCAGGCAATCTCCATCTGATTGCTTCCGTAAACTTGTGGAGGCTCGGCGCCATCTTCGGAACGGCGGCGGAACTTCGTGATGGCGTATGCGATCAAACTGAAAACAATTGCAAAAATGACACCCGTGACGGCCAGGACGAAAATCGAAAGGTGATAGATCGAGTCAGCAGGCGTCGACTGCGGATTGAAAATGCTGGGAATCGCGGGACTGGTTGCCGCGTCTGCTGCGCATAGATTGGTTGCGAGAAGGAGCGATGCAAGCAGGATTAATATACCCGCGACTGTTCCTACAATGTTTCCCCATTTTCTCTCGCGCTCAGTGTCTTTCATTGGGGTTGAGGAAACTCTCCTTTTATTTTGTTAGCGAAATTGTTTCTCCCCGGGATTTGCGCCTTGCGGAATTGATGTTTGCCAAATCTTCCATTCGATCAATCACCGCGCAAAAATCGTAGTCGGGATGATCGGCAAACTCGGCGTCGTTGATCGGAAACGCCGCCGCCGCGGCGGGCATTGGCGCGTGCACGGCCGAAGCAGTCTCCAAAATAAGCCGAAAATCCTTGTTCATGAGGCCCACTGCAAATTCGGGCCGGTAGTCATGTTCCAGAGCTTTTGCGAGCTTGCCCAGATGCGCGGGTGCGATGACCGCTGTCTTTGACAGAACTTCAAACAAACGTTGGCGATCGAGGCCGGCCTTCTCACCGAGGGCAACAGCCTCCGCGATGGCTTGCATGCCGACTCCTAGTAGCGTGTTCACAACTAATTTCATCGTGGCTCCCGACCCTCTCTCTCCCAAATAGAAATACTGGCGGCCGATCGCAGTAAAAATCGCTTTAGCGGAATGAAACGAATCTTCGTCGCCGCCTGCAAGTAGAGTTAACAAGCCCTGCTCTGCGGCCGAAGTGCTGCCGGAGACAGGTACATCGAGGACACTCACTCCTCGCGCAGAACCCAACCTGTACAGTTCGCGAGAACTCTCAGGGTTCACGGTACTCATTTCTATGATCATCGAACCGGGACGAATATGTGCCAATACTCCTTCCGGCCCGATATAGACGCTTCTAACTGCCTCATCATTCGGAAGACTCGACAGCACTACATCCGCGTCCGACGCCAATTCGGCAATCGAGCGTGCCAGGGTTGCACCGGAGCTGACCAACGTGCTCGCTTTGTTGGCATTGCGGTCAAAAACGGTCACTTGAAAGCCGTGGTTTAGCAGGCGCCCGGCAATGCGGAGGCCCATGGCACCGATGCCGATAAATCCAAGTTTGCTGCGACCTTCAGGGATACTGTTCATGGTCATTGGCCTCTCCCTGTTCCGGCTCCCAGGGTGACGCTATTCGGAGCGGTGACATGCTGGTATAGAACTTGGTCGAGAGAGAAGGCGCCTGCTCCCTTGATCATCACTGTCAGTGCGAGCGCAAGTACGAGAACGTGGTATTCAATTCCATGGCCTTGTTTTTCCCCAAACCAATTCATAAAGAATCCGAACTTCCGGTGAACCACAAGAAGCGCGACACTCATGACGATAACGATTCCAAAAGCTGCGACGCGGCTTAAAAGCCCAACGATCAGTCCTAATCCACCCAAGAATTCAGCACCGACCGATAACAAGGCTAACGGTGCCGGGATTCGCAAGTTCTCTCGGAATGTGCGCACTGTGGATTGAAGTCCTGCCCCGCCAAACCAGCCCAACGCCATCTGAGCCCCGTGTGCGAAAAATACGATTCCTAAAACAATCCGCACCATGGTGATTACCCAGTCTGCATCCGTTCCTAGCAACCCCGTAAGCATGTCCACGGCCCTCCACCATTCCGTTTATTCTCAAATTAACAAAAGCACTTAAGGGTCCAGAACGAACGCCGGGGCGAAGGGAACAGCAGATACCTTAGAACCAACCGCTTACGTGACTCATGATCGCGTAGCTGCTCAAGTTGACACGAAACTTTGGGCGCCTTAAGTGTCGGCATGTGGTCAGGTGTCAGAACGGTGGAAGCTTCAAGAGGGGCTTACGGTTTTCAGGACGACCGTAGCGAGAAAGGTCGCGAGGAATAAGTCCTTTCACATTCAATTAAGTACTGAATCTTGGACACTCGTTGTTAAATCTTGGAACCTTACTTGCCTATACGATCTCGGCATTCGCTGGCGTTGTTGGATTCGAGGTCTTCGACTTTCGACATATGAACTGCAGATCGCGATTTCTCGGGGATCGAATTACCTCGTGTTGCCAGATTTGGTGAAGTCATTGAAATAAGGAGAAACCATGGCATTACCTACTCGCCCGCTGGGGCCCACCGGGCTCAAAATCACAAAAGTTGGATTTGGTTCTTGGGCAATCGGAGGCGGAGGCTGGTCCTTTGGATGGGGACCGCAAGATGATTCCGACTCCCTGGCCACGATGCGGCACGCCCTTGAATCGGGCATCAACTGGATCGATACGGCAGCAGTTTACGGACTGGGCCATTCCGAAGAAGTTGTTGGGCGCCTGTTACGCGATTTACCGGAATCCGAACGGCCCTACGTATTCACAAAATGCGGCCTCATCTGGGACGGGAAAAATCGCATGAAAGAGCCGGCTCGCGTACTCAAGCCCGAATCCATACGGCGTGAATGCGAAGCATCGCTTCGCCGGCTGGGTCTCGAGCGCATTGATCTCTACCAATTTCATTGGCCGGATGACACCGGAACTCCCATCGAAGAATCCTGGTCCGAGATGGATAAGCTTGTGAAGGCAGGAAAGGTTCGCGCCGCCGGCGTGTCTAATTTCAACACGCAACTGCTGGAACGCTGCGAAGGGATTCGCCATGTGGATTCTCTGCAACCTCCGTTCTCGCTGATCAACCGCAAAGCCGCGGAGAAAGAAATCCCCTGGTGTCGGAAACATAATACCGGCGTGATTTGCTACAGCCCCATGCAATCCGGATTGTTGACGGACAGCTTCACCGGATTGCGGGTGGCAAAATTGGCTGAAGACGATTGGCGGCGCCGAGCGCCGGAATTCAACGAGCCTAGCCTCAGCCGAAATCTTGCGTTGCGCGACGCCTTGCGGCTAATCGCGCAGCGGCACGATACGTCGGTGTCTTCGGTTGCGATTGCCTGGACGCTCGCGTGGCTAGGCGTGACGGGAGCAATCGTGGGAGCGCGCACGCCTGCCCAAGTGGACGGTTGGATTCAAGCTGCTTCTGTCGAGCTGACGGCTGGGGATCTACAGGAAATTGCGTCGGCAATCAAACGTACGAAGGCAGGGGCGGGCCCAGACTTCCCAAGGGGAGTGAAAGCGTCCTCAAGTCGACGGCGCTCAAAGGCGCGGTCCGCAACGTCATCCGGGACTTCGTCGGATTAAGGAGTGCTTCGGAATTTTTTTGCTGCAATCGTAGTGTTTCTAATTCTGGAGTATGGACATTTTCATGGTCAATCGAAGTTACCAAAACATTCTCCTGAACTTCCCGATCGACCTTTTCAATGAGCTGTGCTTTGTTGCCGCATCTGAGTCTTCCTTTCCAAGCAGCAAGGTATCCTCAAGCGGATTTGCGGACCCGACGCAAGTCCTTCCAAGCGCCTCCATTCGCGTAGCGCTCCGGGTACAGGACCTTCGAGCGTGGATCTTCCGCGGTGTCGAGCTGTAGTACCATCCACTTCGGGTACGGAACGCCCGGATTCGAGGCCGCATCCAGGATCTGGATTTCTTCGTCGGAGAGCTGAAGGTCAACAGCTCCGATGTTGTCTTCCAGTTGCTCGACCTTTCGGGCCGCAATGATCACGCTGCTGACAGCCGGACGTCCGAGGACCCACGCGAGCGCCACCCGCGCTGGACTTGCACCGTGCCAACCGGCCACCTCCTTCAGTGTTTCTACGACGCGATAGCCCAACTCTTTGTCGAAAGGCACGAACGAACCTGCCTCCGCGAATCTGGTGCCCGCGGGTGCAGGCTTCGTGCCGCTATATTTACCGGTCAGGAAGCCGCCTGCGAGCGGGCTCCAAACCAGAATGCCGATATCGTGGTACTCGGCAAACGACTGGAACTCGTATTCGAGGCCACGACCGACGAGGCTGTAATACATCTGCGCTGTCACGTATTTTTCCAAACCCAGGCGCTCCTGCAACATAATCGCGGTTGCCGCCTGCCATGACATCAAGTTCGAGAGCCCGATATAGCGCACCTTCCCCTGGCGCACTAAATCGTCGAGCGTCCGCACAGTCTCTTCGAGTGGCGTGTTGCTGTCCCATCCGTGCACCTGATAAAGATCGATATAATCGGTTTGCAACCGTTTAAGGCTGCCTTCCACCTCGCGCAGGATATTCACGCGGGTTGCGCCGCTTCGGTTGAAGTTGTCACTCATCGGGAGGCGGACTTTTGTGGCCAGCACAATTTCCTGCCTGACACCCTTCAAGGCGTTGCCCACGAGCGTCTCACTTTCTCCGAGGCTATAAACGTCCGCCGTGTCGATGAAATTGATTCCTCTATCCAGGGCTACCGTCACCATCCGCGTGGTGTCTTCCTGCCCTAGATTGCCCATATTCATCCTGCCGCCGAACTGCATCGTGCCAAGCGCAACCTCGCTCACGATCAGTCCTGTATTTCCCAGCTTTCTATATTTCATGGCTCATGCTCCTTCCGAGGCCGAAGCCTTTTACTTTGCCGTTCCCGGGCTGGAAAGTTTGTAGTCATCGGTCAGGGTCTTCAAAAATGCGACCAGATCGTCTTCTTCACTGTCCGTCAGCTTAAGATCGCCGAGTTGTCTCTTGTTGATGTTCGTTGGATCTTCCGGCGGCGGCCAGCATGTGACCTTTTCTCCGGGATCGCCTGCCTTGCATTGGGGCAGAACGTCGCGCGTGTTGTAGAAGTGCACGACCTCCTTCAAACTTTTGAAGTAGCCGTTATGCATGTAGGCCTTCACGAAATCAGGGCTGGGCCGCATATCAACGTTGCGCAATGTGGGTACCTGGAACTTTCCGTCGAATTTTGGAGCCAGTGCGATCCACTGGGAATCTGGATTCAGTTGACCGCTCAGGCTCTTCAGCTTACGCAGGAAAAATCCGACGCCAAAGTCAACGTAACTTGAACCTGCTGTATTCGGAGTGTACCCGCGCTCGTCGGGTTTAGATTCGAAATAGAACTGTACGGCCGGATTCCGAGGCACGCCCAGATTGCTGGCTGTGAAGTCTGTGAACAGTGGTTCTTCGCCAGGTCCGCCGTCGCGGTGACACTCATTACATCTGGCCTTACTTCGGAATAGCGCATACCCCATTCCTTCCTCTGGCGTAAACTGCGCCTTTGCTGCCTGCACATCGTCATACTTCGAAGTGAACGGACTAACTTCCGGCGAAGCTTCGTACGCGGCAGCCGCCAGCGCGAAGCAGTCATAGACATGGTCAGCACGTTGCCGGTCTGCCGCGGCCAGATGGACTGGATATTGATCGTCATCGGCCGGTGGACCAGGTATTGCGCAGATGTTTTCGATCTCCTTCGGCCATTGAATGGCAAATGAGTCGCCGCCCCATACCGTTTCGAATAATTTCCGATACGGAGCCTTGGAGAGCCGGTATGCAAGACAGGCCGAATCGGGTAAGCCCATTTCAACGGGGTTCGTCGGCGGTCCCTGGGCTTGCTCGGCGCTTGGACTTTGCAGGCGGTAGCCGCTGGCCCGCATGTCCCAGAAATTCCCTCCGACGAAATCGCCTTGCAGTTCGTTGTAATGGAGTACGGGCGCGAACGTTGCGTACATATAACTCTGCGGCTTGCGCTGGCTGAATCGCGTTCTTACCGATCCTGGATACGCCACAGTGCTTAGATTCAAAGATTGTATGGGGCCGGTGAATCCCGTCTCCGGCGTATGGCAGAAACTGCATGCCTCGTTCTGATTAACGGAGAGATGCTTATCAAAGAGCAGGAGCTTTCCAAGTGTGCGGATTTGTCCTTCTCGATCGAGAGCGGTCCGGCTCAGCTCGCGAAGCGTGTCAGCCTCAATCCTATCAATGTCTGCGACCACCCTGACCACGTCGCTGTCGAACAAGGGAGGCATGTGACCGATGGAGTCGTTGGTTGGCTTTGCCTTTACGGAAGCCGCCGCGAGCAAGGGGATCGCATTGTTTTCCGCGCGAAGTTTCGAGTTGGCATGCAGGTGCGTTCTACCCACGTCTGTTATTGCCAGAAGACCTATGCAAGCCAGTGTTACCGTTGTGACCGACCGGATCAAGCGCATTGCTAGCCGCCATTCGGGTGATCTAAGCAATCCATTTCTTTGAAAGTTCATTTGTAGATTCCCGGTTTAGGAATTCTGCTTGAGCCCCGTTCGCCATGTATCAGAAAGGACCGCGGAACGAGCGAGCCAGGCTGCGAGCCTGGCTCGCAACCTGGCTCACAAATTTCCTATTCCCCCTTTTTCCACGTAGAATCGGGGTCATAGGCAGTCATCGCTTGCGCAATCTTTGTTGTGTCTGGACCCAGATCCTTTTCATAAATGGTTCCCGCTTTGTTGACAATGAAAGTCATCACGCCCGAGGAACGGTATTCCGCGGGGTAGGCAACGAAGGCGAATCCCGAAATCATCTTTCCGTCGACGACATAATTCTTGGCTCCGCCAACCGCATGAGGTCCCTGGCTCGCGAGGATCCTGAAAAAATAGCCGTTGAACGGAACGTGTGCCCCGACTTCGTTTGCTGGGCGATTCTGCCGCGCGTAGGCGATCAGAGGATCGATCGGGCTATTGAATTGATCGCCCGTGTCCTGCCAATATAAGCCGTTGTGTTTTCCGTCATCGCTGACCAGTTTCTGGGCATATTCCTTAGCGTAGCCGTAGGGAGCCTTGTCGTAATACTGCTTCTGGGCGTCCACTAAATCGCTGCAAGCTTGAATCGCAAGCAGTTCATTCTTACCAATGCGTCGAAAAAGTATTTCATCCTTCCCGGCCCGAGTGTCGAAATACCAGGCTCCGTTTTTCTTGACGAGAGGAATCGGAAGCGGCCAGTTCTCGGCTCCGACAACCAGGGTTACAGTTCCATTCGGCTCCGTAACGAAGCGATGCATTTCCTCATATTTGGTCGTGAAGTTTGTGCGAGCGTCAAGATCTTCAATCGGATCGCCCGACGAGATGATGTCGTTTCCGGCAGGGCCGAGGATTTGCAAAATCGAGTGATCGTCGGGCGCCTGCATCGCGATAAAAAAGGCGCGACCGGCATCTGCGACGGATGCAAAAGTCTGCTGGTCTGCTTCTTGGGCGCTCGTTGGCACGAACGAAGCGCCAAACGAGAGTGCGGTTAGAATGGACGCTACGAATCGAATAAGCTTTTTCCATTTATGTTGGTTCGTAACGTGAATATTCTGCGACATGCCAGTTCCTTTCATTCTTGGATTTTCTGCGAATTCGATACACCGCCACATGAGCTCACCTATGTCCGCCACCGCCGCCGCCGTGGAATCCTCCGCCCCCATGAAATCCACCACCGCCGTGGAATCCGCCTCCAAAACTGGACTGTCCGCGCGAGGAAAAGCCTCGGACATTTCCGCCATGATCAAAACCGCTCATGGCGCCGGAGTGAGTTCCCAGCTGAGCGTGAGAAGAGGAAGATCCGTGAAATCCGGAGCTCCCATAACCATTTCCGTGAAATGAGTCGCCATGATTGAAGCCGCCGTGGCTAAAGTTGTTGTGATTAATGATTGTTCGGCTATGGGAGATATATGTGTTGTGGTTGTAAATCATCCTATGGCCGTGCCAGTCCCAGCCCCAGTGATGCCAGCCCCAACCAAATCCTCCAAAGAATCCGATCCCGAAACCCGCGCCGAAGTAGAGCCCCGGACCATCAAAAAAGATTCCGGGAACCGGATACCAGCCTGGGTAGGCAACGATGGGATAGCCGTATACGAGCCAAGGATCATAGGCGGGGACGTAGACTACGTCTGGGTTGGCCGGCTCGATGACGATCGTGCTGCCTTGATTTGTTACCTTCTCTTGATCGCTGCTGCTCAGATGCCCAGCCTTCCGAGCTTGCTGCCGCATTTCTTGGACGGCATCCATCACATCTTGCTGCTGGCTGGCATATGCGTCGCCGAGAGATGAAGTCCATGAAAGGTTTTTGTCCATGTTTTCGAGAACCGAGGGAAATTGGGTGAGGGCTTTTACGCTCGGGTCCCAGGTTTGTTTGTCGACTTCCCCAGCCAGCTTTTCATCTTTCAGGTCGGAGTGGCTCTGCATCCAGCGGTCCGCCTCCACGATCTCGGTTGGATAAGTGGAAGCGGCAAGGACCTGCGCAACGAGGGCATCCGGGTACAGTGCGATCGGAGCGACCAGTTGTTGTAGCTCTTGCGGAGATTGTTTCATGGCTGGAGCTGGCGACTGGTCGCTCGATTGGCCGGCGGGAATGTAGGAGCCCGCTTGCGTAGAAATTTGCACGAGCGAACAGCACATAAGTCCAATCAAAACTCGTTTCATCGATTTGATTTTCATGGCGCGATCTCCAGTCCTTACGTTCGAAGATAGAAAGACTCTCATTGGCCGCGCAGCGCTCCAGGCGGGATATCGTTTTGCCGGGCCAGGTCTTCCAGCGCGTTGATCTCCATTTGCACTTCGTCGACGTGTTTCTCTAGGATTTCAATGCCAACCTCAGGAGTTATGGCAAAGTCGCCTTCATCGAGGTTTACGCCACCGGCCGTTTTCCTCAGGCTTCGCGCATCGTCGAGCGCCTGTTCGTATTGGCGGAGCTGAGTTTCTCTGCGTTCAAGTTCACCGTTCAATTGTGCCGCTTGGGCCGCGTACCACTCCGGGTCCTCGGTTTCGACGTACGGTCTCGCGGCAGCTGCCGGCTTTGGTTTTTCTTCGTCCGTTCGGCCTACGATGGAAATCAGGCCGCGAGTGTGGAGTTTCTCAAGATCATCATTCGTCCAGACCATTCCGTTTTGGCTGCCCGCCACTGCGTGCGGCCGATAGGCCGCGCGCAGTGGCATGACGATCGAAACGAGTCCCAGAGTGATGGCGCAATACAAATAACGTTTCACGTAAGCCTCCTTACTTCTTCGGAGAATCTGGAGGAAATTGTTTGAACATCTTCTCCACGTCTTTATCGAGATTCTGAATGTTCGACGCGAAGACAAAACAGCTGATCTGGAGGGGGGACTCGAGCGACACACTCTCCAATAACTCCAGCAAGAACATTCAGAATCTCGATAAAGACGTGGAGAAGATGTTCAAACAATTTCCTGGTCCAAGCACACGCGCAGATTACGGGAGATCTTGACGTTACCATCCCATTCCAATTCCATGCCGGGGACGCCAAACTTCCTGCCGGTAGGTACGTTATCCACACAGTGGATACCTCCGATCTGACGGTCATGGAAATCGTGAGCGCGGATGGTTCTACTTCCGCTCTCTTTGAAGTCCGTGACGCGGAGGCCAATTCCGCTCCAGCCAAATCCGAATTGATCTTCAACAAATACGGCGATCGGTATTTCCTTGCGAAAGTATTTGACGAAGGCAATCCAAACGGCAGCACGGTAGTCGAATCGCGGTACGAAAAGAAAGTTGGCGCGGCCGCTACCGAGGCGCAAGCGCACGTGCCGGCGCACCGCAGGGGATAACAGGGGACCTAGGGCCAGATGAAATAAGAATTGCCTGAGAGCACTGATCTCGTGCCTGAGATATCTCGAAATTTCAATGAAGGAGGAAATATGAAAGTACAAAGAACGGTTTTTATTTTG
>Ga0206981_10022_pt2 | contig 38076 bp, 41 predicted proteins | sample Alteio_BWMinCont_17_FD_153312 | JGI IMG/M metagenome (GOLD analysis project Ga0206981, IMG submission 153312) | Enriched cells from forest soil in Barre Woods Harvard Forest LTER site, Petersham, Massachusetts, United States -... | ecosystem: Environmental > Terrestrial > Soil > Temperate forest >... | reverse complement strand
TCCACTCCGTTGAGGCGGCCAAAGATGCGGCTCCATCCCCCGCGGATAACTGTGTTTCCATTGCCCAGAGCCCTACCAAGGAGACCGTTGTTGAACGAAGGCCTCCACGCTGCAGCAACATGCGGACTGAAACCGCCGTAGTACGGGTTGTACGGATACTTGTTGCCGGTGTTGCCGACGAGCTCATAGCCGATCTCTGGAAGATAGACGTGCCCGTTCAGCGCCGCTTGTTCGCGGTTCCGGAGGAAGTTCTCCGCCGTGACCTGCTGGCCGCTGGCGTCGACAAGGGTGGTGTCCAGCCCCGACGTTTCGTATGGAGGCATCTCCAGCGTCCAGGCGAGACCGTAGCTAAAGGTAAAAGACGGTTTCATGTGCCAGGAATCACTAAAGTAAACGTTATAAGTCGGGACGATGCTGTGCGACCTCACAGGGGGGAAAACGGTTGTGCTGGAGTTGCCGTTGAGAGTCAGGTTCGGACCCGAACGGGAGGCGATAACCTGGGGAAGAGTAATAATTCCGAGAGCCTCCTCGTAAAGCTGGGCCCATGTGCTGAGCTGATTGCCAGGCAGGCAGTTTGTGGTGATGGCCGCTGTACAGGCCTGGGGCGCCCAATTGGAACCGGACGGCAGCGACATCGCGCTAAAAGAGGAGCCGCCGCTCACGTACGTAAGGTTAGTAAAGGTCGAGACGCCATTGTCGTCACGTTGGTGGATGTCGAGAGTGTGCTGGTAGTTCCCGCCAAATTGGAACAAGTGATTGCCGTGGATGAGGCTGAGATCGTCGCGGATGGCGTGGTCGTGCCCGTCCCAGAAGCGCTCGCGGACATCTTGCGTGTCCACGTTGTAGGGGATAAATGAATTGGAGGTCTCGCCGCCGATCTCGAGCGGGGCGGACAGATTGGAGAACTGTGGAGGGGCAAGAGCTGAGTTCCACAGCCAAAAGTTGCGGGTGTAGCTGTAGTGGAAGTCGTTGGTCAGATAAGGGGTAATGTTCGTGGTGAGTCCCGCCACGTAGAAGGAAGGAACAAGGGGCCGGCTAATCTGAGACTTGTACTGCCCTAGCGTGTCACCGGAAAAAACGCCGCCCACGTCCACCTGGTTTGTGGTCACATTCTGGAAATGATAGTAGCGATAGCTGCCGGTAAGGTGCCAGTTCTTGCCGAAGTCGTGATCGAGGCGCACCACGCCAAAGTTCGAGGTTACTGGCAAACTAACCGGGCTGCGATACCCCTGAGTGTTGAGCCCGTCGCCGACTGCTCCGCTGCTGGCGGCCCCTAACTGATCGTTGGGCAGCGGAAGCATCTTGTTCCATATCTGCGAGACATACGTATTGATCCCGATGCCGCGCGGGTCGCAGGCTAATGCGCCTCCTGCGCCACATCCCGAAGTTCCCGCTGGGTAGGTCGTGGTTTGATGTGTGAAAGGATCTGTTACTGTGACAGGAAATGGATTCAGGTTAAAGGCGCTCACGCCGCCGGGATCCTGGATCTGGATTACGCCCGCACGCAGCGCGGCAGAGGGCACGAACTTGTCCAGGGTAGTGCTATACGGGTAGCGAAGCCCTTCATAATTCACGAAGATGTAAGTCTTGCCGCCCCAGAATGAAGGAGTTAGAGGCCCCCCTACGGCACCTCCGAATCGGTTCCGATGCGCTTGCGGAATGGGTTGGCCGAGCCGGTTGTTATCCCAAGAATTAGCTCCCCCAACTACGTTATTGAGATAATATTCGTAAAGTGCACCGTGATATTGGTTGGTGCCGCGTTTCGTCACCATCTGTACCTGGCTGCCCGCGGAGCCGTTGAAATCCGCAGTCTGATTGCTGGTGTTGACTCTGAATTCCTCGATGCTCTCGACGGGAGTTGGAATGACGCCTGTCGACGCGCCGCCGGTGGTCACAGGATTGGTATTGGCGAAACTGGGCGTGTAGACATTATTGGAGCCCGCCATATCGTCGGATATGTTGCCGCCATCAAGCTGATAGGTATTCTGGTCGTTTACGACTCCCGCAGTATATCCATTCGGGGTGACAGCGGGCTGAAGGGTGGCTAGAGCGGCCGTTTCCCTCCCAATATTAGGCAGCATCAGAAGAGCGTCACCGACGATGGTTGTGCCGACTGTGGAGTTCGTAGTTTGAAGGTTGGCCCCAGCGGCGCTCACCTCAACCGTTTCAGCAACCGAACCAACTTCCAGCTTGAAATCGACAGTCAGTGGCGTCCCCACGGTGATGCTGATTTCGCTAAGCTTCGACAAGCGAAACCCAGTTTTATTCGCGGTGATTTGGTATTCGCCGGGAGGCACGTTTGCAAACAAATAGCGTCCCGCCTCGTTCGATTCCGTTGCGCGGGGCGTGTTCGTGGCTTTATCGACAAATGTGATGGTGGCGCCGCCCACAGCACCGCCCGAAGAGTCTGTAACGAGCCCTGCCACGCTCCCAGCGTTAGCCGCTTGTCCTTTGGCCGCGGTGGGAGTCATGGCAAACAAAGAGAGAACTACTGCAGCGCATAGAATTAATCCCTTAGCTGACATTGCGACACCTCCTGAAGGAACCGCTCAAATGGGGACCTGGATGGGGACCAGGACACACACGAGAACGAAGACACGCAATTGCAGATCTTGAAAAGAAGCTTAGAAGTTCCACCATAGATTGCCGGCCAACTTGCAACCTAGACCTAGATGACCTTGTGTAAACTCAGGCGATCTCGGACACAGCGACATCTTGATTGACGTGACATGTCGCAAGTGGCCGACCTAAATAATGGCTATATATTGCCGTCCTCAAATCCTGTCAATACAAATTTGATAAGACGCAAGAATCTGATACTAAGATTTGGCGGATAATATGAATTGATTCTCTCCCGCCGATCAGAGAGTGGCCTAGACTCTGCAGCTATTCACGGTCGGAGTACTAGCCCTAGTCCGCTCAAATCTTTGCCGTGTCCGCGTCGATTCATTTCGAAACCTCCTCCTTTGCTGCCTCCGGTTGGGAAGGCGCGTTCTATCCTCGCGGCCTGAAGTCGCCGGCCTACCTGGCGTATTACGCCGATCACTTCGATGCTGTTGAAGTTGATTCGACTTTTTACCCGTGTGGAAGAGTGTGTTTAGTGTGGGCGAGTCACTGAAACCGGAGAAAAATGTCGAGCTAGGAAATGTTCCGCTAGGTTTAGCTTCCGAGCGCGTCAACTTCTTCGTTGACTACGTCCGACTAGCCGATGGCACCGAGTGGGGCGACTCCACAACGGAAGAAGCAAAGGAATTGGCTGCTCGTTACCAGAAGTAATTGCGGCCTCCGCTTCAAGTGCCTGAATGCCGCAGCTTAATGCGGCGCGGGCTTTTGATAGTTCGGATAGGGCGGATGCTGTGGCGCCGACGGCACTGGATTTTTCTCCAGCAGTTCCATCACCACCTCCACGGCCTTTTCAAGCTGCGGATCATGGCCCGTTCGTACCAGCTTCGGATCGTATTCGACATCCACGTCCGGCGGAACGCCGTGATTCTCAATCTCCCACTTTCCGTCCGCAGTGTAGAAGGCCAGGTTTGGCGTCCCCGTGAAACCGCCATCGAGCAAATCCGCCGGATTGGTGTAGTGGCCCACCAGGCCGCCCCACGTGCGTTTTCCAACCAGCGGACCGATTTGCGCCTTGCGGAACATCCATGGCAGAGCGTCACCGCCAGAACCGGCCATTTCGTTGGTGATCATCACCTTCGGCCCAAAGATGGCCTCGAGCGGTGTCGTGATGTCCTTGCCTTCGCGCATGTTCCAGTAGCTCAGCAGCGGTCGCCGCAAATAATCAATGATGTAGTCGGCGATGTCTCCGCCGCCGTTGTAGCGCTCATCGATGATCGCCGCTTCTTTGCCCACTTGCGCGAAGTAGTAGCGATTGAAGTTCGTGTAACCGCCCGCGTAGGTGTCGGGCAAATACACGTAAGCCACGCGGCCGCCGGTTAGTTCGTCTACCTTACGGCGGTTGTCTTCGATCCACGCGTAGTTGCGCAGCCCGGTTTCGTCATCCACGGGAACGACAGTGACGGTACGCGACCCGTTGCCATCGGGCTTGGGCCCGACCTTCAGCACTACTTGTTTTGCCGCGGTCTCTTCAAAGAAGCTGTAAACGTCGCTGGGCGCGCGCACGTCACGGCCGTCCACCGCCAGCAGATACTCCCCGACTTTCACGTTCACTGCTGGCTGCGTCAGTGGCGCGCGCAGCTTGGGATTCCAGTTTTCGCCGTTGTAGATTCGCGCAAACCGGTAGCGGCCGTTCTCGACCGTGTAGTCGGCGCCGAGCAGGCCGGTTTTGACGTGCTTCGGCTCGGGAATGTCGCCGCCACCGATGAACATATGCCCAACGGTGATGTCGCCCAGCATCTCGACGAACAGATAATTCAGGTCGTCGCGGCTGGAGATATTTTCCAGGTACGGCTCGTACTTTTTCTTTTCCGCCTCCAGGTTCAACCCGTGAAGCCCCGGATCGTAGAGAAAATCGCGCTCGTCGCGCCACACCTGCTGGTACATGTGCTTCCATTCGGCACGCGGATCGACATAAATCTCCAAGGAGTCCAGCTTCAGCGGCCCTCCCTGTCCGGGTTGTGGAGGGCCATCTCCGGGTTTCTCCGCCGGGCCGATCACCCACTGGTTCTGTTTGGCGTACAGCATCTTCTCGCCGTTAAATGAAACTTCGAACGCGTTTACGCCCTCCAAAATCTGTTCCGTCTTGCGAGTCTTGAACTCAAATTTGTGTATCTTCGCCGTCGGCCCGCCATCGTCAAAGTCGAACGTTTCGAGTTGCGGGCCTTCGCCAAGAAAAAGGACTCCCGCCTTGCCCGCATACAGCCCGTAATAATTTCGCGCCGGAATCGGCAGCGCGAGAATGCGCTGGCTGATGTTTTCGAAGTCAATCTCGACCGCCACCGGCTTTTCTTCTTTTGTTTTGTCTTTGTCCTTATCTTTGTCCTTGTCAGCTTTAGTTTTGTCCGCATCAGGTGTTTTGTCTTTGTCGCCCTTATCCGCCTCTTTGCCTTTCTCTTCATCGCTCTCCGGAGCCAGCGGCGATGGCAAATCTTTCTTCAGCACCATCACGTACACACTCCGCGTGACTGGCCGTTGCAGGCTGGTCATGTCCAGCCATCCCGTGCTCAACGCAGCGTCCGTGCTCGCCGTGAAATATAGCGATTTCCCATCTTTGTCGAACGCCACGTACAGCGCGTCGCTCATCCCATCGGTCAGTTGATAGCTTTTCCCTTGCTCCAGCGAATACGCAAAGACCGCGTGTAGATGATTTCGCAGCTGCTTTACGTAAGCGATCCACCGGCCGTCTGGTGACCACGTCATCTCTAAACGATGTCCCGGATCGGTGTACGTGTCTGTATCCACGCGCACCGGCGTTTTCTTCTCCAGGTCCACGTACCAGAAGTTCAGCCGCTTGTCGGTGTAGGAAATTTTCTTCGAATCCGGCGACCACCGCGGCGTGTAGTAAAAAGTTGGCGGATTGCCCAGATCGATTTTCTTCACTTCGCCAAGGCCGCTCTGGTCGCGGATGTGCAGCGCGTATTCGCCGGATTCATCGGAGAGATACGCAATGGATTTTCCATCGGGAGACCATGCGGGATCGCGCTCTACCACATTGGTCGTGTTCGTCATATTGCGGATATCGCCCTTGTTCGCAGGCACCGTCACGATTTCTCCGCGCACGCCAAACACCGCGCGCGCCCCCGTCGGCGAAATCCCGGCCGACCGAATCCGCCGCGGCTCAATCTTCTGAAAATGCGGCCGCACTTCCGCGATGTCTCCCACGATTTGAATATCCAGCGCGCGATCCGCTCCGGACTTGAGATCCACCAGGTGCAGCGATCCGAACTGTTCGAACACAATCGCGTCGGTCGTGGCGGAAGCCGACTTGAAATCCAACCCGTCGTTCTTGATGATCTGTTTCACCTGCTGCGACTTGACGTCGTAAGCGAAGAGTGCCACTGGCCCATTGCGGTCCGAAAGAAAATAAATCGTGTCGCCCACCCACATGGGATTGAAGTCGTTCGAATTTTCCCGCGGAATCACGGCTTGCGTGCCGGAATCGGCAAGATTTGCGATCCAGATGGGCCTGGTTTGTCCGCCGCGATAGCGCTTCCAGGCTTGCTGCCATTGGATGTTCGGCACGTACGCTACTCGCGTCCCGTCCGCCGAGAACGACGCTTCCGAAGCTCGCGCCAATGGCACCTGCGTGGCGTAGCCCCCTTCCCGCGGAACCGTAAAAAGCTGCACCACTCCGCTAGCAAATCCCGTTCGCGACGAGTTGAATACAATTTTCTTTCCATCAGGTGTCCAGCCCAGCACATCGCCGTCCGCCGGGTGATACGTCAGCCGCCGCGGTTCCCCGCCCGCAACTGCCACGACGTAGACGCTGTTGGTGCCGTCGTAGTTGCCGGTGAACGCAATCTGCGCTCCATCCGGCGAAAACTTGGGCTCGCCTTCGTGGCCTCCGCTGGTCAGCCGTCGCCCGTTGCTGCCGTCGCGGTTCGCAATCCAAATGCTGCCTGCATAGCTGAATGCGATTTGCGTCTTGCTGATCGAGGGATCGCGCAGCAGCAGCGGTCCATGCCCTTGCGCGCGCACCACACCCGGCGCACCCGCAATCAATAGCGCCAGCGCCGCGCACGCTCGCCTGACGAACCATGTCTTCGTTGGTTCTTTCAACCTCGCGATCGATTCCTGCATGATCGTTCTCCTCTTCGCGGCTTGGTTTTCAGCGCCGCAGAGCTCGTTTCCCGGGGAACCACTGGGATGGCCGACCGATCGCGTTTCCTTCTGCATGTCTTTCGCAGTCGGAACTTCCTTTAGCTCGAATCTTGAAGTCGGCGTGCATCTTACACCAACTCCCCTCGCGTCAAGAGACTAATGCACGGGAGCAAGCGGCTTCGCCGAAGCTCTTGCCAAATCTTCCGAGAATGTACGGATGGGCTTGTCTATGGCTGGCGAATCCGAACAAGACATGGCATCTGGATGCGGGACCACAATAGTTGCGGCATACCGGCGCGCAAAATCAGAAAGTCTCTAAGTCGGCCTGCGCCGAAGGCGTCTGCTCGATGGTGCCTATACCGTCGAACGCAAGTACTCCGTTGCCATCCACAACATTTACTACGGTCGGGAAGACGATACCCCAGTGTATATCGAAGATCTCTATTTCCGCAGTGACTCCGAGGCGCAAGCGGTCGTTGACTTCCTCGAATGCCACACGGACACGAGAAAATAGAGCACAGACTGAGCGGACGACAAGTATTGTGTACCAATTTATAGGTGAAAGAAATGCGAGCTAAGTTTTCGGAGGATTTTTGTCACGCAGCTGTTCGGTGTCTCTAATGCACTGTAACTTCCGGGGCCCGAATTATGCCGACTTAATCAAATATCAAATATCGGTGTACATGGAAAGCGAGGAATGAGAAGGAAACGGTGGTTGCACTTCCTCGACCGGCCAGGTCCCGCGCTAGCATTTGATCGGAGTGCACGGACCAATATTCACAATCTTCAGTGGGATACCTAATGATTGTGAATTATCCTTGTCTAAATCCTTCAAATGAGCAAGCAAATTTGTTGGCTTCGTCGAGAGAACCGAAAAAATCGCGATCTTGGACTCCAGTTCTGCCCCAGACAGGAGTGGCTCTATTTTGATGTCTGCAGCGCCGGGTACAGCGATCCCTGCCCCACCTGCAATACGTCCTCGGAATTGAATTCGATTGCCTTAGCGATGGCGTGGCCGTGCGCCGGCCCCAGCAGCAGCGTGCGGAGAATCAGCAAGTCCAGGATCCCTTGCAGCAGCTCGATGCGTTCGCGTTGCTCTTTAGTAGACATTTTAGGCGACGATACAGAGCGTCCAGTAGAATGTCAAGATGAGCAATCGCCACTTCGGGATACTGGTGTCGGCAAGTGATACACAAAAATACCAGAAAATGGTGTATAATCATTCCATGAGAACCAACATCGACATTGACGAGAGTTTGATGCGCCAGGCACGAAAGCTCACGCGTCTCAAAACGAAACGGCAGATCGTCGATAAGGCCTTGGAGTTGCTGGTTCGTTCGGAGAGCCGAAAGGGCATTCTGCGATATTACGGCAGTGGTAATTGGAAAGGGGATTCCAAAGCCCTGCGGGGAAATCGCGTTTGATCTTGGTCGATAGTTCTGTTTGGATCGATTTTCTCGGCTCGTCTCCTTCCCCTGCCGGAGCCGAGTTGCGCCGCATGATCGCCGATGCTGAACCCTTGGCTCTTGCTGGAGTTGTGATAACGGAAGTCTTGCAGGGACTCAGGCGTGACGTTAGTCGTCTCGAGCACTATCTGTCGCAATGGGACCTGCTCGAACCTAAGGGTTTTTCGACATATCGAGAAGCGGCGGCCATTTTTCGGGCTGCGCGAGCGAAAGGTGTTGCGGTTACGACCATCGATGCTCTGATCGCAGCGATTGCGTTAGAGCATGGCGGTACACTCTTTACTCTGGACAAGGACTTTTCGAGATTGGCCGGCATCACCCACCTACCGCTTTATGTGTTTTGAGCGTGTTTTTCTTGTATTTTTCGGCTGTGTTCCCAGAACCTCACTAGAAACGTAGCGTACCTGGCACAAAATGGGGATGATCCTCGGTAGCTCAACGGCTTTTGTCTGGCCGGCCTTTGGTTTCTGACGTCTCCGCGATTGACGTCGCCAGCCATGTTAGTCAACCCAGGCGTCTCTGTTGGCGGCAATCCCCAAGGACCGAAATCACGCCTGAAGTACACTATTGAGGAAGCTTGCCTTGTTCTTGCTGTTTGAAGGCGTGATCAATGGAACTCATCAACTTGTCGGCAGAAACGCTCGGGAAACTTCACTCGTGGATACCGCACGACCTCGACGCCGAACTGGGCGTATTTCTTCCAGATGCGTGCCCCGGGAAGTCACCTCTGCCGACGGGGACAGCTCCGTTCTGACCCACCAGAGCAAATGGCGACGGTTTGCTGTTTCGGATTGTGTTGCCGAAGCTGCCGAATCGCGGCGTTCGCGCTGAATGCGGCTGGTGCGGTCTACTGTACAGGTAGAGGACCTTGACCCAAATGCTTGAAAATACTCGGTTCGGACATCTCAGTTCTGTCGAGGGCCGTCCGATCTTGGGACAGGCTGTCCGCATCCGCGACGGTGCGCCAGGAAGTTTCGGTTTGGGTGGGGAGTCAGCCAACCGAGTAATCAGGAATTCATCGTACAATTTCCCGGTCCCCTTTCCCGCCCGGATTGAACTTCGACGGTTTGCGCGTGTACCTCGAAATTGTGGCGTATAGTCGTAATTTCAGGAGGCCGACGCATCGCTCGACTCACAACTTTCGGTTGCTGCATCGTCCTCCTCGTTTGTGTATACGTGGCCCTTGGTCAGCAGAGCACCATACCTAAGGACGCATTGAAGGTCCGCATCGACAGCAGCAAGAAACAGTTTCATGTGGGCGACCCACTCCAGTTTTCGATTGTGATTACAAACGTGGGGTCTCAATCATTTTTGGTTCCCAATCGCGTGTCCTTAATGGATAACACGATGAGCATTCTGGACGTTGACCTCAGGACCCAAGCTGGCCAGCGTGTTCCGGGCCTCGGCAGTGCCTACGACTGCGCAGAATATAAGCCAACGAAACTGCGGTTTGAAGACGTTTTCGCAGACTACATTTTGCTTCGACCGGGCACCTCATACGTTCAGCAATTCAGTCTCGACTACGTGTACCCCAAAGTCGGACCGGGCAAGTATTTTCTTACGACGAAGTACGTGGCTTACTTTGCCGTTAAAGGCTGCAAGACATGGACGGAAGACGACACCGACAAGTTTCCGTTTCGTCCGTGGTACGGGTCCACGGCTGCGAACGACGTTTCATTCGAGATTTTGCCGAATCCAAAGACGAAATGAAGTGATTGAGCTTCCTGCTGTTTTGGCCAACTCCTGATTTGTCATTACCGGAAAATTGAAAATCGCCATGGATGGTTGCGGCGTCTACCAGGCACTGGCCCTGATTAGCAAAGAAAGTGGTCTCTCTATTAGAATTGAACTCATGCGGAATACGCATGGAATCTGCTCGGTTTCGGTGTCCCACATTCACACGCTGCTGAGGTTTGCAGTCCTCACTCTGCTGGCAGGCATGCAACTTGGTAGTGCCGTCGGGCAGGAGCGTACTATGGTTACCGCACTCCCGGAACTTTGTTATGCCTTTCGGCGTGGTATTGATGTTTGGACAGTCTGTGAGGGGAAACGAGAGCGCATTCGTCCGCCGTTCAAGATCAACAGTCTGGTTATCGCCGCAGATGGCTCTCACCTCGCGTATTACACAGCTCCGAACAAGAGGAGAGGAACCCAAGCGCACTTGGTTCTGGTCTCGCTGGCCCCTGCCTTTAAAGCCACGGACTTTGAACTTGGAAGCACAACGCGAGCCTTGCACAGTAGCTGTGGAACAATACTTGAATTTCAAACGATGATTGACGAATCGAGATGGGCCAGCAAGCTCCGCTGGAGCGGGCAAGCAAGGAACGTGATTGCCGCAAACTCAATGGAGTATCTTCCGAGTGAGATTTTTCAATGTAGTTCGGACCGCAACATTGTTGCCGAATGGCGAGACGTACCCTGGAACCCTCAAATGCCACACCCGCCTCCGTTTGGAGGGGAACTCGCGATTCTTAAAGACAAAAATATAGTGGCAAAGGTATCTCACATTGCCCCCACGTTTCGCGTGAGCCCGAATGGACATTTCGTGTCCTATAGTCAGAACTCGTGGGACGACAAGGCGGGCTTGCACTCACGTCTCTGTGTTACCGAACTCCCGGACAGAACCTCTTGTCTTGCAAACTTCATTTACGAAGCAAATTCCATTTCCGACTTGGGAGAAGTCCTTCCCCTGGTCGAATTGGACAAGGGCTGCGGGGATGGTGCATGCCTGGGAATTGCGTACTGGCGTCCAGGAATGGCCCAGGAGGAGATCGTCGAGAATGACGACTCCACAGACCCACAATGGATTACGTCCCAAGTGGCCGCAAGCCTCCGCCGATGGATTTCCAGTCTGTCGAGGCCTTCATCAAATCCTAAGCAATAAACGACAGGATTTAAACCTGTGTCGAATCCTGGTAAGTCGCTAATCGTACAGGTCACAAGATAGGGGACCCAAGCTCGATTGTATTGCTGACGGAATACAAGAATTTTGATGCTTTCATGGAGTGTCAAAAGCTTTTTGACTCGATGCGCGGACGTCCTCGCTTTCAGACGGGCGGCGTGATAAAGCCGTGGGCGCCAGAAGACCTTTTCGAAATGTTGAATACACAAGTATTCGTGGAAGAGTCGGACACAAGCACTGGGCTTAAGCTTCTCACCAAGCAGTAGGCTTTAAGAGCGATGGCTAGCCACGTTTTCGCTCAAACCGTGGCTGCAATACTGTTAGCACTTTCCAATAGTCAGCCTACAGTTGTGAACCGTGCTGGAAGTGTGCGGCGTTTCAACAAGCACAATTTCCGATTGGCGACGAAAAGGTCGAATCCGTGCGCATGCTATTAACGATCGAAACCAATTTCTCTTTGAAGATCCGAAGATCCGGGGCCGATTCAACCAAAGAAAGGCGCTCGAAAAGCCGCCTTCTCTTGACCTGTTGTTTTACTTTCCATCTGCTTGATTTCTGTTGTCTAGCACCCATTTGTCCGATTTCGTTTACCAGAGTTAGGCTATTTCTCGGGAACTCGCTGGAAACTGGTCGACCACACTTGCTGCACTCTTTTGATGTGCCCTTGGTCGAGGTTGTAAACGTCGACTCTTAGTCTCTGCAAGACGCGCGAGGCCGCTGCCTTATCCTTCTTCTTGATCGCGGCAATAAACGCGCTATTCATTTCCTTCACAAACGTGGGTTCTAGGCAGCGGTTATACTCTACGTCAACGCTGGTGTTTGTATGCATCATGTCAGGGTTGACCATCACCCGCTTTACGTAGAGACTGCGCGGGTCCTTCAAGTCATAGGGGTAGTCAACGTACGTCCACGCGTTTGACTTGAATTCCTCGGCGTACACTTCCACATAGATTTCCCGTTGTGACCTATTGCGAACCGAAAACTGGACGACGGCACATGCCGCGTAGTCATGGCGCAAGCCCACAATTTCAACGCTAGGCTGGTCTGTGTTTCCTTGCGGCTGGGTGATAACGGGAGCTGCAGCTAATTTCGCTGCTTCCCCCGCTCCGAGCGTCCCCTGGGCGACCATTTCCTCCAAGACCTTGTTGCGCCGTTGTAAGGCTTGCTCAGGATGCTTGTAGGGCGAGAAATAGGCAGGTGCACGGAGCAATCCAGCTATCAGCGCAGCCTCCTCGATGCTCAAAGCCGCAGGCTCCTTGCGGAACAATTCTTGAGAAGCCCTTTCGACGCCAACCATTCCGACACCGAAGTACGCTCGATTTGCATAGATGGTGAATATTTGTTGTTCGGAGAAATGCCTTTGGATATGCCAACTCAAGCGAAATGCATTCAGGTGGTATTTCCCCATCCCTCCCGAGTGATTACACATCAGACTGCGTGCAATTTGGTCCGATAGTAAGCGCGTAGGTTCTGCCGCAGCGAGGGCGTTCTTTATTGGCTTACCCATCAGTTCGAGTGGAACAGACGTTGATGGGCTAGCAAGACAAGCATCTGAGACTACAGACTGAGTCTTCGGCGCGAACTGCGATAGATGGTCGAAGTCAGGCAAATCACGCGTATAGAGAAACCACGAACAAGAAAGGGCGACTAGCAAAAGCAACGCAAGGCCCGCGACCGCAAGCAGTATTTTGTACAGCAGTCCCATGAGCCAATATTCACACGCCTTCCTACTCTCGTATTTTCGGGTTGTTGCGAAGGAAGCGGAGTTGCCAACTCCTTCTTATCGGACATGTTCGTACTAAGACCCAGCAAAGATTTGCGTTCCGCGCACGTGGTCGCGGGCCCCTGTCAGTTATACGGATTCCTGAGAAAACGTCTTTGGCGAGAGTATTAGTGCGGGCCATTCCGGCCCAACCTTCTTCAGCTGATTTTGAACCGTGTCTGTCTTTTCAGCTTGTTATTTTGCGGCAATGGATTCCAGTAGTTCCTTCCGTGCCACAAATACTTCTAACCGAGCGTCGTTCAATTTCTGAGTGCCCGGAGTTACCCGTTGTACGACCTCCGGAAGTGCCCGCCTCTGGGTTTCTAGTGCTGTCAGTCTCGTCTTCGCTGCGTCGGGCGATAAATTGAGCATCGCCTGCACAGCCGTCATGTATTCACGGTATTTGCTTATATCTTCTGAACTGGGAGGCTGTGCTCCACTCGGCAGAGGGTCGCCCATGATCATTTGATATGTTGCTCCGGGGTTTGCCGAGCTTCTCACTTCGGCAAAAATTGCTATACCGACATTCTCTTCCAATTTCCACGCGGCGCTCCAGTCGAATCCATCTTCGCGAATTCCCTTCAGCACAGCAGAAACTTGCTTCTTCTGAGTGTCACTGAGATGCCCCTGCTTGGATTCGGTTGTAAGAGCCCGCAAATTTGGCAAGAGCGCACTCTTTGCTATCAGCGCAAAAATCAGTGTGCCTCCTCCTGCCAAATGCTCGGAAAATCGAATGCCTGCGAGCCATGTGTCCACCGCTGCCTGGGGATTTCCGGTCGCCGTCTCCCGAATGCCTTCTAGTGTATTAAGCCGTGCCAGCACTCGGGCTCTCGGCGCATAAGCAATCGAAGCACGCGGTCCTCGATCGTATTCCAACCCCCAGTCACACTCCGGGAGCTTAGTCCCGCGCTGCATCATTCGTATCGCTGCTCCATTGGCATCCAAAATCGGTCCAAGCTTTTTTCCATCCCACGTCGCTTCTCCCGCAACCGTCTTCTCCAGCAAGTCCTGAGTCGCCTTGTCCGCGGGCGGGTCCTGCATCTCTGCAAATGCCATCCAGTAACGCAGTGCAGCGTTCCTGGTTTCCGGTGGATACTTCGCCTGGGGCCGCGCCACAAAGGCACTCATCAGTACGAGAACGCTCGCCACGACCAATTTAAGTTTCACGGCTCCCTCTCTTCTTCCATCAGTCCTTTGCCAAAACTTTCAGCGTGCTTTCTTCTCCCTGAAAGCTCGGCAAAGACTTTCGTGACTCTTCCGCCAATAGAGCTTCGAATCTTTCGTCGTCCGCCAAGGCAAGCGCGGTCAGAGCAAGGGTGGTCCGAGACTGTCGCTCGTTTAGAACGCTCTGATTAGGCGCCCGAACATTGGCAGTCTCTTTTGAGAGCCTTAATTCGCGGCGTGCAAACCAAAATAGCCCTGCCGCGCATCCCGCGACCGCAGCAGCTGCAGTCAGCCGCCTCCACAACGTTCTCCGAGGATGCGGCGCGACTTCGAGTGCCCGGATCGGCTGTAGTCGAAATTCCTTCAAATAGCGTTCCATTTCCTCGTCATAGGGACCCATTGCTCATCCTCGTTTCTGAACATTTTGCCCCAAGCGTTCCCGCAGTTTCTCCAGTGCGTAGCGGTATCGCGACGCCACAGTATTCAACGGAGTTTCAGTGGCCTCAGCTATCTCGAACAAAGTCATCCCGCTCCAAACCTTCAGAAATACCGTTTCCCTCTGTTCCTCCGGCAACTCTTTCAACGCCTGCTGCAAATTGATCGCTTCTTCGTAGTTTCTGCCGTGTTGGACGAACCACGGTTCTGTATCTTGCAAATCTGTTTCACGCTGTCGGTCCCTTCGCAAATTTAGGGAAGCATTCCGCGTCGCGCGGTACAGATAGGCAAGTGGCGCTCGCGGGGCGAAGGACTTTTCCCCCAACATCTTCATGAATAACTGGTGCACTACGTCCTCCGCTAAAGAATGATCCAGCCCGAAGGAACATGCGTAGGCCGCCAGGGCCGCGCCATGCCTTTCGTACATAGACTTCAGCTCATCTCGACTAAGTCTCGTTGTTTGCAACGGGTTTTTTGTGCGCTTTCGGCTTCAACTATATGACACACGAAGAGCCCCTTTTTGTCTAAGGCGCTTCTCGTTAGCACGGTCGAATTGATCGGAACTTGACAGACTTGAAAGCGAGATTCAACGAAGGTCCCGGTAATGTCGCCAAATCGTAAAGATAGCTCATAGTACATCCCTTGCCGCTGGCGCGATTCATAGCCATCCAAATTACGCCTTGCTCTTCGGCGGGATTCGCGTACAACGTTTGACAGTCGTGTTATTGTTACGCCTGCTCGACACGAAGCTAACTTTGCTCCTGTAATTTAGTGCCTCACGCGACGAAGAGGTGCAGTATGAAGCGTAAATCGATCATCTTCGACACTCCAAGTTCGCCGGATTACGCGACGACAAGAATCCTCGAAGTGTAATCAAGGAGGAAGTTGGCTAGCGAGAAGTGAGAGAATCGTTTTGTGTCGATGGATACAGCTGGGAAACGTTCATTCGCTCAACTTTGCCTGCTGACTGAGTCGAGTTCATGGATATCTACGCTATTGACGGGACCTACGAACTATTCCGTTACTTCTACGCTGTGCCGTCCGCCAAAGACGCCTGTGGTCAGGAGATTGGTGCAGTTCGCGGAGTGCTTGCGTCGGTTCTCTCACTGATTGAGGGGGGAGCAACTTACGTAGGCGTCGCGACCGACCATATGATTGAGTCCTTTCGCAACGATCTTTACTCGGGCTACAAGACAAGCGAAGGCGTGGATCCGGCACTGCTGTCGCAATTCCCAATTCTTGAGGAGGCCCTGCAATCCATGGGAGTGCCGGTGTGGCCGATGATCGAATTCGAAGCCGATGATGCACTCGCTTCCGCTGCGGCGAGAGCAGCTCAGGATGATCGCGTTCGGCAGGTTATTATCTGTACGCCCGACAAAGATCTCAGCCAATGCGTGGTAGGCTCGCGAGTTGTACAACTGGACCGCCAGCGAAAGACTCTCCGCGACGAGGCTGGCGTGATCGGAAAGTTCGGAATAAAACCGTCGTCGATTCCTGACTATCTGGCTGTGGTAGGCGACAGTGCAGACGGCTACCCCGGCATTTCAGGATGGGGATCCAAGACTGCAGCGGCTATTTTCTCGCAATATCCTCACCTGGAAGACATTCCGAAGGATTGGCGTCATTGGGATCCAATGCTACGGAGAGCACGACCTCTTGCCGAATCTCTTTTCGCTGCGTGGGAAGATGCGCTACTGTTTCGCACTCTTGCGACACTTCGAGTCGATGTTCCCGTGTTCAGCTCCATTGACGATTTGCTGTGGACAGGCGCTGCCGAGGATTTCAAACAGACCTGTGAGCGCATGAACGCGCCTGACCTGTTCCGGCGGGCCTCGGCAACGAAAGAGAGCCAAACATTGGAGTAATCACCCGCCGCGGCACACTAACCTCTGAGAACTTCACCAGGCTTACATGGAATGAAACGCGTGAGCGATTCCTCGCTGCGAGTAGGGACTCATCATCTCGGCCGTGTGGCCCGAGAAATCATTTATCAGCACATATATTTAAGGATGCCGGAAATGTCCTCCGGCAAAAGACCTTTCGGGCCTCATTGGTCATCAACGCGTTCTCGTAGCACTTCTGCAGGCCTCCCAGTCGTTCTCGACACCGCACTGCCCCCATCCATGTCCCCAAACGCTCGGCGTCGGGGTCAACAGGCACATCGTCCTCAAATCCCTACTAAAATTCCGTCCTTCGTCAAAAGGCGTACAGAATCGCGAAACACCTGAACCGGCAGAGATGGTACTGGTCTCGCGCCGACCCTCGCCGAACTAGCCAAGCAAATCCGTTCTGCCCCGGTTTCGCAACTCGTCTTTCAGATTTTACCAGCCAAGATTCAGCATTATCTCCGGCCTCTGCCCGGCTATTTTTCTTGTCGACGCTTGTAGCCTGGCGTGTTCAGGCTTCCTTCCAAATATTCTTTGTTTTTGTCCATTTGCAGAGCCCCACACCTCGAACTGACCTTGGGTCAAGGTGCTAAGTCCGGGCTATAACCGTCCACCATGTCCACAAAGTCTGACACCTCCGCCATGTCTTTCCCGACAAACCGGATGGTATGCGAATCCACTCGCTGCACCGATCTCAGATAACTGAGCATCTGGGCCGGCGTATAATTCTTGAAGCTGATCTCGAGCGTCACCGGCGTCTTGATCGTATACGGCTTGAAATCGTGCAGGTGCTCCAGCGCCCACTTGACGCCCGCCGCGATTCTTTCGCACGATGCTTCCGGAGTCAGCGTCTCCGCGGAATGAAAGCTCAAGCTCTTTTTCGTCTCCGCCGTTTCTATGCTTCCCAGCCTTGACTTCAGTTCCTCCACGGCAGCGTCATCTCCCGACGCGAAAATCACCGGCACCCCCAGCGCCCCTGCAAACGCCGCGTTGAACTCCCCTTCCGTGACCGCATTTCCGTTCAGCGCCACGCGCGTAAAGTGCGCGCTCGAAAACGTATGCGCTCGAACGCCCCGCGCGTTCGTTGTCGACGCGTGATAACCGATGAAAAGTGCCGCGTCAAAGCTCGCATCGACGCCCGCCATCATGCTCCCATGTCGCGGCCAGGAACGGATGATGTGAACATCTTTCGGAAACTCCTCGATCAGCAGATTCTCGCCATTTCCATGCGAATCGCTCACCGCGATCTCCGTTGCCCCAGACTCCTTGGCCGCCCGCACCGCCGCCAGCGTTTCATTCGTCATGAATTGCCGGAAGCGCTCGTATTCGAATCCAGTCGGTCCGAGCTGGTCGGCAGTCACCACCCCAGCCACGCCTTCCATATCCACGGAGATGTAAATCTTCAACTTCTTCGCCGTCGGCGCGGAAGTCTGCGGCTTCGCTGTGGAATTTAAGAACCAGGAAACGGCAAGCATAAGGAACAAACGGCCACCACGACGCGAAACACTCATGGGAGCACCTCTCAAAACTGGAAAATCAGGATGTCAGCGGACAGGAGTCTATCAGCTTCGCGCCGCCGAGGGAAAAAGTGCACCATTGGTAAGGAAGGGCTACTGAAGCGGTTGCATTCCCATTTTCTTTACGATGGCCCAGTACGCCGGTTCGGAATGAAGGGAGTCTAGGTTTGGATTTCGTTGCATGTGCACCAGCAGCGGATCGCGCGGTTCAAATGCCTGCTCCGCTCTCTGTGTTATGTTTGCGTTTGGCGGTCTGAACGGGCAGACGCCTGCCTGGCAGCCATCGCCGGGACATACGCAAGTGCCGATATGGCCGGGGGCGGTACCTGATGCGCAGCCTGTTGCGGGGTCGGAGGTCGCTACACCGTCGTCGGGGAAAGATGGGCTGATTGCCTGCAGGCCGGTCGTGGGGGTGTCCAAGGTGGCACGGCCTACGATGACCGTCTTCATGCTCTACCGTGCAAGCTGTCAGTTGCTGGAAGTAGTCTCTCAGTTTCTCGATGCTTTCGACTGGCATAGGCCAGAGCATACACCGAACTTTTGCCAGAACGCCACGATACTGCCATTTTCCATTTAGATGTCCGCGGTAGAGAAACATCCGGCTGCTGTCGGTAAACCAGCGCCCTGAGCCGCTGCGAAAATCTATGATGCAGCTCGAGACGATTTTCGATATAGCTACTAAGCCGTTCGATTGGTCTGCGCTTTTGCCGCCCGGTGGACTGTTCCTATTTGGTGTTTCACTGATTTGGATGGAGAAAAAGAAGATCGGAAGATTCGGAATCAAGAAGATTGGCTATGTCTTGGGTTGTGGCGGGATCCTTGTTGCATCTTACATATCGGCTGCTTGGTCACTAAAGAAGCACGATGCCAGCCGCGCATTCCGGACCAGCCGTTGCTCGGTGATCTAGGGTCCCGTCTTGAACTTTCATCCAATGCCGCTGGAAGGGCACCCCCTCGAATCATTCATAATTGCGAACGAAACGTTCTCGTATTCCGATTACATTGTTACTCCGTGCTTCAACAAGACTTCGTCTCATGGCGGCCCAATACGGGAGGGTCTCCTGCTGCGCATTTCCTTCGTCGACGACTGCATTCTTAGAATCGAACTCTCAGCCAAAGGCGCCCAGGCAGTATCGCAACGGCCCGAGCAAAAATGAGAAAGATCAGAGAATCCGCAGGGCTGTTCTCCTCTACGTAACTTGTATCTACGAACGTCGATCGCGGATGCAGAGCAAGCTATAGGAGAGGCCAAAGCAGAGGCCCATTTCTCTCACGACGCATTAAACCTACATGACACTTGGCCACTCGGCTGAACCGATAGGTCGGTCTCAGAGATCACCGGACTGTCTCGCCGGTTTCAGTTTTCCAGCACTTTGTCCGACTGCCCATTTTTTAGCCTGTAGGACGTGCTTCTTCCTCCAGCCTCTTCCTGCTCAATGACGCCCAAGGCGATCAGCTCTTCGATGTCTCGAAGAGCAGTTCGCGAAGAAGCTTTCGTCAGTTTCATCCACTTATCTCTGGTAAGCTTTCCTTCGAACCTACTGAATAGCTTGTTCAGGACTTTTGTCTGCCGATCATTGAGAGAGACCCTTCGTTGCTTTAAGGCCTTCCAGAACAGTTCCTTTTCCAGAGCGCTGCTAGTGATTTGATTCGATTGTTCAATGGCCCTGTCCAGGCATCCTAGAAACCAAGTTAGCCATTCCGTGATATCCAACGATCCAGTCTGAGTCTTCTCAAGAACCTCGTAGTAGCCTCTTCGTTCTTCGAGAATCTGTGAGGACATGCTGTAGAAACGCTGAGCACTCCCATCTGATCTGGCCAAACACATTTCAGCGATTGCTCTTCCGATTCTGCCGTTACCGTCCTTAAAAGGATGGATCGTAACAAACCACAAATGCGCAATTGCCGCCTTTAGGAGCGGATCTTCTTGTTCATTGTCGTCGAACCACGCAACGAACTTTCCCATCTCGCTCTCGACGCGAGCAGCCTTAGGTGCTTCGTAATGAACCTTGTGGCGACCGATGGGCCCGGACACAACTTGCATCGGGCCCTGGCTGTCATCACGCCATGCGCCAACTCGAAATTTATCGCGGGTTGTGCGAACGCCGGGGAAAAGGTTTGCGTGCCAGCCAAACAATCGTTCCTTTGTTAGCTCCTTGCTGAATTTCTGCGTTCCGCCCACCATCATTTCAACGACGCCATCGACATACCGATCCTTGTGAGTTTTGAGTCCTCCCACGTCCAGCCTCAGCCTACGTGCGAAGGATGAACGGACATTCTCTGGATCAAGCACAACCCCTTCGATTGCGCTGGATTTGATCGTTTCTTCCGTAAGGACGTTTAGCGTTGCAGTCCACCTCGAAGTAAAGCCATAACCTCGCATCTTGCCCAGCAATAGCCCCTGTCGCAGTCTGACACCAGAAAGCAGGGGTGCAAGAGTCTTTGAATCCCAGGTAAATGCAGGCCAGCCCACGAGTTCGTAAATGTATGTTCTCGCCATATTCTCGCCGTCAATCTCGCCATAATCCTACCATATTCTCGCCACAATCTCGCCAGTATTCGCGTCACTCTCAGATGCAGGCTAACGGTATGCGGGTCATCTGTCTGCGATGTAGTTAGTCGGCAGTCCACATTATTTATAGAAAAAAGAGTATTCGGTGCGGCGCCGAATGTTGGTAACTGATTGTAATTTAACGGTCGAGCGCCACCCTTGGCGCCTTGAGTAATTGTCGTCGGGAATCCTTATCGCACCCTAACCCGAGCTGATACGCAGTTTCGGGTCTAGAGGTGTCAGAAATTCTCCAATTCCGATTACTTCCGATTACATCCTGTTTGTCCGTGATCCGGCCGGAATCGCCGGGATTCTGGGCCAATAATTTCACCTATTCAGAGTTCGGCGTAGCGGGGAGCCCTGAACATCGCCCGCTATTTCGGCCTCGTTCGCTCGTTTTGGGCTTCGAGCGCGGCAACCCATGTTCTCGGTGTCATTCCAAGAGTCTGCCGGAAAAGTTCGACAAAGGCGCTCGGCTGGCGATAGCCGACATCGGCGGCAACCGTTTTTACAGAACCCCCTGCAACCAGCAACTCTATTCCTTTCATCAGACGCACCTGCCTTCGCCAAGACTCGAAACTCATCCCAACTTCTCTGCGGAAAGTTCTTTGGATTGTCCTGACGCTTACACCGACTTTTCTACACAGCGTATCCAATGATGGACCATTTGCTTGGTTTGCGATGAATGCTTCAGCGACTCCAAGCGCTCTTGAATCCCAGGGGAGCCTCACGAACGTAGGAACTGGCGAGGCATTCCGTAATTGGGACAAGATAAGATCCCGGAGGGCACGGTGAAGATGATTTGTCGTGCGCAGCTCCCCGATCCGCACTGCCTCTACCACAAGTTCGCGGAAAAGCGGAGAGATGTGCAGCACGGCGCAGATTGCCGGGGCATGTGGGAGAAGACGTCGTCTTAGATAGAGTGTCCGCATCGAAACTGCGCCTGGCATCCGAATTCGGTGTCGCGTTCCTGCGGGAATCCAAACGGCGAGATGAGGAGGGGTCATCCAAAGGCTTTGACCCGCGGAGATCTCCATGACCCCCCGCGTTGCGTAGATTACTTGGTCAGAGCCGTGAGCGTGTTCAGGAACGTTGTGTCCCGCAGGATATTCATAGGCAAGCGTGGAAATCGAAACGCCTGCCTTGGGATCGTATTGCCTCAAGGGGTTGTGTCGCATGAGAGATATATTATGTCGTAACAGCGTTCTAGCGACAGTGGCAGACTCGGTAGATACTATTGGTATGTGTCCTTGTCGAGCGAACTTGAACCAGTAAACTTGCTGGTGGAGATCATTGTTGCGGCTTTACGTTACCGGAGGAAACCATGCATCGTGATGACCAGTTCATCCCCGAATTGATCGTGCATAACGGAACCGCCGCGCTCGATTTCTACAAGAGTGTCTTTAGCGCCGAAGAAGTACACCGAATTATAAAACCGGGCAGCCAGAAGCTCGTGCACGGCGAATTGATTTTGGACGGACACAAGTTCTTCGTCTGCGATGAGTTCCCGCCGAGTGAAGGTGGAACCTGTAAGTCACCGAAGACGCTCGGGGGAACCGGTGTGCGCGTCACCCTGCTAGTTGACGATGCGAACGGAGTTGTCGAGCGTGCGGTGGCTGCCGGCGCGCGCGTGAGCATGCCCGTGCAGGACATGTTCTGGGGAGGACGTTACGGAAAGATCGTCGATCCTTTCGGCCACGAGTGGGGAATCAATCAACAGGTCAAAGAGCAGAGTCACGAAGAGACGCAGATCGCAGCCGACGACTTCTTCGCGAAACGAAAATAACCAAAATATCGTTGTTGATTGCGATCGATTATGTCGGCGAAGGTTTGCCCGCGAAACACGCATTCGTGGGCCGGCCTAATGGGCAGCCCGCTGCTGTGTTGTTTTACCAGCGTTGGCGTGTTTCTTCAGCAGGCCAGTTGGGGCGGGAAACGCGAAGTTGGAGCGCTTAGTGGCAGAGCGGTCTCTGGAGCAGCAGTTTCTGAAGGATGCGGCCAAGGGAATGTTTCATGACCGCAGCAGCTGAAAGGCAACCATTGAAGGGCGCATTCGAAGTCAAAAGAGGGACGTGGCAGGTGACTACTCTCACAGCGTGCGCTCGCTCAGTCCTGACCGAGGCCGGACCGGAACAAGACGACTCATCCTGTGTAAGGGCCTTTCACTTCTCCCCAGCCCCATTTGGGCATTGGAGCTTCCTGATCGACCTTCGCACCCGGCTGCGAATTGATTACTGCCAGTCTCGAACCCCACTCCAAATACCCAACAAACGCTGACCGAAATTCCGGGTCATCCGGCAATCCCAATTCGTCGGCTGTTTCCAGCAACATTTCCACCCATCGGCGACGCTGACCGCGAGTCAGGTTGCGACTGAGATGCTGCTGGATCATGTGAGGATGGCCTCCGTGCTGCTGGGAATACATAGTTGGACCACCAAGCACTTCCGCTAGAAAGGTAGCGACGTGCCTTGGATGGTCAGCGCCCATATGGGCAAAAACAGGCCCGATCAACGGATCGTCCTTAGTCTTTTCGTAGAAACGTGTTGTCAACCGGTTCAGTGCGTCAATGCCACCAAGCCAGTCGTATAGCGTGGGAATATTTCGATTGGACTTTGGCGAAGCGTCAGTGCTCATGCGCTTATTCTCCCAGCAAAATCGCTGCATTTGGTTTCCGATCTTGGTCTTGCCCGGTGCTCGCTTGAACTACTCAACCAACTCGGTGAAGAGTGTCAACTGGAGACCCGCTGGCCCCTGCAATCGCGCATTCAACGAGTTCCACGGAGTTCGTGACGATCTGGGCCTTCTCGTCTAGCGCTAGTGCAATGGCTTCGGCTTCGCCTTTGCCAAGGTTGAAATCTGTCTGCAATCTCGCAACGAGCCGACGATTTCTGAGGGCAAAGACTTTGATTCTTGATTCGTCCAGCGCCTTCTGAACGATTATTGCATCCAATGCTTTCTTGAAACCGCAGCATTCCTTCTCAAGCTCACTGGGAATGGCCACTGGTACGTTGATGCTCGTCAGAAATAGGTCAAGAAGATCGGCCTTGGCGATTAGGATCAGCGTAGATGCGTCGCAGACAACCATTATGACAAAATATGACGAACGTAATTACTATAGCAAAAAAAGAAATGGATTTAGAAGGAACCAAAGGCATTCCTCACCGCGAAAAAATCGCAGCAAAGGCTTATCGTTCTAACGTTCAACAGCTCGCACTGGCACTGTTCTCGTGTGATCACCTGTATCAATTCGCCAGAGACACCGTACGCGAGAAGGATCATCGCGAGATTGCGTTTCGGACGGCGGCGTCACCGATGCTTAGCTGGCGCCAAGAGCAATTCGCCGCTTAGAGCTGCCGAGGGACGGCAAGCGTCAACCGATTCTGAGCGTAATCGATGGTCAGCAGAAATTGATTCAGAAAATTGTTGCCGACAACGCCCTCCAGCTCCGTTCCAGCAGCCCCGCTGATCGCATGGAGGAATGCACCCAGGACGACATCATTGTTCCGGACAGTGGCACCGGACAGACTCAGAGAGTCCACGGTGGCGCGGGTCAATTGCACTTCCCCTCCCACTCCAGCTCCCTTGACTTCCTTGGTGGCCCCGATGTTAAGGCGTTCGGCAAGCTCTGGCGTCAGTACTGTGCGGCCTGCACCGGTGTCCAAGGCAAACTGAAACGGTCCCTGCTCATTAACAACTGCTTGCACCACGATAAGCGGGTCCGCTGATGCGAGCGTGAAGGGAACGGTCGTAGCGTCGTGGCTGTTTTCGTCGTGATTGTCTGAAGCTCGCGCCAGGCGCAGAACGTTCCGCTGGTAGTCGACAGTCACCCGGAAATCCTTCATGAAGCTGAATCCGAGATCGCCGTCCACCTGCGCCCTAAGCGCCGCACCGATTTGTTCAAGCTCGTTGGTAATGGCGACTTGAGCATTCTCTTGTCGCGCTGAGCCAACGGCGATTGAGTCCACGCGGGCGAGCGATATTTGGACAGCCCCGCCAGCTCCGAATGCCTTCTCTTCGGATTCCGATTGAACGCCAAGACTAGAAGCTAGTCCAGGAGAGATCAAAGTGTGGGCAGCGCCCGTGTCGAGAATGAAATTATACGGACCTCTGCCGTTTACGTAAGTGGGGACCATGATCAGAGAGCTCCGACCGGCCGTCACCGTGAATTGCGTGAATTCGCTGACAGTTTGGGACATAGCGTGCGCCTCCTGATTTTCCCCATTTCATTTTCGGCGAATTGCTTGATTATTCGCTGCCAAGCACCCGAGGACACAAAACGGAGTCTCCAGGGCAATACGCAGGAGATCGTCTGCTCGACATCTTGTTTCAGCGATTGGCGAATTTTCTTGATTTCCTCGCTGTGCTCGCCGACGCGCTCAAATAATTCGTGTTGCGCATCGACGCCAACGCCGATTAAAAAAGCTGCGGCCTCCGAGCGGCTGCCGAAAAGGCCTGCCTCAACCAACACGTCAAGAAACCCTTCCCGTGACATCTCCGCGATTCCCGCATTATAATCGGATCACTCGACATGCTTGTCGACATCGGCGTTCCTGCCGAGAAGGAGGTGATCCAGTGAGGTACGGTTTACGTTGACGTAATAAAGGAGGCGCTTGCGACGTTACCGAGCGCCTCTCTCTTTTTGTCTCGCCGGTCCGAATTATTCTGCGCCTTGTGCTCATCCAGTGCCTGATGCAAAACACTCCATGCCCGTTTCGGTGTCGCGAGACGCATCAAAATCAGCACGTATTTGAGCAAATTAGATCCATCCGAAAGTATCGACTTCCCAATCGGCAAATCTCAGATTTCCGGGAATTAGCGTAGTACCGTCGATGCCGCCCATACTAGTCCAGTTGAGCGCTCTCCTCTTTAGATCGGCTTGGGCGTTTGCGATGCGATATGATTCCTCTGAGGATGCACGGAAATGAGCGACCAAAGTTGGATTGCAGGAACGGTCCGGTAACGGCCGTGATCAGGACTTACGGCATCCGATTCCTCCTGGCCCCTAACTCGGGCAGTACACCCAGTTGAGAAGGACGGCGGGATTGCCGGGTAGGCCCGGGGAATTGCGCCCCCGGCCTGTCGCTAGCCAAAATGATATCCGGCGCCAATGCCTTTAGAATCAGCGCCCGCCAGCTCATTCGCTCAGTCCGCACTAACCCGAGGACTGAATGCAATGTTACATGCCCTGCGGCAACGCGAAATAACAATTCGCTAGCCACAGCTCAGCGATCGGACGCGCACTTCCACCTAAACTCGCAACGGGTATAATCGTGGCCATGATCACACGCCGCGATTCCCTCGTGGGAGCCATTGCTCTACTCTGCGACCTGGCCGCTGCTAACGCAGAGGCCCAAAACGACAAGGCAGCTCAACCATCTCACTCAGAGGGCGGCCTTGTCTTCAAACACGACCTTCCGAACATCACCATGGAAGACTGGGAGGTCACTGTCAGTCATGTAGACTACCCGCCGGGTAGAGTCGGCAAGGCACATCATCACGCTGGCTTCGTCCTGGCCTATGTTCTAGAAGGAAATATCGTCACAAAGATTTCGGGGCAGGAAGAACGAACTTACAAACCGGGAGAAATGTTCTTTGAGCCGCCGGGAAGCACCCACGAAGTGTCGCGTAATGCCAGCGAAACCCAGTCCGGAAAGCTTCTCGCCTTGATCTTCGCCAAAAAAGGCGCACAGCTGACCATGCCCGGGCCGGCTTAGCGTTTTGGGTCTGCAGCGCCGTAGATTTTCGTGCCTGGATGGAATTCCGCCCACGCGAACCAATATTCCGGCTCCAATATAAGTGAGCTGAGCTGCGACCCCTTCAGCGGCCCGGAAATGCATTTCCCATAGGCATCCCACCGCGATCCGGTCTCCTTGTCGGTGACTTCGGTAGCCTCCGCATTCGCTGCGTCGAATTGCGCTTTCTTTCCTTTCACGCGCGCAATAAAGGCGGTTGTGGTGTCTGACTCCGACTGATGCACAATCAGAACCGACTGGCCGCCCACCTCCTCATTGATCACCCGAGCCTGCCGAAGTACCGACAACTGAAAAGCCTCGCTGGATTCGGCCACGTTGAGACCCAGAATCATCGTGCGCGGCTTGAGCCGGTTATCCGCCGGCGGCATGCCCGGCGGCGTCGGCCCACCTCCCGACAATCCTTGCCGGATCATTTCGTTCATTTTCGGGATGCGCTCTGAATAGCCAGGCAATGGCTTAAGAACCGCCGTATCCGGGTGCAACCGGTGCCACTCGTGCCAATCCGTCAGAAGAAAAGGATAAAGCTCGAGGCGCTCGCCTTGCAGGGGCCCAGAAATCGCCTTCAGGCTCGATTGTTGCCACCGGCTGCCCGTTTCCCTGTCCTTAAAAACTTCGTTGCCGCCAACAACGCCGGCATTATCCAACACGAGATCGCGTCCTTTTGCCGCGGCCCTGAACACGAGGGCCGTGTTGCAGTAGCTTCACCAGGTGATCGCGATAGGTCCGGACGGTGTCTGATCCTCGACGAGGCCATGCTGAGAAAGAATCGCCGCTGGATAGGCCTTCGCCACTGTTCCAACGATGATCCCGATGACCCGGTCCGGATCGCTCAAAAAAGTTGCCGACGATGCTGGGATGAATTGCGGATCATGGACCGCCTTATAGGGTAACTGCTCCTTAGCTGCCTTCTGCGCCGCACCGTTTACCGCTAACCCGGCGAACACCATCACGCACACGCACCATCTTTTCATGAGCCAGCCTTTCCGCTTTTGAAGTTATCATACATTCTAATTCTCAGTGGGTAGACGTTCTAGAGGATGCACCGTGATCTCCACATCATTCTTCCCTTGATGGGCGCATCTGATACAGCGCTAAGACTTCTCGCTCCAATGTGCAGCCGGACATGGGTGCGGAATGCTCTGCGGATATGGGCATCATCAACATGCGGTCGATTTCCGGGCAGCCGGACGAGAATACGTGCAGGATAATTTCTGGTCTCGGCCCGTTGAATCGCCGGATCCTTGGATTCGGCGTCCATGCGGGGCAGTGGTCCGGGCGGTAACGGTCGGGATCGGAGATCTCTTCGGCCTACTGTGTGACGGAAACTGCGAATGGGTGTAGGATTTGCATGAGTATCCTTTTCCGGGAGTGTTCGACACTCCCGGGTTGGGTGTACGCGGAGGGCTCCGGTGATTCGCTCTAAGGACAAACCAGCCGGGCTCTCCGCGCCGTTCGCCATCCTACATCGTTAAATCGTTGATAACCGAACAACAGCTCCGCGAAAGGCTGCGCAAGATTACCGCATTATTCGAGGGAGCCGCGACCGCAGGCGAACGCCAGGCTGCGGCCATCGCGATTGAGCGGACCCGCCAGGCGCTCAACGCCGCGGTCAAAACGCCCGAGACGAAGTTTTCCATGGCGGATCAATGGCAGAGACGCCTCTTTTCCGCGCTTTGCCGAAGATACGGGCTCGAACCGTATCGCTACAAGGGGCAGCGTTACACCACCGTGATAGTGCGCGCGCCGCGGTCCTTTGTGGACAACACGCTTTGGCCGGAATTCCTCGAGTTGCAGGCGGCCCTGCACTCCTATCTCAACGAAGCCACGGAACGTATCATTCGCGAAGAGGTTTTCAGAGACGCGGGCGAAGCTGCGGAACGGGCAGGATAACGGTAACCCGGCGCGATCGCCAGCGTCAAATTACGCCACGTCTGGGTTCCAAGAAGACTGCTGTCCACACAGGACTTAATTCGAGAACAACCACCGGCTAAGAGAGGGGAAATCGCGAGCCGTTACAGTGTCGCCGAATGGCCTCGAAATGATCGTGCTGATCATAGCGCCAGGGAAGACGCCCGTCGAACAATTTGGGAGGTCCTTCGCAAGTGCCTTAACCATGAGAAGGCACTGAGGACCACACTTTGATTCTTTCCGGTCAACTAGCACTTGACGGCACTCTTACTCGGCTTTCGGTGTCCAAATAGGAAGAGAATGTACGGTGGGATGAGATTCCGCTTCCCAATTGTCTTCTTGGCCGCGATGGTGGTTTTGTCTGTCAACGCCCAGAACTCCTCTGAGAGAATCCGCCTTTACACCCCTTGAGACCACCGTATGCGAGATTCTGCGGAATCCATCTGGCTTCAACAACAAGCTCGTCAGGGTCCGTAACCAAGTCTCGGTTAGTCAAAATAGCGGCCGATTTGAGCTACTGTGCACAATCATCGAGAGTACGTATAGCAACCAAATTAGGTTGTATGTGTATTTAGCAACCAGAATAGGTTGCTCTAGCTTTAGGCAACCTTATTAGGTTGACATAGCTTCGGATGCCCGTATGATATGAGCATGGCGCCAACCAGGAAAAAAGAGGCACTTCGTAGCGAGCCTTGCCTTGCTCTCATCGGAGACATGGTGGGCTCGCGTGAATTGCTTCCCAGCCGACGCCCAAAGATACAAGAAAGGTTCAGAGAATTTATTCAATATCTCAATAAGAAGTACGCGAAAGACATCTTGGCGAAGTTCGTCATTACCCTCGGCGACGAATTTCAAGGCCTGCTCTTGTCAGCAACACCTGTTCCCGACTTGATGTGGGACATTGACCAGCGATTCTCCGATCGCGACCTGAGAGTGGGTGTCGGATTCGGGGTCTTGACTACACTCATCCAAGAAGAGGCCATAAATGTCGACGGACCCGCGCTCTATAACGCGCGGGCGGCAATAGAGAACGCAAGGCGCAAAAGATCCTTGGGTGGGGTCTTTTTTGGGTTCGGCGAGGCCGATCCAGTGATGAATGGCATCGCTCACCTTCTGTCCTTCCACCGTTCCGAGCTTACCCAACAACAGCTTCGCATCGCTGAACTGATGCGCGATGGACGCACTCAACTGGAAGCCGCGGAGCACCTGAAGATCAGCCGACAGGCGGTCAGCAAACAGGTAAAGTCAATGGGCTGGGGAGCATATGCCGAAGCAGAACAAGCTTGGCGAGTCTTTATCGAAAAATGGGTAAGTCCAGCATTAGAGAAAAAACGTGCCAAGAATCATCATTAGCGATCAGTTTCTGATGTGGTCCGAATTGTTCGCGCTGTGGTCCATCGTGTCTTACGGAATCACGGCCGATCCCCTGCCCGAGGATGCGGACGGAGTCACGTTCAAATGGCAAACATGGCGCTGGGCTTTGCTTTTGAGGACCGTGGTCGCCGCAGTTTTCTCCTATTGGATCTGCCACTCCGTCATTGTCAGCGCTTGGCTGGCTACGTTGATCGCCATTCAACCGTGGTTCCGATTCCGAAGTCCTAAGAAGTGGACGGCCGAACTCGAGATACTAGTCGTGGTTCTAAATCTACTTTTTGAATTTGCCTTCATAAGACACTTCGATCTACACATGCACGCCCATCTTTCGTTACCCATCTCTCGCGAACAAATATCGGCAATTTCCATTGTGAGCGGTGTCCTGCTATTCGTCATTCGAGGTGGAACATACATCGTCCGCGGATGTCTCCGCAAAACCGAGACCCTTCCGCAACTTTCATTGCGCGGCACGGAAACAGATAGCGACACCGGAACGAAGAGACTTGATCTAGTGGAGATGAACCGCGGCCGCCTGATTGGAAATTTGGAGCGCTTGGTTCTAACCCTGGTCGTAGTTGCGGGGAGTTATGCGGCGTTGGGCTTTCTCGTCGCAGCAAAGGGCCTAATTCGGTCAGAGGAACTCCAGGAGCGGGAATTTGCGGAATACTTCCTGGTGGGCTCCTTATGCAGCGTCTTGGTTGCCCTGTGTGCCGGCCTGGTCATAAGGTACACGCTTCTAGCGTTATGGCCGGAGCTTTTGTCGCTACAGATGGCATCCTAAACTTGCAACACCCAGGTTTTCCGGTGAAAGAACGATAGCCCGGCCGGTTGGCAACTCGTGCCACCGTCTGCTCTGCCGATGGAGTGATCCCTAAACAGAGACAGGTTTTAGTACGCTCACAAGTCGGAGTGACCTGCTCCGCTTTTTCGGACTTTGGTCCGCTCCGCGCATGATATTTGTAAATTCAATGAGCGACCTCTTCCTGGCTGGTCCGGCCATGCCTCGCGCCAGCATTTCATCGGGGTGCACGCGCTAACCTTGGGTGGGATACCGAATGATCGTGAATTGTCTCAGTCTAAATCCTTTAAAATGAGCCGGCCATTTTGTTTATCTTCGCCGCGGGAACCGAAAAAATCGCCATCTTGGACTCCAGTTGTGCCCCAGACTGGAGTAGCTCTATTTTGATGTCTGTATTAGAATTAAAAGAATAGTGTTGCGCGGTTCCTCGGTAGCTCAATGGTAGAGCATTCGGCTGTTAACAGAGAGGTTTACATCACCTAACTCGTTTCTCTGGCGTCAGTTAACAGCTTCCGAACCATCCCCAAACACTGTTTTCTTGTCCCCACGATGTCCCCGGTGGGTAGACCGCAGCCGGGCGACTGGCTGTAGAAGGAGTCTCCCTTATAGTCTAGCTCTTTGAGGCCGATGCGCGACGTGTAGAACCCGCGGATGGTTTCCTCCTTAAGGAAATCGAACAGGCGCGTTCCTCTAGGAGTCTCAGACCTATCCGGTCGGGCGTCGCTGATCGCCTGAACGAGCTCGTGTTGGCCGCTGGCGTCAACATCGAGGAAACGCTTGGCGAAACGCCGCTGCGATTCTTCGCTGAGCCAAGTGAACCCCTCGCGGCACACCCGTTCGGGCTCGAACGTCTCCAGATAACGTACCGGTTCTTCGCTGCCGAAAACGGCGACTGCTAGCGCCCGCTGGTCCGCCAGCAGGCTGCGCGCCAGTGTCCGGGTGCCTGGTGCACTAGCGACAACCAAGTCAATCCACTCGGCGATTTCATCGTAGATGTTGTCCGGTGTGCCGAGTACGGACCCCACCGCTGAGCTCTTCAAGTCTTCGCCGAGGATGATTTCGACGAGTCGCCGGATGACCGAAAATTCCTCCGGCGTAAACCCCTGAGGAACGAACGGTCCCAAGTGCGGCTGGACGTATTCGGTTTCGGCGCCTGGGGGAATTGGCAAGAACGTGCCTTTGCTATCGAGCGCGTGACTCAGATGATCCAAGGAAGGCTTATAGAGCCCAGCGGGCAGTGGCGTTCTGGCTGTGTGCGACTCCTGCTGGGCTTGGCTTGGCGCACCTCGAAAACCCGAAAGAACCAAAGCGCTGCCCAAGCTCAGCAGCCACTCGCGGCGGGAAAGGGCGACCTCTGCCTTCTGTTCGTCAATTTCGTTCTCAGACTCGTCCATCTGAAAATCCTCTACAATCGCGGACTTTACTCCTCACAGATTCCCCTTTCGGTACTCGTAGGCAACGTAGTCGTCTGCGCGTGCGGAAATCGCCATGATGGTTAGCGTGGGCTCATAGCAACCCTGCGTCACGAACACTGCGCCGTCGGTAACGAAGACGTTTTTCATGTCGTGGAGCTGGCCGAAACTGTTGACGACGCTCTTTTTGGGGTCCTTGCCCATACGCGCTGTGCCGCACTCGTGGATGTTCTTGCCGAAGACGCTCAGGTGTTCGTCGGGTGCTTGAGGAGCCTCGACCTTCATGGCTTCGAGGACTTGCATGACGTCGTTACGCATGGCTTTGGCCATAGCGAACTCGTTCTCGCCGTAGCTGGCCACGATGCGCAGCACAGGAATGCCCCAGGCGTCCTTCTTTTCGGCGTCGAGCGTGACGCAGTTGTCGTAGCGCGGCAGGCACTCGCCTTGCGCTGTAATTGCGAAATAATAAGGAATCTCCGCGCGGACATTGCGCCGCCAGCCGGAGCCGAATCCCGAGAGCCCAAAGGCCTGTGCGTAGAGTTCCTGGCTGCCGTCGCCATCGAACCGATAGCCACGCAGGAAACTCTTATTGACGTGCCCGTCTGTGCCGACATACTTGGGAATCAGGAACCCGCACGGAGTGCCGCGCGGTTCGCGCTGGGAAGATTTGAATTGAGGCAGAAGCCCACTCGCACCTTCCACCGTGAAATGGTCCATCAAGTAATGGCCAAGCTGGCCGGAGGAATTGCCGAGCCCCTCAGAGAAACCCGAGGAGCGCGAATTGAGCAGGATGCGCGTGGATTCGAGTGCGCTCGCGGCCAGTACGACCACCTTGGCGTGCGCTTCATGATGTACATGGGTGGTGCGTTCGATGTAGTGCACACCCTCCGCTTTGCCCTGTGGATTGACGATGACGTGGCTGACCACTGCATCGCTCACGAGCGTCAAGCGGCCGGTGCGCGCGGCTGCGGGCAGTGTCACCGCCGGGCTGTTGAAGTAAGAGGCTGTATAGCAGCCGTGCGAGCACTCGTCGCAATAGTGGCACGCAGGTCGGCCATTGTGCGCAATGGTCAGGTTCGCCACGCGGTCAGGCATCACCACCCAACCGAATTTTTTGCCGATCACCTCGCGCGCCAACATGCCGCCGCATGAAAGGTTCATAGGTGGCAGAAATTTGCCGTCGGGCATCTGCGCTAGGCCTTCGCGCGACCCGCTCACACCGATAAACGATTCAACTTTGTCATAGTAAGGCTCAAGGTCCTTGTAGCTGAGGGGCCAGTCTTCTCCATAACCGTCGCGGCTCGCAGCTTTAAACTCGTAGTCGCTATATCGGAAGCTCTCGCGCGCCCAGCAGAATGTCTTGCCGCCCACCTGGCGGCCGCGGATCCACATGAAAGGCTTGTCGAGAGGAAACGTGTAGGGGTTCTCGCGGTCGTCGACGAAAAATTGGTGGCTGAATTCATCACATGCGTAGCAAAGCCGCTGGATGGGCTGGCGCTCAAGCAATGCTTGACGGTTGCCGAAACCGCGAAACTTAACCTGATAAGGCCACACATGCTCGGTGAAATCACGCGTGGGTAAGCGTGGCGGCCCGGCTTCTAGCATGAGGACACGCATGCCCTGCTCGGTGAGCTGTTTGGCCACCCAGCCGCCACTCGCGCCTGAGCCGACAATGAGCGCGTCGTAGACTGTATGATTGCGTGGCATGACCGCGCGTTGAAATCCGCGGCTCATTGTGTCACAGCGCCCGCGTGACCGCCAACTCGCAGATTACAGCGATTCAGGACCAGCCAGCAGCTCTGGGCGCTGGTAATCGCACTGAACGAGTTGCAGCACAGTATGGCATTTAAGATCTTCGGCGCGGACTGCAGCCTCTTGAGAATTTTGGCGACTTTCCTTGCTGGGGGTGGTCCCGGGCGAGCAATTACCCTCGGCGATGCAATATTGTTTCACCGATCACCTCATTAAAGTCTTCGGTGATCCGGGAACCGGCAAAGCGAGAGTCGGCCCAGGAAGTTGGGCGGCATTCAAGTCACGAGCAGGAAAAACGTCCTGTCTTTCCCCGACGCCTCCATCTAATCAGCCAGAGAAGGAGGAATGAGAAAATCTATCGCAATCTAGCGCTACGGACTATTGATTCGACGGTGCCTACGGCGCCTAACTCCACATTCCGATACTCTCGAGGTACGTTATGCGTCGCGTACAGCATCGTATGACCAGATCGAAGCCACCATTCTTTCCAAAAACGGAATTATGCGGTGTTTCAGCGTGGCGCCGTCCAGGAACTCCATGGCAACGAACGCTTCCCCGTTTTGTTCGCGGATGTCGTAAATCGTGCCGATGTTGGGGTGATTCAAGGCGGAGGCGGCTTGGGCTTCGCGACGAAAGCGGGCCAGTGCGTGCTGATCTTGCGCTACATGCTCAGGCAGAAATGTGAGGGCTACGAAACGGTGGAGGCGCGTGTCCTCGGCTTTGTAGACAACGCCCATCCCGCCGCCACCAAGCTTCTCGACGACGCGGTAATGCGAGATGGTCTGGCCAACCATTGCGAGAACCGCTCTTGGCGAGGAATGTTAGGTTGCGCGTAGGTGCAAGTCAAGGTCGGCGAAGAATCAATCAGCTCCCGAATCGTCTACCCGGAAGTAATGTCGATTACGAAGCGGTCGCCGAGATTGACTTCCGGATGGCCCGTTATCCAAGCACAATCCCGGAGGGGTTCCCGCAATGGGCTGCGAAGGAAATCATTTCTACGTGTATCCGGCTAACGGGGAATTACGATACCTGGCACACTTAGCGTATACAGAATCGACCTCGCGCGAATGCTGTGAGTCTGTCAAGTATGAAACCGACAATCTGGGGGTCCAAGAGTTGTTGAGCAGCTCAGTCGATTCGCAAAAATTGGAGGTCTGACCAAGTGAAACGCGATCCGATTTCCATTCGTCAAGCTTTCAACTTTGCCTGGCCTATCTTCAAAAAACGTTTTGGCCTCTTTACAGCGGTTCTCCTGACAATCTTCGGTGCTTGGGTCACGCTGGAAATCGTAGTCATTGCCGGACAACGGTTTGGCATTCTGTTGTGGGCCGTGGCGCACTTAGCATTCCTAATCCTTGTAGCCGGCATGGAAGTCGGCTTTCTCCAAATATGCCTTGCCTTATCTGATGGCGGAGAGCCGAAATTTTTCGACACCTTTGCGCATTTGACCTTGGGTCCAAAGTTCTTGGCTGGCCAAGCGCTCTATCTGTTGATGGTTTTGACTGGCCTGCTGCTCTTGGTAGTCCCGGGAGTCTACCTCGGGATTCGTTACGCCCTGTTCGCTTTCTGCCTGGCCGCCGGTGAGACGAATCTAGCGCGCAGTTTCCAACGTAGCGCGATTTTGAGCATAGGCGCAAAGCCCTACCTGTTGTGGATTTTTGTTGTTCTTCTCGTCCTCAATGTATTTGGCGCAAGCTTGCTTGGGCTCGGCTTATTCATCACAGTTCCCCTGTCAGTCCTGATGATGACAGCAGTGTACCGGCAACTGAGTGCGCGCGGCCAGGTCGATTCCAGCGCGATTCCTCCTGGATGATAAACGCGCTGCTGGTAGGCTCCACTCCGCATTGCATCTCGAGCCACCACGCTCTAACTCCCGGTTACTCAATTCGGAAGTTGTCGCATAAGCGGTGCCCTCGAGTAAGAAGGGGCTTGCGTGACACGCGGGCGTTGCAACCACCCGCGCTCGGCAGCCTTCGTTGAAAAAATGTCTTCGGTTCGCCGCTGGACACACCTTTGGCTAATTGCCAAGTCGTATCAGTTCATGTCCCCAATCCCCAAACACCTATTTCTTGTCCCCAGGATGTCCCCAACATTGCTTCCGCCCGTCTTTCACGCGACGGCATACATCACGCAGTCAGCTCGGCGGAACCAATCGGAGCCCCAGTCTCCAGTTCAGCTCCGATTAGGAGAACTCGCGGCCTCTGCCGTCACAGTCGACCATTGTCGAGATCTTCAGAAGGTCAGCCTTCATGATTCTTCGCATGTACACAGAATTACACAGAATACCTGTTCTCCCGCATTGACGGGCTTATCGGGCACTGACCAAGCAGATTGTGAATAGCAGACGACTTCGAGGCCTGATCTCTCAGGGCATGGTATTACAGGACGCCGGCGCGTCCGGCCCATCTGGCGATGTAGCTTTTAAGGAAAGCCGTGAATTCGTCCGCGCCAGGCGGGAGTTTCTTTCCCCGATTGCTAATCTGATAGAACTCCAGGTTCACGACGGGATTGATGAGCCGACTCATCACTACTTTTCTATTTCGGCATGCGGGTAGCCCGAACGAGGGAATAATGGCGATGCCTTCATCGGCCTCCACCATCGCGATCTGCGTGTCTAGCAAGTTGATGACGGCACCCGGGCGATGTACAACACCGGCTTTCGCCAATTGCTTGTCGACAATCTTCTGTATCGGACTCGCGGATGGCAGGGAGATCAGCGTTTCTCCTTTCAGAGCGGACCACGTAGTCGACGCCGGACGAAATGCAGGATCTTTGTCGGGGCGTATCAGCATGAGAGAAAAACGAAAGAATGGCGTACGCCGAATACCCGGCGCAGGCGCAAACACGCCCAGTCCCACATCGAGTTTGCCCTCCTCGATCATGTGCAGAATCACGGGTTGGCTTCCATCGAATAACTGAATCCGAAGGTTGGGCCGGTGACCGCGGAATTCCTTGATGGCCTGTGTTAGGACATTGGCGGAGATCAATGGTGCCGCGCCCAGCGTTAGTGACTGGCTCGCTTGAGTAGCGGATCGTCCGATAAAGGACGCAGCGGCATCCAGTTCGGCCAAACTTTTTTGCGCGACCGCCAGAAATTCGTTTCCGTAGGCTGTCGGTACGACATGCCTTGTTGTCCTGTCAAATAGACGGAATCCGAGTTGTGTTTCCAACTCCCTTACCAGGAGGCTCAAGCCCGACGGTGTGATGAAAAGTGCTTCCGCCGCCCGCGAAAAGCTACGGTGTTTGGCGACTAGCAGGAAAGCGCGAAGCTGCCGGGATGTAAAGTCCATTGAGTTCTACTCAACAATTATCAAGTTTTTTAAGCTTGTACCATAAAGTGTTCGGACTTCCAATAGCCCTCGGTCCCGTACAAGGTTGATGATCCGTAAACGTCTGAATGGGAGCCTTTATGGAGCTACGCCGCGAACCGGGGGTACTGGCGCGCGATGCTAGAATCGCCGGAATGACAACTACCCCGGCCCGCTTGACACCTGTCCAGTGGCTCATCTGCGGAGTCGCCGCGCTCGGCTTTGCATTCGATCTCTATGAACTCATTGTCCTGCCGCTTGTTCTGCGTCCCGCACTGGGAGTACTGGGGAATCTCAAGCCGGGGAATCCACAGTTCAATCTTTGGGTCGGACTACTTTTCTACGTCCCAGCTGCAATTGGTGGCGTTTTCGGCCTGCTCGGAGGTTACCTGACGGACCTCTTTGGCCGCCGGCGCATCCTGTTTTGGAGCATCCTGATCTACACCTTTTCCGCGTTCGCCGCGAGCCATGCGAACTCTCTGCTTCAGCTTTTGATTTGTCGCTGCGCCACTATTGCTGGTGTGGCGGTGGAATACCCGGCCGCCATTGCGTGGGTAGCGGAACTTTTCTCCAATCCGAAGCAAAGGGAATCCGTACTGGGTTACACGCAGAGTGCTGCGGGCCTGGGAGGTCTGATGGGAACGGGGGCCTACTACGTAGCAGTGACTTACGCCGAACATTTTCCGGCCATCCATGGTGGCCACGAGGCGTGGCGTTATGCTTTGTTCTTCGGACTATTGCCCGCGATTCCGCTCATTCTGATTCGGCCTTTCTTGCCCGAGTCGCCGACTTGGCGGGAGAAAAGTTCTAAAGGAACATTGAAACGCCCGAGCATCTCTGAACTCTTCCGTCCCGCGCTGGTAAGGTCCACCCTGGTTACGACAATATTAGTCGCCTGTCTCTACGCCATTGCATTCGGTGTGCTTCAGCAAACACCTCGCATGGTTCCCGGACTTCCCGAGGTACGCGGCCTCGCTACCCGCCCGATTGAACAGGCGGTGGGCAGCGTGCAGTTTATTGGAGAGCTAGGTACTCTTGCCGGCCGCCTGCTGTTTGCTTTCCTCGTTGTCGGGATCGCGTCGCAAAAGCGTTTCTTGCGGTTCCTTCTTGTCCCGGGTCTGGTTTTATTTTCTTGGGTTTATTTGTACGCGGCCACGCACAGCCTGGTGCTATTGAAGTACGGCATTTTCCTCGCCGGACTCCTAATGAATGCACCCATGAGCCTTTTGTGGAATTATCTGCCGCGGATTTATCCGACGCATCTGCGTGGGACTGGTGAAAGTTTCGCATTCAACGTTGGGGGCAGAATCTTGGGCACGTCTGCGGCGATTCTCACAACGCGACTCGCGGACGTCATGCCT